>JAEEGG010002137.1_pt1 | contig 51801 bp, 51 predicted proteins | sample 9134161 | NCBI WGS metagenome assembly JAEEGG01 (sample SAMN16246543, study PRJNA631951) | gut metagenome | biome: gut microbiome; feature: rumen; material: CR-attached | host: Bos | place: Iran: Karaj | collected 2018-10
CTTATTCCGAAAGTGTCACTTTCTGTCACTGCTGTTTGAAACAGAGGAAAACGACCTGACATTCAGACATATACGTGGTATTCGCGAGACGAATCTAAAGTAAAACAAGTTGTTTTGATATGCTAACTGCTGGAGAAATGATGAGTTTAGACGTACTATACCGAAGTAAAACAACTTGTTTTGCTAGAGTGACACTTAGTGACACTTTTCAGAGAAGTGTCACATCACCTAACTTTAAGTAGGTCAAATGGTTAGGCAGGAAGGTGATACTTTGATAAAAAAAACACAATCTTGAAACCAGAGAAAAGCTCATGTGACACCAATAAATCAAAAATTCTTGAATATGAACTACATAATACAAACACTAAGTGCGTGGAGACGGATGATGGAGACAAGGCGCTGGTACTTACAGAATGACAATGGGCAGAAAAGGGATGTATCACTACAGCTAAGCTAAAGGTTTCCCACATTTGGTGCACAGGACGCTGACCCCTCTGTCCCCCGGCATTCCTTCATACATAGACAAATGATATACTTTCAACGTGAAATAAATAATACAATATAATGGCAAAATTTAAAGAGAATGGGAAGCTGAAGCTCCTAATAATAGTTGGTACGCGCCCAGAGATTATTCGCTTGGCGGCGGTCATTAACAAGTGCCGTCACTACTTTGACTGTCTGCTGGCACATACTGGTCAGAACTATGACTATAACCTCAATGGGGTGTTCTTCAAGGACCTGAAGTTAGCAGATCCTGATATCTATATGGAAGCTGTTGGTGATGACCTCGGTAGCACGATGGGTAACATCATCGACAAGTCATATAAGGTGATGGTTGAGACCAAGCCTGATGCAGTGCTGGTACTTGGTGATACTAATAGTTGCCTGTCAGTGATTGGTGCCAAGCGCCTGCATATCCCCATCTTCCACATGGAGGCCGGCAACCGTTGTAAAGACGAATGTTTGCCAGAAGAGACCAACCGTCGTATCGTGGACATCATCAGTGATGTGAACATGGCATACTCTGAGCATGCACGTCGCTATCTGGCAGACTGTGGTCTGCCCAAGGAGCGTACATACGTTACAGGTAGTCCGATGGCTGAGGTGTTGCATCAGAACCTTGCAGAAATTGAGGCAAGCGACATCCACAAGCGTTTGGGCTTAGAGAAAGGTAAGTATATCCTGCTCTCTGCTCACCGTGAAGAGAATATCGATACTGAGAAGAACTTTATGAGTCTCTTCACCGCTATCAATAAGATGGCAGAGAAGTATGATATGCCAATCCTTTATAGCTGCCACCCACGTAGTCGTAAGCGTCTAGAGCAGTCTGGCTTTAAACTGGACAGTCGTGTCATTCAGCATGAGCCTCTTGGCTTCCACGACTACAACTGTCTTCAGATGAATGCTTTTGCTGTAGTTTCTGACTCTGGTACCCTGCCTGAGGAAAGCAGTTTCTTTACAAGTGTAGGACATCCATTCCCAGCCATCTGCATCCGTACCTCTACAGAACGTCCTGAGGCAATCGATAAAGCATGCTTCATCATTGCAGGTATCGATGAAAAGTCATTGCTTCAAGCTGTAGATACGGCAGTGACATTGAACCAGAATGGTGACTACGGCATTCCTGTTCCTGACTACATCGAGGAGAATGTCTCTACCAAGGTAGTCAAGATTATCCAGAGCTACGTTGGCATCGTTAACAAAATGGTTTGGAGGAAGTTCTGATGCGAATACTAGTTACTGGAGCAAAGGGGTTTGTAGGTAAGAACCTGTGCGCACAGCTGAATAACATTAAGGACGGTAAGGCACGTTGCTATGGTGACGTGACCGTGGAAGCCGTGTATGAATATGACCTTGACTCAACTCTCGAACAGTTGGACGAATACTGCAAAAATGCAGAGTTCGTTTTCAATCTCGCCGGTGTGAACCGTCCGCAGAACCAGGAAGAGTTTATGCAGGGCAACTTTGGATTTGCTTCAACATTGCTTGATACATTGAAGAAGCACGGCAATACCTGCCCTGTGATGCTTTCAAGCTCACAGCAAGCCTCTCTCACTGGTCGCTTTGGTAACAGCGAATATGGCCGCAGTAAGAAGGCAGGTGAAAATCTGTTCTTGGAGTATGGTAAAGAGACAGGAGCCCGCATGCTCATTTACCGTTTCCCCAACCTCTTTGGAAAGTGGTGCCGCCCCAACTACAACAGTGCCGTGGCTACCTTCTGCAACGCCTTTGCCAACGACCTGCCTTACACCGTCAACGACCCCAGCGTAGAACTGGAACTGCTTTACATTGACGACCTTGTTGATGAAATGATTGCTTGTCTCAAAGGTGAAGAGCACAGATGCGAATTCGAGGGACTGGAGGTGTTGCCACAGTCAGATGGCCGCTATTGCTATGTGCCCACCACGCACAAAGCAACCCTAGGCGAAATCGTTGAGTTGCTGAAGCAATTCGCAGAGCAGCCCAAGACATTGATGATTCCCGAGATACCTGCCGGTAGTTTTGCCAAGAAACTGTACAGCACTTATTTGAGTTACTTGCCCAAAGAAAAGACCGCTTTCCCGCTGAAAATGAACGTGGATGAACGCGGTTCGTTTACTGAACTGGTTCATACCCTCAACGCAGGGCAGGTGAGTATCAACATCAGCAAGCCCGGTATCACCAAAGGTCAGCATTGGCACAACACCAAGTTTGAGCAGTTCATTGTGGTGAAAGGCCACGGACTGATTCAGCAACGTAACTTGAACGACCCTGAAGGCAAGGTGCTGGAGTGGGAAGTGAGTGGTGACAAGATTGAGGCCGTCCACATGTTGCCAGGCTATACTCACAACATCATCAATCTAAGCGATAGCGAAGACCTTGTCACGGTAATGTATTGCAACGAGATCTTCAACCCCAATAAACCGGACACATTCTTTGAACCGGTGAAATAAAACGATTATAATTAAACAATAGATACAATGAGCTTATTTAAAGACAAGGTTCTTCTTATTACAGGTGGCACAGGATCATTTGGTAATGCAGTACTTAACCGTTTCTTGAAAACAGATATTGGTGAGATTCGTATCTTCAGTCGTGATGAGAAGAAGCAGGACGATATGCGTCACGACTTCCAGGCGCGTATGCCGGAAGTTGCGAACAAAATCAAGTTTTATATTGGTGATGTCCGTAACAAGAGCACACTGAAATATGCGATGAAAGGCGTGGACTATGTATTCCATGCTGCCGCCCTGAAGCAGGTGCCCAGCTGCGAGTTCTTCCCCATGGAGGCTGTGAAGACGAATGTGATAGGCACGGACAACACGCTGGATGCGGCTATCGACGCGGGCGTGAAGTGCGTGATTTGTTTGAGCACGGACAAGGCGGCATATCCCATCAACGCGATGGGTATCACCAAGGCCATTGAGGAAAAGATTGCCGTGGCCAAGAGTCGTCTGAGTGGTGACACCAAGATCTGTTGCACGCGCTACGGCAACGTGATGTGCAGCCGTGGCAGTGTGATTCCTCTCTGGATTGACCAGATTCGCAAGGGCAATCCTATTACCATCACCGAGCCTTCTATGACGCGCTTCATTATGTCGCTGGAAGAGGCTGTGGATTTGGTGCTGTTTGCCTTTGAGAACGGCAAGAATGGTGACATTCTGGTTCAGAAGGCTCCCGCTTGCACCATCCAGACGCAGGCAGAGGCTGTGGTGGAACTGTTCAAGCATCAGGCACCCAATGAACCCGAGATTCGTGTGATAGGTATCCGTCATGGAGAAAAGATGTATGAAACCCTGCTCACCAAGGAGGAAGCCGCCAAAGCCATTGACATGGGTAACTTCTATGCTGTTCCTGCTGATAACCGTGACCTGAATTACGATAAGTACTTCAAGGATGGCGATACCAAGCGCGCGATGATTGAGGAGTTCAACTCGAACAACACGAAGAGACTCAACCTCGAAGAAACGAAAGAGAAGATAGCTTCGCTTACTTACATTCAGAATGAGTTGAACGGTATACCAAATCTTGTGTAATTGAAAAGAGGCTTGCAGCCACATTTCTATTACTAAAAGCGGTGTTTATCACTCTTGCAGAGAGATAAGATTTCTTTAATCTGTTTTTTATGGCAATAGTTAAGACTCCAACAATGCAAAGAGAAGAGGAAGCAAGAAACCTTGTTACTCTTTTTAGCTGCCTTAAAGAGCAGGTTGACGAAGACAAGGTCAACCTGAGGAACTGCATTTTGCATTTAAATGGAGTCTTGGAGAGGTATTACACCTTGCAAGATACTCCGTTGTCAACTGCAGAAAAGCTAAAAAGAAATATCCTCCTCTTGGAGCATAAGAAATGTGATAAGATAACGTCTGATCCTCGCTGCAATGTTCACGACATAGCAGAAGATACAAAATCTTTAATTGGCTCAGTTTTAAGTGAGGTCAAGGCTTTAGGTCTTCCTACCAAAAAGACCGCTCAGGAACATTCTGTTAATGTAACGACAAACGTTTCCCAGAATCAAGAGCAAAGCCAAACAGTTATTGTCAATATATTGCTTGATGCTATTAAGGATGAACTCACAGGCCGACAGCGCAAGGAAATACTAGAAATTGCAAAAAACAGTACTACTCCAGAAGAAGCTCGCAAGAGTATTCTGGATAAGCTAAAGGAATTTGGCTCAGATGTTACTGCAAGCATTGTAGCCAACATTATTACCAACCCGAATGTATGGAGCACCCTTAGTGCATTATTGTGAGAATTGTATGGGCAAGTGGTTTAGTAAAATTTGGAAAGACCCAGTATGGAGTAAGGTAATAGCAGTAATCATAACTCCATACGTGTTAGCTCTCTTGGCAGCAATAAAAGGCTTTTTCAATGAAAAAGGCTATTGGGCGGATTTGAAGGAGATACTGAATATAAGCATTCCTTTATGGTGTGCTCCGCTCATTATTGCATTCACTATCTTGTGCGTACTCATGTATGTTCAATACAGAAGAAATCATGATATTGAGAATAGTGTAATACGCCATCAAGGGCCATATGTCACATTTAAAGACCAACCACAGGACCAATGCTATTGTGCTGTTTGTTGGGACACTGAAAAGCAAAAGGTACAATTACCTCATTATTATGATGATACTTTTAAATGTACAAAGTGCGGGAATGAAGGTGCTTATGATTACGAGAAGGAAGCTCCGGCATATCCACCAATAATGAGGTTTTAATCTGTTATGTGGATCACCCGCAGTTACTTGCAACATATCCGCTACAAGGGATTTCGACTAACAAAGAAATAAGAATAAAGAAACATCATACATCATGGGGTGGGGAACCCGCTGGTCTCTCATAAGACAAAAAGGTTCAATAACAGCGGGCCCGCCCATTTTAAAAGAAAGAATTAAGAAATAAAAAGATAATAGTTATGATAAAGAAAGTATTGCCATGGTTATTAATGCTATTTGGCTTTTTGACTTTGGATATGTTTCAAGGATTTGTTTCAATGGCTTGTCTTGTTATTGGTATAATGATGTTAATTGAACGTAGGTGGCCGGAAAAATGGGACGATAAAGTCGTTGGTTAAACATGCTATAGATGATTTAATAACGTGCATAATAAAAAGTGGTAAGCCCGTTGGTCTCTCATAAGAATAAAAAGTTCAACAACTGTGGGCCTGCCCGTTTTTAAGACAATGTATTTATATCCATTTCTATTTCAACCAAATCTACACTCCGTAGTATGGGGCGGGAACCAACTCAGACCATATAAGGGTTTGGAGCCTTCTGACGAGTCTATTGGCGAAAGTTGGGAGGTAAGTGCTGTGCCATCCAGCACCAGCATTGTGAGTAATGGTGAGCTGAAAGGAAAAGATCTGATATCAGTCATCAATGAACAACCAGAAGCTATTCTTGGTAAGAAGGTGAATGAGAATTATCAAGGCAAACTCCCATTGTTGGTAAAGTTCATTGATGCCAAGCGTGACCTTAGTATACAGGTTCATCCCAATGATGAAATGGCAATGCGCGAGCATGGTAAGATGGGCAAGACCGAAATGTGGTATGTCATTAAGGCAGATGAAGGTGCACACCTTTATGCTGGCTTTAAGCAGGTAATAACCAAAGAGGAATATCACCAACGAATAGCAGATGGTACGATAACAAAAGTCTTGGCAGACCATCAAGTCAAGGCTGGTGATGTATTCTACTTGCCCGCAGGCCGTGTACATGCAATCTGTGGTGGAATCATGTTAGCTGAAGTACAGCAGTCCTCGGATGTGACCTATAGGATATATGATTATAACCGACCAGGGATAGATGGTAAACCAAGAGAGTTACATACAGCGTTAGCGGCACAGGCTTTAGATTATCATGTAGAGGAGAACTATCGTACAGATTATATCGAGAGTTCCAATAAAGCGACTCAAATCATTGACACACCTTACTTTGATGTAAGAGTAATGGAAATATCAAAGCCTTTCCATAGAGATTTACGAAAGTATGATAGTTTTATAATTTCTATGTGCATTGAGGGCGACTGCAAGATAAAAGTAAGGAGCACAGGTGATGAGATAACTCTGAATGAGGGTAATAGTACACTGATACCAGCTGCCATTGCTGATTATGATGTCATTCCTCTAAATGAGAAAACAAGATTGCTTGATGCTTATATTGATAACCAAAACACTGGAATGAAAAGAATGATTACAAAGTTCCTTCATTTTACAAAGAAATAAAAAGAAAAAAATATGAGAAATAATCATGTAGTAATAATGGCAGGTGGTGTTGGTAGCCGTTTCTGGCCGCTGAGTACTCCTGAATACCCGAAACAGTTTATTGATATATTGGGATGCGGACGCACTTTGATACAACTAACTGTGGACCGTTTCAAAGGTGTATGCCCCATGAGCAACTTTTGGGTTGTGACTAACGCTAAATACGTTGATATTGTGAAGGAACAATTATCCGATATTCCAGAGAACCACATTCTGGCTGAGCCAGCTGCCCGTAATACAGCCCCTTGTATTGCTTGGGCTTGCTGGAGTATTAAGAAAGAAGACTCTAATGCCAATGTGGTGGTGACACCTGCAGATGCAGTGGTAATGAATCCCGAAGAGTTCCGTAGGGTAATTAATAATGCGCTTTCGTTTACTGATACGAACAATGCAATAGTTACTATAGGCATTACGCCTTCACGTCCTGAAACTGGTTACGGTTATGTCGAAACTGCAGGTGTTGAAGTTGGCGAGATTCACAAGGTTGCAGCATTTAAAGAAAAGCCTGACCACGAAACAGCAGAAAAGTACCTAAAGGCAGGTAACTTCCTGTGGAATGCTGGCATTTTTGTCTGGAACATTGAGACCATTACCGAATGCATCACTAAATACAAACCAAACATTGCAGCAGATATGGATAAGATAGCTGCCACAGGTAATGTGGAGACAATCTTCCCGAACTGCGAGAAAATCTCCATTGACTTTGCTGTGATGGAGCCAGCATCAGCTGAGAATAAAGTGTTTACCCATCCCGCTGATTTTGGTTGGAGTGATTTGGGTAACTGGGCATCCCTGCATGATAAACTGGCAAAGGATGCAAACGGAAATGGTGCTGTTGGCAACGTGAAGATGTACGAATGTACCAATTGCGTTGTTCATGCAGAAGATGCTAAGAAAGTTGTCCTACAGGGACTTGATGGCTATATCATGAGCGAGAAGAACGGTCAAATCCTTGTCTGCAAGCGCAGTGAAGAACAGAGAATAAGAGAGTTTTCATCAAACTAGAAAATATATAGAAATAAAGCTTGAATGTATGCACGAAATAATAGTGCATAACGATGTTATGACTTACCTGTCAGTGAAGAGGAAAGGTAGAGGGGGTAGGAATGACATGAGTGGGAGTTTTGTAACATTCGTAATCAATAAAACTATTATTACACATGCTTACGAAAGAGAGTAAAATCTATGTGGCAGGGCACAGGGGGCTTGTGGGTTCCGCTATTTGGAACAACCTGCTGAAACGTGGCTATACTAACTTGGTTGGGCGAACCCACCGTGAGTTGGATCTGACAGATCAGTTGGCGGTACGAAAGTTCTTTGATGAGGAGAGACCGGATGCAGTGGTTTTGGCTGCCGCTTTTGTAGGTGGCATTTTGGCAAATTCACTTTACCGTGCTGACTTCATTATGCAGAACATGAAGATACAGTGCAATGTAATCTCAGAGGCTTATGCGCACGGTGTGGATAAATTGCTCTTTCTAGGCTCTACCTGTATTTATCCCAAGAATGCGCCACAGCCAATGTTAGAAGATTGTTTACTAACAAGCCCACTGGAGTACACTAACGAAGAATATGCCATTGCAAAGATAGCCGGTCTGAAGATGTGCGAGAGCTATAACCTACAGTATGGTACGAATTACATTGCTGTGATGCCAACTAACTTGTATGGCCCTAACGACAACTTCCACCTAGAGAACAGCCACGTGATGCCCGCCATGATGCGAAAAGTATATTTGGCAAAACTCATTCATGATGGTAATTGGACTGCCATTAAGAACGATATGAACAAACGCCCCGTTGAAGGAGTGAATGGTAGCGCTTCCAATGAAGAGATAGAAAAGGTTCTCGCTAAATACGGCATATTCAATAACAAAGTTGTTTTGTGGGGAACAGGAAAACCACTTCGCGAATTCTTGTGGAGTGAGGATATGGCAGATGCCTCAGTTCATGTATTGTTGAATGTGGAATTCAGTGATATTATTGGTATTGATAAGTATTCCAGTGTTCACTACGGAGCAAAAGCTGACGGTATTGTTGACCGCAACCATAGTGCAGGACGTGGTGGCGCGATACCTAAACTTGGAGAAATACGCAATTGCCATATCAACGTGGGAACAGGTAAGGAATTGACGATTCGTGAATTATCAGAACTTGTTGTAAAAGCTGTAGGATTTGAAGGTGAAGTAGAGTTCGATACAACTAAACCAGATGGGACGCCCCGTAAACTGATAGATGTATCTAAACTTCATTCACTGGGCTGGACACATAAAGTCGAAATCGAAGATGGTGTAAAGAAACTATTTGATTGGTATCAACAGAGTATTATAAGTTAATAAGTAAGAGAGTTACTTTGTATTTCGTCATTTTGTTATCACCAGCATTAGTTTCATTATTGGCTTTAACTGCCATCGTGATGCTTGCATCTGGGAATTGGATAGTCGCGGTTTTGCTTATAGGAGTTGCAGCGATTGTAAATTATAAAACCGAGTCATTTGCATTAAACTTCAAAAAAAGATATAGAAACAAAGACGACAAAAGGAGTTTTAAGGTATTAACATACAATCTAAACAGAGCCTATGACTCTTCTATTAACAGAGGAACTGACCAAGAGGCGCTGGAACTTATAAAAGCTCAAGATGCTGACATCGTATTGTTACAGGAATTTAATCCCTTTCTTTATGAAGAAATTCATAATGGTCTAAGAGCAATTTACCCCTTTGGGAGTCAAGACGGAGAAGGAAGTAGATTTAAGTCGGTTTATAGTCGATATCCCGTGTTAGAATACCAACAATTGGAAAGCAAAAGAGAAGTATTCCCCATTTGTTCAATGAAGTTCAATATTGATGGAAGAATCTGCAGAATCGTTAACTGTCACCTACAGTCCAATAATTTCTCAAAGGTATATCGGGAGTGGCGAAATAATAGTCTAGGTTTGTTAAAAGCTATAAGAAAAACAATAGCGTTAATACAAGAAGGAAATATTAGCCGCCAATACCAAGTAGATGCGTTGTTAGAGCATCTTAAAGATCATAAAGAGCCGGCGTTAGTGTGTGGAGATTTTAATGATGTGGGAGGTTCAATAGCTCTGAAGAAGTTAAAAAGTGCATACCTTATGGATGCCTGGTGGAACATGGGAAACGGTTATGGGTTTACTTTCTGGGGTCTGCATTTAAGATTTAGGCTTGATCATATACTATATAGTAGTGACAATTTGATACCAAGTGATATTAGAGTAGTCCCTTCTGTATCATCAGATCACAGACCGCTGGTTGCAACATTTAATATTGGATAATGTATGGATAAGAAGTGGGAGATATTAAAGTCTGACTACCTTATAAAGAATAAGTGGATTACCGTTAGGCAAGACCATGTAAAACTCCCTACAGGGGTTGAGATGGATGACTATTACGTGATGGAGTATCCAGACTGGGTAACAGTAATAGCTATAACAGATGAAGGGAAGTATGTGATGGAACGCCAGTATCGTCATGGAATACAGAAAACTTGTTATGAGATATGTGGTGGTACTGTTGAAAAAGGAGAAGAGCTTCTTGAAACAGCGAAACGTGAGTTAAAAGAAGAAACAGGATATGAAGGCGGTGAGTGGAAACTCTATTCAGAGACTGCTCCAAACCCTGCCGCAATGACAAATCTTTGTTATACATATGTAGCAAAAGGAGTTAAAAAAACAGGCGAACAAACACTTGAAAGAACCGAGGATATTGATGTCTGTGAAATGACGGAAGAAGAACTTCTTGACATCATGAAAAAAGGATTAATAGTTCAAGGCGACATGCTATCTCCTCTGTGGCAATGGATGTATAGCCGAAGGTAATATTACAGTTATGAATGTTTTAGTAACAGGCGGTGCAGGTTTTGTCGGGAGTCATCTTTGTAAGCGTCTTCTTGGAGAAGGGCATGAGGTGGTAGCCATAGATAACTTGTCGAATGGCACGGAACGAAATATCGAGAGTTTCCAGGACAATCCTCATTTTGATTTCATCAAGATGGATGTCAATGATACAGTCAGGCTTAAGGATGTTTTTGAGACTCATCGGTTCGAAATGGTATTTCACCTGGCAGCCAATGCAGATGTGTACAAGGGTATTGACGACGCAAGTCTGGATGTGAATAATACATTCATGACCACATTAAATATCCTAGAAACGATGCATGCTTTTGGTGTTAAACAACTTTTCTTCGCTTCGTCATCGACTGTTTATGGTAGACAAGATAAACCTATCAGAGAGGATAGCCCGTCTTTGAAACCAATTTCGCATTACGCAGCAGCTAAGTTGGCTAGTGAGGCATTTGTGTGTTCCTATAGTAGTTTATATGATATTCAGACTTGGATTGCACGTTTCTGTAATGTCGTTGGGCCCAATATGACACATGGCGTAATACCGGATCTTATTAAGAAGTTAAATCCAGCCCCGAGAGAACTTAAGGTTTATGGAGATGGTAGTCAGACAAAACCCTATATCTATATAGACGATTTACTTGATGGGGTGATGTGTATGTTACGGAATACAGGTGAATCATACAACGATTATCTCATAGGCGTGGATTCATATATATCAGTTGCGGAAATTGCAAGGATTGTGATGATAGAGTCAGGCGTAGACGTACCGATCTCTTATGTGCATGATATAGCTAGGGAAAGAGGTGATGTGAGTGATTACCATTATGATGTGACAAAATTAAAAAAAATGGGGTGGACTCCTCGATTTTCTGCAAAAGAAGCTGTAATAAAAACAGTGAGAGATATTAACGAGAACGTAATTATTTAATTTATGAAAGGAATTGTCTTAGCTGGAGGCAGCGGAACCCGCCTCTATCCGATAACAAAAGGAGTCTCAAAGCAACTCCTTCCAATCTATGATAAACCAATGGTGTACTATCCCATCAGTGCTTTGATGCTGGCTGGGATAAGAGATATTCTTATTATCTCTACCCCTTACGACCTCCCTGGCTTTAAGCGTCTGTTGGGGGACGGCTCAAACTATGGAGTACACTTTGAATACGCAGAACAACCCAACCCTGATGGTCTTGCTCAGGCATTTATCATTGGTGAGAAATTTATTGGTAATGACTCTGCATGTCTCGTGCTGGGTGATAATATCTTCTATGGTTCTGGCTTTACTGGCTTGCTTCGAAAAGCTGTCGAGGATGCGGAAAAAAACAAGAAGGCCACTGTCTTTGGCTATTGGGTATCTGATCCGGAGCGCTATGGTGTAGCAGAATTTGACCGCCAAGGAAACTGTTTGAGCATAGAAGAGAAACCTGCAAATCCGAAATCTAACTATGCTGTGGTTGGTCTCTACTTCTATCCCAACAAAGTGGTTGAAGTTGCAAAGCACATCAAACCATCAGCTCGTGGTGAGTTGGAAATCACTACGGTAAACCAAGAATTCCTAAAAGACGGAGAATTGAAAGTTCAAGTTTTTGGCCGCGGTTTCGCATGGTTAGATACCGGTACACACGACTCTTTGGCAGAGGCAAGCACATTTGTTGAAGTGATTGAAAAACGTCAAGGTCTGAAAGTGGCTTGTTTGGAGGGTATAGCTTACCGCAATGGCTGGATTACAGAAGAACGTATGCGTGAGATCGCGCAACCTATGCTGAAGAATCAATATGGTCAGTACCTCTTGAAAGTCATTGATGAAATGAAGGAAGAAGTCAACTCCAGGACACTCACACAAGATTAAGATTGATGGAAGTTATAAAGACCGCCATAGATGGCGTATTAATTATTGAACCAAAGGTTTTTGGTGATAAGAGAGGATACTTCTTTGAATCATTCTCTCAACGAGAGTTTGATGAAAAAGTAGCACCTATCCTTGGTCGTACCATCAACTTTGTTCAGGACAATGAAAGTATGTCCAGTTATGGAGTCATGCGAGGCCTGCATTTTCAGCGTCCTCCATTTACCCAGAGCAAATTGGTTCGTTGTGTAAAAGGTGCTGTGCTTGATGTTGCGGTAGACATCCGTAAGGGTAGCCCTACTTATGGCCAGCATGTTGCTGTGGAACTGACAGAAGACAACCATCGTCAATTCTTTGTTCCTCGTGGTTTCGCTCATGGCTTTGCTGTGCTATCAGAGACTGCTATTTTCCAATATAAGTGTGATGAGTTCTATCATCCGGAAGCTGATGGAGGTATTTGCATCCTCGATGAAAGCCTTGGTATTGATTGGAAAATCCCCACAGAGAAAGCCAATCTTAGCGAGAAGGATACTAGGCACTCTCTTTTGAAAGACTTTGATACGCCTTTCGATATCAATTTATCACTCTATTAATTCTCAATTTTCAACTATCAATTTCCACTTTGAGAAATGACGATACTTGTTACAGGAGCCAATGGCCAACTGGGCAATGAAATGCGCATTGTTGCTAAAGACTCAAAAGATAGATACATATTTACAGATGTCTGTGATGAGCATCCTGAGTCATTAGAGATGCTCCATAAGTTGGCAGGTGATGATATGGATGGCGCAACCACAAAACTAGATATCACCAATCTTGATGCAATCCGTGCGATGGTAAAAAAGAATGATGTTAAAGTGATTGTCAATTGTGCCGCATGGACTAATGTGGATGGAGCGGAAGCTCCAGAGAAATATGAGTTGGTTGAACTACTGAATGCCAAGGCACCAAAAAACTTGGCTGTTGCTATGAAGGAGGTTAACGGCCTGTTGATACATATTTCCACGGACTATGTCTTTGGTGGTGACCCGTATAACACCCCTTGCAAGGAAGACCAGAAAGGCACCCCTACGGGTATTTATGGCCTTACCAAACTGCATGGAGAAAAGAATATCCAGAATACAGGAGTTGATTACCTTATCTTTCGAACTGCTTGGTTATACAGTGAATTTGGAAAGAACTTCGTTAAGACAATGCTCAACCTGACAGCAACCAAGCCTCAGTTGAAAGTGGTCTTTGATCAAGTGGGAACCCCAACCTATGCCCGTGACCTTGCGGACGCAATCTTGGTAGCCATCGAAGATTACAAAAAAGAATGGAACCTGAAACTTGGAAATTGGAACTATGCTAAAACTGGTATTTACCATTTTAGTAATGAGGGCGTTTGCTCCTGGTATGATTTTACTAAGATGATTGCTGAGTATAGCGGTCAGACAGCATGTGAAATTCAACCTTGTCATAGTGACGATTTCCCAAGTCCAGTGAAAAGACCGTCTTATTCGGTTTTGGATAAAACTAAAGTGAAATCTGTTTTTGGAATAAAGGTTACCTATTGGACGGATAGTTTGAAGAAGTGCCTGCTTTTTATGAAATAATTATGTCAAAGAAAGTAGTTCTAATCCTTACTTTTGTGTTGATTGCTTGCTTGGAGGCTGCAGGTGCTCAGTATAGTGTCCGCAAATATGGCGTTAAGCCAGGCAATTCGCCAGAGGTTAATACATTACGCCTTCAAAAGGCTATTGATAAGATCTCTGTACAAGGCGGAATTCTATATGTTGAACCGGTAGAAGGTGGCTATCCCATTAAAAGCGGTATCATTTTAAGAAAGAACGTATCCTTGGTAGGAGTGCATGGCCCTACAGGAAGAGGTACAGTCGTTTCTGACTCGGATAGCAAACCAACAGGATCATTATTTGTAATTACCGACACAGATGGTCCGGCTTTTACTGTTGAGTCAGCAACACGTATAGAAGGATGTCAGTTTTATTACCCGGAACAAGCATGGAACGACCCTTCAAAGATTATTCAATATCCACCTACAATAGCAATGTCACAGGAGGTGCCAGTGCAAGGAGTTACTTTACGGAATCTCACTTTTTATGGCGAGTATATGGCAATGGATTTCAGAGCCCGTAAGCCACAGATATGCGAACAGATTCTCTTTGAGCATTGCTATGGTTATCCTTTGAGTGGTCAATTCATAGCTATTGACAGGTGTTACGATATTCCGCGCTTGTTACATCTTCATGTGAATCCTGCTAATATGAGACTCTTTGGCAAGAGTTTTTCATGGAAGACAATAGATGCTGTTGTAAGTCAAAAGAATTACACGTTCTGGATAGATCATACCGACAATGCCCAGTTGATGGACGTTTTCACTTTTGGTAATTATGGAGGGGCTTATCTGGGGCCAAACACTTATGGACAGCTAACCAATTTTAATTTTGATTGTGTTACGGTTGGAATATTTAAAGATGGTGGAAATAGTTCAAATCGAAATTGGCAGATTGCTCAGGGCTCTATTATAGCAAATACGGGTGATGATATAAATGACATTCATCCCATTGTAATCACGGGAGAAGGGCATACATCATTAGTATCTGTGGAAGCCTTTTCGGGAATGAATGGTGCTTTGACAACTATTGGCTCGTCATACGATTACCTGCATGTTTCGGGCGACCAGCCTTTAACTGTCAGCATTGTCGGTTGTAGAATGCAAGGTTATCAGGCAGCAAATCCTATCACGATAACAAATTCTAAGGCAAAAGTGAAAGCTGTAAATTGTATAAATAAAGAAGGGAATTTCTTTTCTAAGTAGAGCCTAAACACTATGCAAGAAGGGAATAGACGTATTGCTAAAAATACAATCATCATATACATACGCTTAGGAGTTACCATCATTGTAGGACTCCTAACGTCAAGATATGTTTTACAGGCGTTAGGTGCATCTGATTTTGGGCTCTATAATGTTGTTGCAGGCGTTCTGGCGATGCTGTCTTTTATTTCCGCATCGATGACCACAACGACAACGAGGTTTATCAATTTCGAAGAGGGGAAGAAGGATGGCGACACAAATATGATATTCAATGTCTGCCAAAATATTCATGTTATAGTTGCGGTTGCGATTTTTGTTTTGGCGGAAACTGTAGGTCTTTGGTATATAAATAACTATTTGAATGTTGAATCAGGTAAGGAGTCAGATGCATTTTTCTGCTTTCAAATATCAACAATTGTTGCCTGTGTGGGATTGATCAACGTCCCGTACCAAGGGCTTCTTATGGCGAAAGAAGAGTTTTCAAAAATAGCAGTCGTAGAAATTGCGAATAGCTTCCTTAAGTTGGCATTGGTATTATCTCTTTTCCTTTTTAAGGGTAACACTCTCCGTATTTATGCCATCTTTATGAGCCTAATGACTTTTGTGTCCTTTGTCGCTTATCACATAATCTGTCAAAAGAAGTGGCCGGGAATTGTCAAATTAAATATTGGTAAAGCAAAGGGGCATTATAAAGAGATTGTTTCCTATAATGGTTATAACGTTTTAAGTTCTGCCAGCATTACAGCACGTGACCAGGGAAGTAATATGATTATTAACTTTTTCTTTGGCACTACTGTCAATGCGGCCTATGCAATTGCAAGAATTATTCAAACTTACGTAATAACTTTTACATCCAACTTCGATGTAGCTGCCGCTCCACAGATGACACAGAATATCAGTGGTGGAAATGAAAAAAAATCTGAGAATCTCGCAGGTAAACTGGGCAGGATTTGTATGTTGATGATGGAGGTCGCAGTATTCCCGTTATTTGTTGAGCTTGAATTCATACTTAGGATATGGCTAGGGGAAGTCCCAGAAGGGACACTTTTGTTTTCACAGTTAATCCTGCTGCTTGTTTTCGTTAGTTCGACATCTGCTGGAATGGGGCAATATATAAATGCTTCTGGAAAGATTAAGTGGTTCAAGATAGAAATGGCTATTCTTTATGTGTTGGTGTTGCCAGTATCAATTATTCTATTTAGAAATGGTGCCTCTCCATACGTAATAATTATTTTGTTCATCATTTCTGACATTATCAACCGAATTGTTCAATTAGTTCTAATGAACAAAATACTTGGCTTTGATTCCTTACATTTTATCCGTGAGGCATATAATCGTCCTTTTTTAATAGCGTTAATTATGTGTTTAATAACTTTCGCTCAAGAACGATTTATACCATCTGGAGATTTTTATAGTATACTTAATATTGTCCTATCGTTATTTTTTGTGCTTTCTTTAATTATTGCTATAGGGATAAGTAAGCTGGAGAGAATTACAATTTGGTCATCGTTAAAGAATAAATTGATTAGAAAATGAAAATATTATTCGCTGGAGATTATTTTCCTAATGAAAAAATATTAGCCCATTACTCAAAAGAAGGGTTTGATACGGTTCTTGGTGAAATTAAGAAACTCAATGAATCAGTTGATTACTCTATTGTCAATTTTGAATGTAATGTTCCGCGAACTGAAGATGAGCCGATTAAAAAGTCTGGTCCTTGCCTAAAAACAGATGAAATTGGTGTGGATGCTCTAAAATGGGCGGGTTTTGATTTATTGTGTTTAGCGAATAATCATTTTAGGGATTATGGCTCTGGCGCTGTTGAGAATACGATTCGTATCATAAGAGATAACGATTTTGATTACGTAGGAGGAGGAAATAATATACAAGAAGCATCTTCTGTTTTTTATAAAAAGATAAGCAATAAGACAATTGCTTTTATCAATGTATGCGAAAATGAATTTTCTATAGCAAACGAAAAACGTGGAGGCTCTAACCCATTGAATCCAATAACTCAATATCATGAAATTAAAGAGGCTAAAAAGAAGGTAGATTACGTTTTTCTCATTGTTCATGGAGGTCATGAATACTGTCAGGAACCTTCCTTGAGAATGAAACAAACGTATCGTTTCTTTGTCGATGCAGGTGCTGATGCAATTATTAACCATCACCAACATTGCTATTGCAGTTACGAGGTTTACAATGGTAAACCAATCTTCTATGGATTGGGCAATTTCTTGTTCGATAAGATAAATGAGACCCTGCCGGATACTTGGAGCTATGGTTATGTCGTCATATTAAACGTAGAGGAAGGAAATGTTGGCTTTGAGGTTTTACCATTTGAACAGTGTCTTCGTTCGATAAACATACATTTTCTTGAAGATAAGACATCATTCAATAGCAGTATTAGGAGACTTAATGATATTCTCGCAGATGATAACTGCTTGTCTAAATACTTACATGATTTCTATGAATCTCACCCATTACTAGAAGTAACAGTTCCTCAATTAGATGGGCATTGGTGGAGGTTGCGTAAATATATATCAAAACACATTCATCCTATGTGGTATTACGACTTAAGGGATATGATTATGTGTGAATCACATTATGATCGTATTGGGTATGAGATGGAGAATAAAATAAACAATATATGAACTGAAGAAATAGCATATGGTGGGCAGAATAAAGAATTTTTTGAATCATCCCAAAGAGAGCTTTCGTTATCATGTTTTGCGGATGCCTTTTTTGCCGGATAGGATTAGAGTTGAGATAATGTGGAGACAATGGATGGATTATCCTTTGAATTTAAATAATCCCACAACTTTTAATGAAAAATTGCAGTGGCTGAAACTCTATGACAGAAATCCTCTGTATACCAAATTGGTGGATAAATATGCCGTGAAGGACTATGTGGCCAACATCGTGGGAGAGGAATACATTATTCCAACGCTTGCAGTATGGGATACAGTGGACGAAATTGACTTGTCATCCCTTCCTAATCAATTTGTTTTAAAGACAACCCACGATAGTGGTGGTGTATGTATTTGTAAGAATAAAGAAACTTTTGATTGGGGCAAAGCAAAAGAGAAACTAGATAAATCACTCCATTTTGATTATTACAAACTTGCAGCAGAATGGCCTTATAAAAATGTTCCCCGTAGGATAATCGCAGAAAAATATCTGGAGGACAGCTCATTTCACGAGCTTAGGGATTACAAGTTTTTCTGCTTTGATGGTGAGTGCAAGGCTTTGTTCATAGCAACTGACCGCCAAAATAGAGAAGAACCATATTTCAGTTTCTTTGATAGAGATTTTAATTATTTAGGAATCACCCAGGGACATCCCCAGCCTCCAGTTCTTCCAGAAAAGCCTCAGAATTATGACTTAATGATTGAACTTGCAGAAAAGCTGTCAAAAGGCTTTCCACAAGTTAGGGTTGATTTTTATGAAGTAAATGGAAAGGTTTATTTTGGCGAGTTGACATTTTTCCATCATAGTGGTATCGTCCCATTTGAACCACAGGAATGGGATTACACATTTGGTGACTGGCTTAAATTGCCCAAAACGAAAAGAAGATAATTATGAGTCCGCTTTTATCAGTTATTATACCTTGCTACAATAACGGGAAGTATCTCGTTGAGATGATTGATTCTTTCCGTCATCAAACATCGCCTGACTGGGAGATGATTATCGTAGATGATGGTAGTACTGACGATACACCACAGGTGGTACGTGATTATATTTCAGATTTGCCCAATGTCCGTTTTCTTCAAAGGGAACGCCAGCCGAAGGGGTCTGTTGTTTGCCGCAACATTGGTTTTGATCATTCTAAGGGTAAATATGTTTGCCATTTGGATGCGGATGATTTAGTTAGCCCTACTTTTGTGGAGCATCGAGTAGAATTTATGGAATTGCATCCGGATGTGGATTATGCAAGTTTTCCAGCGAAGACTTTCACGGATCCAAATGACCTCCCTTCTTTTGAAACAGATACACTCACTTGGGGTGTTGGGGATGAGAGAATAGATTTGCTTGGGCGTTTTCTTATGGCAGATTACCCATTCTCGGTTTGGAATAATATCTATGGAAGGGAAGCAATTTCCAATCTTCCATGGGATGAGAATGTCTTGATATATACTGATTTCAGTTTTATTATTCCCGGTATCATTCATGGACTGAAGCATTCGTTTAGCGGCATGAAAGAGGTGGATTATTATTATCGTGTTGAGCTTTCTAATAAGGTGGCAATGACCTCCAGCTTTGTTAGCCAAGCAAAATGTGACAGTACCCTTTATCTGTTTGAAAAGACAATTAAGAGCTTGATTGAGAATAATCAATTTAGAAAGTACAAGAAACAGTTTCTAAACGGGCTGATGTTTGTTCATTTCAAAAGGCTTCTTTTGGGTTCGGATAAGAAGAATGTAAAAGCATATATTGATCTGTGTTCGAAGTATTTTAATACATTCCGTTTCAGATTGATGTTTCCTATCTGTACAATTCAAAGCGAACAGCGGAGAATTCATTTGTTGTCACTTGCATTGCTGTTGTTATTTGGTGACTTTAAGCCATTAAAAGAATCTATTAATAGACGCTTAAAATAAAGGAATACGATGATTTACGCATTACTGAATGCATTGTTATATATAGGCCTTTTGATATGGTATAAAAGAAAATACCATAAAATAGATTGTGGCTTTTTAATGATATCCTTATGGACTTTTGTAGCGATATGTAACTTCTTCTTTTACTTGTCAGTCCCTAAAGAGTTTCATCTACAACTATGGCCGTTTTTATATCTGTTTGGTGCTTTCTTCTTATATAATCGTCTTTTTTTCAAAAGCGAAAAAGAGGTCCTTAATGTGACTGTATTTACGGATGGGCAAAACAAGGTAATTGACTATATATGCTATTTTTACGTATTTTGTTTGGTGGTCAATATGTTCTCTGCTGATTATAGTTTGTCGTCATTGTCGCTTTCCAGCGTGCAAGAGAATGCGGCAGATTCATATATGGAATATCACGCTGCAGATAAGTGGCACTCACAAACTCTTTTGGAGCGAATCACCATGAACTATGCCGTGTGGTTTTTTAATGTTGCAATTATTGGCGCATTTAGTTGGATTGTTCGTGGTAAAACAGGGAGAGGTGTCGCTCTATTGGGATTGCTGATTTTAGATCAGGGACTCAAGAGCATACAAATAGCATCAAGAGGCTCATTATTCTTTGTAGTTCTGCTTTTTGTAGCCGTTTATCTAATATACAAAGACTATATTCCAAGAAAAGCAAAGAAGTCGTTAAAGCAGCTCGCGTTAGTTTCTGGAGGTGTTTTAGCTCTATATATGTTAGCAATAACAATATCCAGATTTGGCGATATGGATAAAGGTGGTTCTGATTCGTTGTTCGAATATTTTGGCCACTCTATGCTGACTTTCAACTATGGTGTCGCAGACTCTCTTGATCGCACTTTTATGGGTTCACGAACATTCAGAAACATAATTGGCTTGAGTGAGGATTTTCTTTTTGATGCAGACGCCATGTTGGGAACACACTTTGGCTCTGGGTTTACAACAACAATTGGAATGCTATGTCTTGATTTTGGTTTTTTAGGTACTCTCGCACTTGGAGTGGCATTGCCCTGGCTTTTGTTGAGGCTGATTAAACTCGATAATTCAATAGGTGGCGTCTTTGTATATGTCTTCTATTTCCATAGAATGATGAACGGAGTTTTTGTGAATGGCTCAGGAGCGGATTCCGCATACATTTCTATGCTTATAGTTTATGTGGTTCTATTTGTATCAATGAAATTTATGGGAAAAGGAAAGAAAAGTAGAACGAAATCAAAACCAGTAGTGTATAATGAAGCATAATAGTATTTTTACGATTTGTTCTAAGAATTTTCTGGCTCAAGCTTTGACATTGAAAGATTCTGTCAAAAAGTATGAGCAAGATGTGGATTTTTATATATTTCTGGCAGACAAGGCGTCAGCAGAGATAAGCGAAGTTGATGTTATCGAACTTGATGAATCATGGATACCTATGTGGAGGAGAATGGCCTTCAAATATGATGTTGTTGAGTTCAATACATCTATAAAGCCATTCTGTTTCCAAAAAATGTTTGCTTCAGGGTATGATAATGTTATCTATATGGATCCTGATTTATATGTAACAAACAAGCTTGGCTATTTATGGAAGAATCTTGAGCAATATTCGGTTATTCTTACCCCTCATATTACCAATATAGAATTAGCTGACAAAGGATTATTGCCTGAAACAGATTTTCTGTTTGCCGGAATATACAATTTGGGCTTTGTTGCAATCAGAAATAATGAAATAGGCTTAAGAATAGTTAAATGGTGGGGACATAATTTGGAAAGTTCTTGCTTTACATCTCCTAATGAAAGCTTATTCACTGATCAAAAATGGATGAATTTTATTCCGTCATTTTTCCCGAATGATACTTTTATTTCAGAACATCTGGGATTGAATGTGAGTTATTGGAATCTTCATGAAAGGGAGTTGTTGGTCAAAGAAGATGGTTATTATATAAAGAATTATTCAACAGAAAAAGAATGGCCATTATTGATATTCCATTTTTCCGGGTTTAAACCGACCAATGACAAAATGATTTCTGCCCATCAACCATATTATAATATTGATGCTTTCCCTTCCTTTATCCCAATAATTAAAGAATACAAGGAATTAGAGGAAAAGAATGGTTATGAAAAGCTCTCTAAGCTTCATTATGCATTTAATGAATTTGAAAACGGGCAATTGATAACTGGATTCCATCGTCGTCTTTATCGTGCTACGGAAGAAGAGTATTCTGGCGAGAATCCGTTCGCTACTGACAGTGGTTTCTATGAGAATCTAAAAGCAAGTAAATTGTTGGTAAAAGATACGAATAGCGCGATTGATGCCTATGCTCGTAATACGTCAGAAGGAAAGAGCAGGAGTCGTAAATTGCGGTTCTTTGAATCAATGGCAAAGGTTATATTTAAGTTGGTAGGAGTAAAGAGATATTTCTCTCTTGTACAGCAGTTAAGAACACTTTCAGTTTTTGAAAACCATACTTTTCTTATGCGGGAAATGAAGTCAATAGACAAAGATGAGTTTTATTCATATCGAATAACACAAAAATAAGAGTAATACAATGAGGGTACTAGTAGATATGACTTTTGTTTCGGAGGACAGTCTGTATTTAAGTCTTCCAAGGGTTGCCATGAGGTTTTTATATGGAATCTCTACAAGTGATCTTAAAAACTACTGTTTGCTTTTCGAGTCTTCCGCAGCTGAGGGAATGCACAGATTGCTTCCTGAATTTGATTTTCTGTCGGTGGATTTATATCGTAATAGAACAAGTCGGATTGATTTGCGGTATTTCCTGCTTCCTTTTAAATATAGAAAGATAGTGAATAATTCAGGGTGTGATGTACTCTATATTCCTGGTGAAGGTTGGTATGCCACAATACTAAAGTTTAAGATACCCTCTGTAGTAACGGTAAATGATATCAAACAGTATAAAAAAGATTTTGATCAACATAATGCTCAAAGGGGATTAATCAACAGAATTTCTGCTTTTGTAAGGAAGATGTTCTTCCAAAAGAACCTATATAAGGCCGATAGAGTTATTACCATTTCTGAGTATACGCGCCAGGATATAATTAAGTATTTCCCGAAGGCGAATCAAGACAAAATCCATGCAGTGCATTGTACAGTCGCTCCAATACAGTTTTCTCAAAAGCCGGCAAAACTAATTGATGAACCGGGGTATATATTAAATGTTAACTCTATTCATCAATTCAAAAATCCAATGACGCTGATTAGGGCATATGAAAGGATTAAAGATAAGGTAACGTATAATCTGGTTCTAGTTGGCAGAAAAACAAACTATTGGGAAGAACATGTTTATCCATATATCAGGGAACATAACCTTGGAACAAGGGTTATACGCCTTGAAAATCTCGAAGATTCAGAACTTCGTTATCTTTATGAACATGCAGAGCTATTTGTTACTCCTTCTTTGCATGAGGGGTTTGGTTATACACCTGTAGAAGCAGCCATTTACGGTGCGCCTGTTATTAGTTCTCGCTGCGAGTCGCTTCCGGAAGCGACGATGGGTCTTGTGTATTATTATGAACCGGCTACGGATGACCTCGCTCTGGCCAATATGATGATGGATGTATTTAATAATCCACCGACATTAGATAAGAGAAATGATATTTCTTCAACATTAAAGCAAGAGTATTCACCAAAGCATCAAGTGGAACAGTCTGAAATTGTCTTTGGCAAGGCTATAGAAGATTTCAATGTGATTGCTTAAGTTCCTCTATTCTTGGTTCAAATGAAAAAGTTGATTAGAAAAGTAGCTCAATTAACGATGAGGGGTATTTCTTATTTGTACCCCTATCGCTTGAGTCAACGTTTAAGGGCGGAGAAATCATATTTGTATACTCACTGGATAAAGCGCTTTATCGGTCATTTAGGCGCTGATTCCTCAATTGGCTATCCTTGCACAGTTCAGGGGAAATTGGAGTCGATATCTATAGGTCAAGGAACAAGGATTCAACCTAATGCCATCATTGAATGTTGGTCGAAGTTTGAAGAACAAGAGTTTAATCCGTCAATAATCATTGGCAATAATTGTAATATCGGTGAGTTTTTCCATATTTCTGCTATTAATAAGATTACTATAGGAGATGGATTATTAACAGGCAGGTTCGTATATATAGGTGATAACAGTCATGGCGGGTTGAGTATTGAAGAATCACTTATTCAACCAGAACAAAGAAAGCTGAAATCAAAAGGAGAAATTATGATAGGAAAAAATGTGTGGATAGGTGATAAGGTCACTATCCTTGGAGGTGTCAATATAGGTGACAATGCAATTGTAGGAGCAGGGACCGTAGTGACACATGACGTGCCTCCTAATACCGTAGTTGGGGGGGGCAAAATGACAATATTAAAGCAGTTGAAGTAGACGGTAAAGGCACCACTCTTTATCTGCATCTTTATAATGAAAGGAGGCAGGTATGTTAGGACGTCTTTTCAAAAAAATAGGTTACGCGTTGTCATATGTCTTTACCTATAATATAAACGAGCGTATAAACCTGTATAAAAATTACCTCTATACAGGGTGGATTAGTAGACGTTTCAGACAGTTTGACGGATATATAGAAGGGAGAATAACAGTAGTAGGTGCAAATAATATCTCCGTTGGTGAGAAAACGATAATACAAGATAATGTAAGACTACTGGCGTGGGATAGGTTCCACAATCAGGAGTTTACTCCAGAAATAACAATTGGTAGAAATTCATTTATACAAAAAGATTGCTTCTTAAGTGCAGTAGATAAAATAATAATAGGTGATAACGTTGCAGTTACTGAACATACAATGATTCTTGATAATGTTCACGGTGATTTTCAGGATAATCACCTGACATTTAACAATAATCAGGAAGTTCCAGATGTGTTTTTACAGAATGCATATACACGTCCGATTGTATCAAAAGGACCTGTTGTAATAGAGAATGATGTTCATATAGGTATGTATTGTCAAATAATGCCAGGAACTATCATTGGACATCACTCGGTTATTGCTGCACATTCTGTTGTTGCTAGAAAAATTCCTCCATATAGTTTAGTCGCAGGCAACCCTGCAGAAATAATAATAACTTTTGGAAGGAAGAAAAAACAAAAGTAAGTTCAACATTTTTTAAAGAAGTAATTATGAATTTAGAAGATTTTATTAAGGGTTTTGCAGACCAGTTTGATGACACAGATGAGTCAGAAATTACGGCAGAGACTAATTTCCATGATTTGGAAGAATGGAGTTCGTTGATTGCCATGAGCCTCATCGCTTATGTGAGAACGGAATACGGTAAAAAAATCACAGGTAATGAAATTAGATCCTGTGAGACAGTTAAAGCACTGTTTGACTTAATAGCGTCAAAGTAATGATTGGCTATAATCCGTTTTCACTTGAAGGAAAAACAATCTTGGTGACAGGTGCTTCGTCTGGTATAGGGCGAGGCATCGCAGTCACTTGTTCCAAGATGGGGGCCACAGTAATAATCAATGGTCGGAATAAGGAGCGTCTGCAAGAAACCCTTTGGCAGATGGAGGGCGAAGGTCATATTGTAGCCATTGGAGATCTGACAGAGTCAGCATCTCTTATCGAAATGGTTGGTAATCTTCCTAAACTTGATGGTGTTGTTCAATGTGCTGGCATGGGCCAGCGTAAGCCCTGTAAAGATTTGCTTTTAGAGGATGTCAATCAGGTGATGGACGTTAATTTTAAAGCTCCGGTAATGTTGCAAGCAGAATTACTTAGACAGAAGAAAATTAATAAGGGAGCATCGATTGTATTTGTTGCCTCAATTGCTTCATGGTCTCCAAGTTTTGGTAATTCTGTCTATAGTGCATCTAAAGGAGCCATTATTTCATACGCTAATTGTTTGGCATTAGAATTGGCCCCAAGAAAGATAAGAGTTAATAGCATCAGCCCTGCTATGGTATGGACTGATCTTATTTTAGCAGATGGAATTGATGAAGAACAATTAAAGGAAGACGAACAAAAGTACCCACTAAAACGTTATGGACAGCCTGACGACATAGCAAATCTTGCGGTCTATATGTTGTCTGATGCTAGTATATGGATGACAGGTAGTAACGTTAAGATAACAGGTGGGGGTAAATTAAGTTAAATATGGCATATATAAAAGCAATATCATATTATCTGCCTGAAAAGGTAGTAACTAATGAGGAACTTGTTAAGGAGTTCCCAGAGTGGAGCGTTGATAAAGTAGCTCAGAAAGTAGGAGTTGATGTCCGCCATTTGGCTGCTGATAATGAAACTGCTGGAGATATGGCTGAGAAAGCAGCACGTAAGTTGTTTGAGGATTATCAAATTGATCCAAAGACAATAGACTTCTTGATGCTTTGCACTCAAAGTCCTGACTATTTTCTGCCTTCAACAGCATGTGTTCTTCAAGATAGATTAGGAATCCAAACTTCTGCCGGTGCTTTCGATTACAACTTGGGCTGTTCTGGTTGTATTTATGGCATGGCTATGGCAAAGGGTTTGATAGCAGCAGGCATAGCAAAGAATGTACTCTTGTTGACGGCCGAGACTTATAATAAATACTTGCATCAATCAGACAAAAGTAACCGTTCTATCTTTGGTGATGGTGCGGCTGCATGTTTGGTATCTACAGGGGGCTTTGCTGAAATAGGAGAGTTCTCGCTTGGAACGGACGGAAGTGGTGCAAATAACCTTATCGTAAAGACAGGTGCTTCAAGACATAAAGAGGCAACGGGGCTGTTCGTCGAAGATGAGGAAGGCCATATTTGGTATGATGATTATCTATATATGAATGGTGGTGCTATCTTTAACTTTACACTTGATGCAGTACCTGTTATGATGAAGGAAATACTGGAAAAGAATCAATTGGAGAAAGACCAGATTGACTACTATGTATTTCACCAGGCTAATAGATTCATGCTGAACACAATCAGAAAAGTATGTGTATTACCCAAAGACAAGTTCTATGTCAATCTGTCGACCACGGGTAACACGGTTTCCTCGACTGTAATGATTGGGCTGAAGGATTGCATGGAGAATGGCTATATAAAGGGTGGAGACAAGGTTATGATTTCCGGATTTGGCGTCGGTCTTAGTTGGGGTGGCACTATATTGAGAATTCTGTAATTTTCAGATTTGGTATTGAATGACTAGTCGGAAAATGTTGTTTCTGTCTCTCATACTGAATGTTATACTTCTGATTGGTATATTGGTGATGTGTATTCATTATCATTGGATTGACAGATTTCAGGAAAGGATTGGTTTGAAGGATAGACCGTGCTCTCAGGACTACTTGACAACCATAAGTTGGAATCACACAATGCAAAGTTTGTCCTATGAAGCAGATGTTGTCTTTTTTGGCGCATCACTAACGAGTGATGGCCATTGGGAGGATTATTTTGATTCTTTAAAGATTTGTAATCTGGGTAAATCTGGAGATCGGTTGGATATGATGCTTTGGAGAGTGCCGCAGATAACAGCCGTTCATCCAAAGAAAGTATTCTTGTCAATGGAACAGAATGACATGCACATTCTAACGATAAATGAGATAGAGAAGGCATATAATACACTCATCGACACAATCGTTCAGACCAACCCCCAGGCAAAGCTTTATTTAGAAAGTCTAACGCCACTTAATGAGAGACAGTTCGGAAGAGTGTGTGACAATGTGAAGATTAGAAAGGTTAATGAACTAATAGAGCGAGTAGCCAAAGAAAGGGGTTTTACTTATATTGATATATATAGTATCTACGAACAAGATGGTCAACTGTCAATGTCAATAAGTACAGACGGGCAACATTTGGTGCCCGAGGCATACCTCAAGTGGACGGAGGCCATAAAACCCTTTCTTAATTGAATCAATAGAAATGTATGAAAGTATTAATTGACATGACATTCGTGTCGCCAAAATCGATGCATCAGAGTTTGCCCATCGCAGTAATGAGAATGTTGAGGGGCGTGCCTGAAGAGGAAAGGAGTAAACTCAAACTTCTTTTTGACACAGGTTGCGCAGAGATGCTTCATGAGATGTTCCCGGACTATGAATACATGACGGTGAACGTGAGAAATATGAGGAGATTCTATTATGACCCGAGAAAATTTCTGGTTCCTTTTGCATTTCGAAGAGCCATCAATAATTCTGGTTGTGATGCGGTTTTTTTTACTACAGATGGCAGTAGATATGCCCGTTTCAAACTAAATATACCTACAGTGGTTGAAATTAATGACTTAAAGTGGTTGAAAGATGATACAAAGGCAAACAAGAAAAGCTTTAGGTCTCTAGCTCTGGATTTGATGAGTGGCAGCAACTATAAGAGATATAAGAACACTGTCGAAAGAGCGTCTTTAATAACTACAATATCACAATACACAAAGGACGATTTGCTTCGATTCTTTCCGGAAACGCCAACTGACAAAGTGCATGTGATATATCTTTCTGTACCCGAGATAAAAGGAAGTAAGATTCCCGAAGGATTAAATGAGGGAGAACACTATATTCTTAACGTGAATACGATTGCTGAATTTAAAAACCCGCTAACCCTCCTGAAAGCATTTGTTTTATTAAGGAACCAATATAAGGGGAAACTAGTGTTGGTTGGAAGAACGACTGAATATTGGAATAATATACTGATTCCTTTTATTATAGAAAACAATATTGAAGATAGAGTTGTTCATCTTCAAAATCTTGATGATACAGAACTTCGTTATCTTTATGAACATGCAGAGCTATTTGTTACTCCTTCTTTGCATGAGGGTTTTGGGTATACACCTATTGAAGCAGCCATATATGGAAGCCCTGTTGTCAGTTCTAGGTGTGAATCATTACCCGAGGCCACTATGGAACTAGTAAAGTATTATGAGCCAGCTACAGATGAATACGCGCTAATGAAAGCGATGTCAGAAGTTCTTGCTAGTCCGCCTTCGGTCGAACAACGTAACAAAATATCGTCAACATTTTTAAATAGATATACCGCGCGCAATCACGCAACAGAGTTGTTGAAACTATTCAGTTTATTAGAACAATAATTTTTTAATCATTTAATTAATATGAAAAAAGCATTGATTACCGGAGTCACCGGTCAGGATGGCTCCTTTTTAGCAGAGTTCCTGCTTGAGAAAGGTTATGAAGTACACGGAATGATTCGTCGCTCATCAACAGAGTACCGTGAGAGAATTGACCACATTGAAAACAATCCCAATTTCCATCTTCATTATGCACATTTAGGCGACTCTATGTCTATAGTTCAGGTGATTAGAACTGTTCAGCCTGATGAGGTCTATAATTTGGCGGCACAGAGCCATGTGGGAGTTTCATTTGCATCTGCAGAGTACACAGCAGATATTGATGCCACAGGCGTACTTAGGGTACTTGAGGCTATCCGTCAATGTGGTTTGGAGAATAAGACCAGATTCTATCAGGCTTCGACATCTGAACTGTATGGCAAGGTAGAAGAAGTTCCTCAGAATGAGAATACGCATTTCCATCCGTTCAGCCCCTATGCTGTTGCCAAGCAGTATGGTTTCTGGATTACCAAGGAGTATCGTGAAGCTTATAATATGTATGCCTGCAATGGTATTCTATTCAACCATGAAAGCGAGCGACGTGGTGAGACTTTTGTGACACGCAAGATTACCCTTGCCGCGGCCCGCATTGCACAGGGAAAGCAAGAAAAACTCTACCTTGGCAATTTGTCTTCACTTCGTGATTGGGGCTATGCCAAAGACTATGTAAAATGTATGTGGCTGATACTTCAGCAGGATGAACCGGAAGATTTTGTAATCGCTACAGGTGTCCAGCACAGTGTCCGTGAATTCTGCCATTATGCTTTCAAACATGCTGGCATTGACCTTGAGTTCAAGGGCGAAGGGATGGATGAAAAAGGCTATGACAAGAAGACAGGCAAGGTTGTGATAGAAGTGTCTCCAGAGTTCTACCGTCCTACCGATGTGGTGAACCTTTGGGGTGACGCAACGAAAGCCAAGGTTAAATTGGGTTGGGATCCTGCCAAGCAGACAAGCTTTGAAGATCTTGTTCGCATCATGGTCGAGAGTGATATGAAGAAAATCGCAAAAGAATAATGTGCATGAAGAAGGCGTTAATAACTGGCGTATATGGTCAGGATGGCAGCTTTCTCTCAGAATTGCTTTTGGAGAAAGGCTATGAGGTTTTCGGAGCTGATGTGCGGATTATGGACAATCCGCCAGACTATTTCGTCAAACTCTTTGCCAATCCTAATTTCCATACCCAGACCGTAGATTTGACGGACACGCAGAGTGTGCTTAATCTTGTGAAGGAAATTCGTCCTGACGAGATTTATAACTTTGCGGCACAGAGCAATGTCAAGGTCAGTTTCGACAAGCCGGAACTGACCTCCGACATTGACGCTATCGGAGTATTGCGAATCTTAGAGGCTATCCGACAGGCTGGTCTGACGGAAACATGCCGATTCTTTCAGGCATCAACGTCTGCTATGTTCGGCAATGCGACAGAAGTGCCTGAAAACGAGAACACGCCACTACACCCCAATGATCCATACGCCATCTCAAAGGTATATGGCTACTGGATGACGCAATTGTATCGCAATGCTTATCACATGTACGTCTGCAATGGCATCCTTTTCAATCATGAGAGTGAACGCAGGCCTGAAACATTTGTCACTTGCAAAATTGCTTTAGCCGCTGCTCGCATTTCCTTAGGTCTTCAGGAGACGTTGTCTCTTGGCAACCTCAACGCATTGCGCGACTGGGGCTACGCTAAGGATTATGTGGAATGTATGTGGCTGATGCTCCAACAAGACAAGGCTGATGACTATGTTGTTGCTACTGGTGAGCAACATTCTGTACGCGAGTTTTGTACCCTTGCGTTTAAGGAAACAGGCATGGAGCTGGAATGGAGAGGAGAGGGTTTGGACGAGAAAGGTATAGACAAGGCAACCGGCAAGACGGTTGTAGAAGTAGATCCTAAATTTTTCAGGCCTACAGAGGCTAATCAAATGTATGGTGACCCATCCAAGGCCAAGAAACAGTTAGGCTGGAACCCACGTAAAACCACCTTTGAGCAGTTGGTACAGGCTATGGTGCGGCAACATATAAAGGAGGTTCGGAAGCAGACTGCCGAGAACAGAAGGCAGTCAGGTGAATTACCCGCCCGTCTTGATTTAGCTGGAGCGTGGATAGACCAGCCCATGGTTAGTATGTATGCTCCAGGCTGGGCAGTCACTATTTCATTGGAACCGACCTTCGAGATTAAACCACGTTTTGGGTTAGGGACCACCATCCGTGATACAATCAAGAAAATCTGGCCCAAGCAAGTGCCAGATATGGATTCGGAGATGTTGGCACGGTTGATATTCTGTTTTGCAAACAATCCAGAAAACAACGATGGAATGTTGTCAGGAGCACAAGATGCTATTGGAATCTGCGTAGCTGGTCTGGCACGCCACTACTATAACAATCGTTTCTGGCCGGAGCGAATAGAGTCGAACGATGATGAAGGCATCCTTTCGTGGTTGGAAGACCATCTCTGTATGATTCCGATGTTTCCACGTCGATCGGATTGTGACTTAATGGCCGGAAAAAATATAACCAAGCAGGGTGTAGAATCTTTGGCAAATGCGGCAGAGAATTGCTGGAATTACATTCTTCTGCGTGATTTGGAAGGGTTTGCTTCATCCTTCCTTGCTTCTTTCAATGCGCAGAAAGTCCTTTTCCCCGGTATGATTCAGCCTGGAGTGCAAGAGTTTATTGATAAATATTCCCAAATGCCTGGCGTCCTTGCATGGAAGATGTCAGGCTCTGGAGGTGGTGGTTATTTGGTATTGGTCTGTCAGTCACGTGCCGCTTTCCCTGCTGGAGCTATTGAGGTACATATCAGACGAGGTAAGATGTAGGATGATTAGTTGAACGTCCATTAATGTATATGATAATATGGCAAACCATTTAGTAATTATATATTCAAATGAATTGTATTATCATGAAAATTTGTCGATAGGAGAGTAAGTTATGAGGTTAGTATTTGATTTGTTGCAGTTTGGAATAGGAAAATCGCATGGATTTGAAGAAGTAAACTGTAATATTCTAGACTATTTTAAAGTAAATAGAGACAAGATTGTTGCCGATGAGATAATATTGGTAGCGCCCAAGGGACATATAGAGTTTTTTAAAGAGAGATATGGAGCCGCCTATAATTATTATGAGCTAGATGCAAGTTCTTACATTAAAAGGCTCTACTATTCTTCGCGTGTTCCATCGCTATTGAATTTAAATAAAGAAGATGTTATAGTTTACACAGGAAATACGTTACCTTTGTTTGGTGGTAAATGTAAAAAACTCCTGGTGGTTCATGACCTATTGTTCCGTCATGGAGAGTTTTGTTCCAAGACACTACATTTTTGGCTATTCAGACTGCATAAGTATATCTATATCCCTTCTTCGTTGAGACGGGCTGATATAGTTATTGCAGACTCTCAGTGTACTAAGAACGAAATCATCAAATACTATCATACAGATAGTAACAAAGTAAATGTTGTATATCTCTATTGCAACTTTGACAAGTATTCTCACCCGGAGGAGCATAAGGTAGAAACCCCGTCATCACCCTATATATTCTCTGTATGTTCAAGTGCAAAGCATAAGAATCATACAATTCTACTAAAAGCATTTGAAGAAGCAGCAAGAAAAGATAAAGATTTACAATATGTACTGGTTGGGGGATTGAATCCGATAGCAGAGCCAGTATATGAGTCTCTGCCAGCAGAAATAAAAGAAAGATTTCATCTTATGAAGAACCTTTCTTATGCAGATTTAGCATACCTTTACAAGAATGCGGCAGCATTTGTTTCTGCTTCACGGTATGAAGGGTTTGGTTTCCCCGTTGTCGAAGCGTTATATTTCGGATTGCCCTGCTATTTGTCTGATTTGGCTATTCATAAGGAAGTTTCGTTTAATTCATCTTTTTATTTTGGAACTGATGACTGGGAAAAACTCGCAGAGTTGCTTGTAAAAAGGCCCAATAAAGGCGACTTCAGTAAGAAGATAGTAGAAACTTATAGTGTAGAGAATACTATTGGACGATACGCAGAATTAATCAATTTATTGTCAGGTGAAAGAAAGTAAAGGGATTCTTGTTGTTTCTGCCGTTTTCCCACCGGAGCAGGTGACTTCTGCTTTTCTCAACTATGATTTAGCTCATGAGTTGGCAAAGGAGTATGAGGTGACTGTGCTCAGACCTTTCCCTACCAGACCGATAGGGGCGAAGTTTGAATCTGCTGAGGTTGAGGATAAATCATTCAAAACGATACTGGTTGATTCTTATACCCATCCGCAATCAGAGTTGTTGGGGAGATTCCGCGAGAGTATTGATTTTGGTAGGAAGTCAGCTGCATATATAAAAGAGCACTATCAGGAGATAGATTTCGTTTACAATGATGGGTGGCAATTGTTTGGTTTGAACATCATAGCAAAGGCATGCCAAAAGTATGGTATTCCCTATATGGTGCCCATTCAGGATATCTATCCAGAGTGCCTCTTTACCAATAGGAATTATCTTGGCGTTTTAAAAGCCTGTATCAATGGCGTACTGATGCCTATAGATAAGTATTATCAGAAACATGCAGCCTGCGTTAGGACCATATCAGAGGAGATGCAAGATTATCTTTCGGAAACCCGAAAGGTGCCAAAAGATAATTACTTGGTGGTAAACAACTGGCAGAATGATGTAGACTTCTTGAAGGAATATCCCAAGCGCAAGGAGAATGGGAAGATTGTCTTTGCCTATGTTGGGAGCATAAATGAACATGCTAATGTGGATTTGATGATAAAGGCATTTGCAGAGGCTACTATCCCTAATAGTGAGTTCAGAATATATGGTGGCGGAAACAAAAAAGATTATTGCTTAAACCTCGTAAATGAACTGGGCCTGTCTAATGTGATTTTTGACCAGGTGAGCAGGGATAAGGTTGCCTACGTTCAATCTCAAGCAGATGTTTTGGTTTTGGCACTACCCAAAGGTAATGGAAATCTTTGTTTGCCATCTAAGTTGACATCTTATATGCTCTCGGGAAAACCTGTGTTGGCCAGTGTTGATGAGGATAGTGCAACAACACGGATGCTTATATATTCAGGTGCTGGTTATTCTGTAATACCCGATAATCAGGAGGCATTAAAACAGGGCTTTGATTTCTTCGCTGGTCAAAACAGAGAGCAGTTAGAAAAGATGGGTGAAGCATCAAAACAATATGCTAGAAATCATTTGACAAGAGATATAAATCTTAAGCTTGTTGTAGATAAAATAAAAACAATTATACAATAATGGCAGAACAACAGATGCAGGGCTTTAGAGCCAGATTGGATTATGTGCTTAAGCACAACCATTTCATTAGCGTACTATTTAGAAAGGTCGCGAGTGCTTGTATGCGCATTTGGGGCATTTTTGTCCCAGTGGATAAGAAGATGATTATATTTACTGCACATGGCCGTAAATATAATGATAGCCCCAGAGCAATATATGAATATATGCTCAAGACAGAGAAGTTCACTGACTTTAAAATGGTGTGGGGTTTAGAGGATCCAACTGTGGATATCCCTGGTAATCCAATTAAAGTCAAGGCTGATACTGTAGCGTATTTTAAATACACGCTCAAGGCAAAGTATTGGATTACGTGTGTAAATATTGAAAGAAGCCTCCACTACAAAAAGAAGAACCAGCTGTACCTGAATACCTGGCATGGTACGGCTTTGAATACAATGGGTAATGCTGTATCTGGTCGTAAGGATTTCGATTTTAGCTACATTAATTTCTTTAGTTACGAAAGTGAATTCCAAAAGCAGCATTGCATAGATGACTTTAACTGTCGTGAGGAAGCAATGATTCCTACCGGACTGCCTCGTAACGATACATTATACTACACAACACCAGAAGAGGTTCTTTCTTTAAAGAAGAAGTTGGGCCTGCCGTTAGATAAGAAAATCATTTTATATGCCCCTACTTGGAGAGATAGTAAGGATAATGGTCATACTTATGCACTCAAACCGCCAATTGATATAAAGAAATGGGAGAAGGCATTAGCTGAGGATTATATTCTCTTGTTCCGGACTCACTCTTACACAAACAAAGTAATTGGTGTAGAGTTTAATGATTTTGTTCGCGACTTCATCTCATACCCTATTGTCAATGACTTGTTTAAGGTTGCGGATATTTTGATATCAGATTACTCTTCTTGCATTACTGACTTTAGTATCTTGAGCAGGCCTATAATCTGCTTTGCTTATGATTATGACGACTATCGTACTACCCACGGCTTGAATCTGGACTTTAGAACTGAAATGCCCAATGGAATTAAGGAAACAGAAGATGAGGTTCTTGCCTTCATCAAGACTATGGACTACGATAAAGAATGTGAGAACACAAGAATCTTCAATAGTAAATATACATATATAGGGGGCCATGCAACTGAAATATGTATTGAGAAGATGTTTGGTAAAGAATTCTTAGCAAATTAAAAATATATATTATGGCAAAAACCGTTTATTTAGGCATGATTGGCGATATCATGCATCCTGGATTAATTAACATCATCAATGAGGCCACCAAGTATGGTGACGTGATGATCGGACTCTATACTGATAAGGCTATCGCAACGCATAAGAGGCTGCCGTACCTGACGTATGAGCAGAGGAAGCAAGTGATAGAGAGCATCAAAGGAGTTAGCACCATTGTTCCGCAGGACGATTGGAGCTATGTGCCCAATTTGGTGAAGTATAAACCTGATTATCTCATTCACGGGGATGATTGGTTATATGGACCGGATAAGTACATCCGTGACGAGTGCTTCAAGGTGATGGAAGGCCTTGGCGGTAAGGTGATAGAGATTCCTTATACCAAAGGTATTTCTGCTTCTGGTTTGAAGGAAGCCATAGATTCCCTTGGCGTAACACCTCAGGCTCGTTTGGCTTCTTTAAGAAGGCTCATTTCTGCAAAGCCCATAGTTCGTATCATGGAGTCTCACTGTGGCCTGACCGGTCTTATCATTGAGCATACAAAGGTGGAGGTCGGTAATGAGATCCGCGAATTTGACGGTATGTGGGCCAGCTCTTTGACTGACTCCACCAGCAAGGGTAAACCCGATATTGAGGCAGTTGACCTGACTACCCGTCTTCACGACCTGAATGACTCACTAGAAGTAACCACCAAGCCCGTTATTTATGATGGTGACACTGGCGGAAAGACTGAGCACTTTGTGTTTACCGTCCGTACTCTGGAGCGCCTTGGTGTATCAGCCGTTATTATTGAAGATAAGGTTGGTTTGAAACAAAACAGCTTGTTTGGTACTGATGCTGTTCAGACTCAGGATACTATTGAAGGTTTCTGCAGCAAGATTCAGGCTGGTAAGGAAGCACAAGTTACCCGTGACTTTATGATCATTGCCCGTTGTGAGTCTCTGATTGCAGGCAAACCCGTTGATGATGCACTTGAGCGTTGCCATGCGTATGTGGCTGCAGGTGCTGATGGTATTATGATCCACTCCAAGAATAAGGATGGTCAGGATATCAAGGAGTTCTGCCAGCGTTTCCGTGAGGTGGATAATCATACTCCTATTGTGGCTGTCCCTACTACCTACGGACAGTTCACAGAAGCAGAGCTTGCTGAGTGGGGCATTAACATTGTGATTTACGCTAACCACATGCTTCGTAGTGCATATCCTGCAATGGTGAAGTGTGCAGAACGTATTCTGGAAACCACCCGTTGCCAAGAGGCTTCTGAAGAATACTGCATGCCTATCAAACAGATCCTGAACCTCATTCCTGGAACCAAAAAGAAATAAGCCATGATTAGACCTGAATTCTTTATAGAGAAACTGAGAGAGAACGGCATTGACTGCTTTGCTGGTGTGCCCGACAGTTTGTTGAAAAACATCTGTGCTTACATCACAGACCATTGTGATGCAGAGCATAACATCATTGCTGCCAACGAAGGAGCTGCTGTAGGCCTTGCAGCCGGTCATTATCTGGCAACTGGCCAGCCTGCCTGCGTGTATATGCAGAATAGTGGTGAAGGTAATATCATTAACCCGCTGGCTTCACTCACTGATCCTGAGGTTTACAACATCCCTGTTCTTCTCTTGATAGGTTGGCGTGGGCGCCCTGGTGTTCACGATGAGCCCCAGCATGTAAAGCAAGGTAAAGTGACTACCGGTCTCCTGAACACAATGGGTATCAACTTCGATGTGTTGAGCAAAGAAGAAGACAAGGCTGAAAAGCAAATTGCCAAGGCCGTGGCTGCCCTTAAGAATAAGGATGTATATGCTCTGGTGATTGAGAAGGACACCTTTGAGGACTACAAACTACAGAATGTGGAGATGAATGACCTTACGATGAGTCGTGAAGAGGCTATTCAGACTGTAGCTGCTGCTCTTGGCGAAAAGGATTGCATTGTCTCTACCACAGGTATGATTAGCCGTGAGCTCTTTGAGTACCGTGTAGCCATGAATCAAGGTCACGAGCGCGACTTCCTGACCGTTGGCTCTATGGGTCATGCCTCTCAGATTGCTTTGGGTATTGCCATGGCAAAACCTGAACGCAAGGTTTGGTGCTTCGATGGTGATGGTGCTGCCATTATGCACATGGGTTCTATGGCTATTGTAGCAAATAAGGCTCCAAAGAACTATGTTCATGTAGTTTTTAACAATGGTGCACATGATTCTGTCGGTGGCCAGCCAACTGTAGGCTTGAAGATTGATCTGCCTGCTGTTGCTAAGGCTGTTGGTTATAAGGCCACTATTTCTGTTGACAACAAAGATGCTCTCGTTGCAGCACTGAAAGATGTAGTAGAAGGTCCTATCCTTATTGAGGTGAAAGTAAAGAAGGGAAATCGTAAGGATCTTGGTCGCCCGACCACAACACCTATTCAGAACAAAGAGGCATTGATTGCATTTTTAAAATCATAACAGATGCACCATCCGTTTTCCAAGTATTTGAGTGTCTTCTTTCAGATTAATTGGCTGAAAACCGTATATTATAACTTTTATCTTCTCCCAATCAAGCAGGCGTTGAAGTTGCCTGTTTTGATTGATAACTATGTGGTAATCAGGAAATTGCATAGGGGGGGGGGTAATTATTAATACTCAAAATCTTGCATTTGGAATGATAAGATTGGGGAAACCCGATTTACCTACGCAAGATAGGAGAAGAAACCGGATGGTGTTGTTTGTAGAGAAAGACAGTCGTATCGTTTTTCGCGGTTCAGCTGTTATTGGTGGTGGCTCAAAATTATTATTGAGAGGCTGTTCCGAGCTTGTTCTTGGCGATGATTTCTATGTGAGTTTGAATTCATCAATCTACTGCTACAAAAGGGTAGAATTCGGGAATAGTTGTACAATCGGTTGGAATGTTCTTGTAATGGACACAGACTGGCACAGAACCATTAATCGGGACTCTGGTAATTATTATCCTTCGGAACAACCGGTTCGAATAGGGAATCACTGCTGGCTCTGTAATGATGTACAAATACAAAAGGGTACGGTAATTCCAGACAATGTTATAGTAGCAGCAAAAAGTCTTTGTAATAAGAAATATGAAGTACCTGAGCATTCACTGATTGCCGGGATACCAGCTACCCTTAAAAAAGAGAATATTGATTATGTCAGGTAGAATAGTTTTGCTATCAGATATACACGCCAACGTAACAGCTCTTCAGGCAGTCCTCAAAGATATTGAGGGTATTAGAGAGTTCGATGCTTATGCCTTGTTGGGTGATTTCGTGAACTATGGCCCCAGACCTAATGAGGCCATAGGGATTGCAAAGCAGTTACCCAAACCATTGATAGTGAATCTATGGGGCAATCACGAGTATTCCATCTTTGGCGGTAGCCTTGACCGGTTTGCAACCGATAGGGGAAGAGCTGTATTGAAATATACTAATACCATACTAACAGAGGCATCAAGAGACTATCTTGATAAGTGTATGAATCATCAAGGCATGGAAGAGAAAGAGATTGATGGTAAACGTATCCTTTTTGTTCATGGCAACCTTGATGACCCGTATTGGGGTAAGTTTGGGATTGATAAGATGAATGATGAACGATATGCCCATTATGATTATGTCATAAGTGGCCATTCGCACGTTCCTCACTATGTAGAGCATTTCTTTACAAGTGATGATGTTGCATATAGAAACAAGAAACGAACCATTTTTATCAATCCGGGTTCAGTTGGCCAGCCTCGTAATCATAATCCATACGCCCAATATGGCATTTTGGATTTGAAAACTGGCAACTACGAACATCGTTGTGTATGGTATGATGTTGAGGTAGAACAAAAACTGTTTAGTGATAGTGTGGACTCATTTTATAAAACAAGATTAACATTAGGAATATGAAAAGTTTATATGTTTTGAGTGGTGCGTCAGGAATGACGGGCAGTGAACTGGTTCGCCAGATCCTTGAGTCAGAGAATGATAGCCGCATCATTGGCTTTGATAACTTCTTTGCCAGTTCAATTGATACAATTATGGAGTATCTTGATGATCCCAAATTTGTGTTCTATGAGTATGACATCAACAATGCAACTCAGATGAAGGCTATCGAGGATCAAGTTGTGAGTGAGAAGAAAGCTTACGACAGAACAGTATATATCAACTGTGCTGCTGTTGTGCATACCGAGCACTTCTATGAGGTTGAACACACATGGGAAACCAATGTCATCTCTATGAAGTCGTTCTTGGAGCAGGCTATCCGTGTGGGGGCTGATTCCTATATCAACTGCTCAACCTCTGAAGTTTATTCTATGCAGTCTTGGAACGAGAACGGAGGCGTTCGTGAGAGCGACTACCTGATGATGTCAACGGCAGAACACAGCCAGCGTACCAGCTATGCTTGTGGTAAGCTGATGACAGAGTTCTTTATGAAGGATGCTGTTGATAAGGGCAAGATTAAGGGTTGTTCCATTCGTTTTGCCAATGTGTATAGCAAGCATGAGCGCTTTGCAAAACACATTATTCCGCACATCATTAATGAACTGCTAGAGAAGGGTTCTGTTACATTGCTCGAGAACTCAAAGAAGAACCGTCGTGCATTCCTGCACAACATAGATTCTTGTCGTTCCGTGATGGCCCTGATTAACTCAGAAAAAGCCCTAGATGGTACTGTCTATAATGTTGCTACTGATGAGGAGATTACCATCATTGATCTTACTTACAAGATTGCAGAAAAGATGGGTATGCCCAAGCCTGAGATTATCTTCAGTGGCTACCGTAGCTCTGACCCTGAGCGTCGTATTTTGAATACTGAGAAGATCCGTACCCGTACTGAATGGACACCTATCATTACACTTGATAAGGGCCTGGAAATGTGCGTTGCTTCAATTGAGAAATAATGAAGAGTCTGATTATCACAGTGGCTGGTATGTCCAGCCGCTTTAACCGAGATACCAAGGAGGATGTGTTGAAGTGCCTCTATTATGAGGACACTCCGGCCAATTCGCTTCTGAGTCTTCAGGTGCATAAGACCTTTGACTTGGTTGATGAGATTGTGGTAGTTGGTGGCTATAAGTATGAGGATTTGGAGCGTTTTATCCGCAATGAGATGAAGGATGTCAACCATAAAATGAAACTGGTTTATAACGACCACTATTCTGACTATGGTTCTGGCTATAGTCTTCTGAAAGGTATTGAGGTGGTCTCTGAGAAAGCAGATGAGATTACCTTTATTGAAGGTGATTTATTTTTTGATACCGATAGTGTTGAGAAGATTATCAATTCAAAGAAGGATGTCATCTCAGTGAATAACGAGCCCATTCTTTCCAATAAGGCGGTAGCCCTCTACTTTGATGCTCAGAACTATCCTCATTATATCTACGATACCAGCCACTCTTGTTTAGAGATTCATGAACCTTTCACGGCTATATACAATTCTGGCCAAATGTGGAAGTTTATGAATCCTTCACGGGTAAGAGAGATTTGTCAGTTCCTTACACCCGAACAGGAGCAGGGAACTAATCTGGAAATCATTCAGAAGTACTTTGGCGTATATAAGAATTCACAATTAGATATCATTAGAGTAAACCTCTGGTTCAATTGCAATACCGTTGCAGACTACCGTGAGGCTATTAAGGCATTAAGCTTATGAAAACAATAAACGAGAAACTGAACCTCCTTAAGAAGAAGTTGGATGGAGGTGAAAAGGTTACCATAGCCATCTTTGGCTTGGGTAGTGTTGGATGTTATCTACTGGACTATCTTGTTTCATTGGCAGATCCGCAACTCCGTCTGGTGGTTGTAGGACGTAATGCGGAAAAGATGCAGCAGGATGTAAATATCATCAAAACAGCTGCCACTATACGCAGGCAGATGCGTAGTGAGATAGTGATTGAGGGAGGTTGTGACTTCAAGGATGTGAATAGCATTGAAGCAGTATTGAGGAAGATTCAGCCAGACTTTATTGTGAATAGTAGCCGTTTGTATGCCGGCTTGAAGTATGGCACCATCTCTTGGTCCAACCTCCGTGCATACGGTATATGGAGCCCAATGTCAGTGCTTCTTGGCAAAAATATCATGGAGGCATACGGAAAGGCGGGTTGCAATGCTATTAGCATCAACACTTCATACTCAGATGCCGTTATTCCTTGGCTGAAGAGTGCCGGTATGCCTTACTTTGATTTTGGTAGTGGCAATCTGAACCACCTGATTCCACGTATGAAATTCTTTGTGGCAGAGATGTTCGGTATTGACAACTTGAATGACATTGATATTACGCTTGTGGCAAGCCATTTCCACGATGTGGTAATAAGTAAGGAAGGCCATACTGAAGGTGTGAAGCTGCTGCTTGGCATAAAATATCAAGGTAAAGAGCTGGACATCAATCATGATGATGTCTATAAGGCTTGTGGTATTCCTATGCCAACAGACCAGAAGCGTAACATGATGAATGCTTCCAGTAACTTTGATATTATTTATAGCATTCTTTCATCTATACGTGAGAAGAAGGCTATTAAGATTCATACTCCTGGCGTTGATGGGCATATCGGTGGCTATCCTTATATCATTGACGGGTCAGGCGAGGATGTTAAAGGATACTTCTATCCCGGACATTCAATGGAGGAGATGGAGCAGGTGAATAGGAATTCTATTTACTGTGATGGTATTGAGAATGTTGAGGATGGTTGTTTGGTCTATACCGATGAGCTAATTGCCAAAGTGCAAAACCGTTTTAATGTTGATATACCGAAGCGAGTAGCTTTAGCAGATGCTGAAAAGACGGCTAACCTTCTGATAGAACAAATCATTACTCCTAACGTGGCAAAGTAAATGAAGAAATTATTGTTCACTGGTGCATCCGGTTTCCTGGGTTTTAATATACGGCCAATATTAGAGAAATCGTATGATGTTCACACCATTGGTCTGACAGATGATGATGACATTAAGATTAATATGGCCAAAGAGGTGCCACCAATCAATACGTATTATGATGTGGTACTCCATGCTGCTGGAAAGGCCCACGTTGTGCCCAAAACCGAGGAAGAGAAACAAGTGTTCTTTGATGTGAACTATCAGGGAACGGTAAACCTCTGTAAGGCACTGGAGAAAGCGGGTATTCCCAAATCTTTGGTGTTTATCAGTACGGTTGCAGTATATGGATGTGAGTTTGGGGAACTGATAACCGAGGAGCATCCATTGGATGGAGATAGTCCTTATGCAAAAAGTAAGATTATGGCTGAGGAGTATTTGACTAAGTGGTGCGAAGAGCATGGTGTTGTATTGGGTATTCTTCGTCCCTCATTGCTGGCAGGTCGCAGGGCCCCCGGTAATCTTGGAGCAATGGTGGATGGAATCAAGAAAGGATTCTATTTGAACATTGCAGGTGGCAAAGTGAAGAAAAGCATACTGATGGCTGAGGATATTGCCCATTTGTTGCCACTATTGGAAGATAAGGGTGGCATTTACAATGTTTGTGATAGCTACCAGCCTACCTTTGGAGAGATCTCTGCTTCTGTTGCCAAACAGCTCGGAAAGCATAAGCCAATCAGTATTCCATATTGGATGGCATGGTGCATGGCCAAAGTCGGTGATTTACTTGGTTCAAAGGCTCCAATTAATAGCTATAAGTTGGAGAAGATGACAAAGAGTCTTACATTCAGTAATGAAAAGGCTCGTCGAGAATTGGGATGGGAACCGTTGGATGTGCTGACCAATTATAAAATTTAGTGTTCGAACACGAATGAACACGGTTTTACACGAATCTTTTCTTCAATTTGTAAGATTAGGGATTGGGACATCGAAAGGTGTATCAGTTCCCAAAGATATAGACTGGGCGCAATTGAAGGCTATTGCGGATGCGCAAGGGCTGACGGCAATCGTCCTTGACGGGATAGATAAACTGAACACGAATCTCTCGAATGGTACGAATGGCTTGCCGCTACAGATGAAACTGGAGTGGATAGGCGAGGTGCTACAGAACTATGAGCAAAGATATAAGTCTTATGAGAAGGCGATAAGCTCACTTGCTGGTTTCTATAATCAGAATGGGCTCAAGATGATGGTGCTGAAGGGGTATGCTTGTGCACTGGATTGGCCAAAGCCTAATCATAGACCTTGTGGAGATATTGATATTTGGCAGTTCGGACAGTATCGTGAAGCTGATTCAGTTCTTTCAAAAGAGAAAGGAATAAAGATAGATAACTCACACCACCATCATACTGTATTCAACTGGAATGACTTTATGGTGGAGAATCATTATGATTTTGTGAATGTCCATCATAGTAAATCGAATGCTGAGATTGAAAAAGAGTTTAAAACCTTAGGGGACGATGATTCATATTATGTTGAGGTTAATGGGGAGAAGGTGTATCTGCCATCGCCCAATTTGCATGCACTGTTCTTGCTTCGTCATGCCATGATTGAGTTTGCTGCAGGTGGTATCAACCTTAGGCAGTTGATAGATTGGGCATTCTTTGTGAAAGCTCATGGCAAGGATGTGGATTGGGAATGGCTGGAGTCTTTATTAGAAGAATATGGGATGAAGCGATTGTATGATGTGTTTAACGCCATTTGTGTAGGTGACTTAGGTTTTGATGTGAATATATTCCCCAAGGTGCAGTTCGACCCAGCTTTGAAGGAAAAGGTGCTGAATGATATTCTCTCTCCAGCTATTCCAAACGAGAAACCCGAAGAACTTTTGCAGCGAGTGATTTGGAAGTGGCATCGCTGGAAAGCAAACGAGTGGAAACACCAGTTGGTATATAAAGAAAGTATGTGGGAAGCTTTCTGGAGCGGTGTATGGGAACATTTGTTGAAGCCAACATCGATATGAGTTACCTATAAGGAGGAAATATAGAGAGTGGAGTTAAGGTGAGCTATAAAGAGTATATATCATTATTGTATGAACGTATTCCAGAATATTTATATGAGGGATTGTTGTCAATGTTTATTCTGGGGACGGTATTAATACTGGTATTTACGGGCTTCAGAAAGGGGTGGAGGAAGATCGCATTACTTTTGTTGATAGAGTATGGTTTCCTGATATTTTGTTCAACAGTCATATTTAGGGAAACAAGTGGCTCGACAAAATATAAACCTACTTCCATTGAAACATATAAGGACATTATAGAAAAAGGTGGTTTGCGTATTGATCCGGAAATTTTCCTGAATGTACTAGTGTTCGTTCCAATGGGTTTTCTGGTATGTCTGGCGTTTAATAGTCTATAATGGTGGCAAACATTGATGATAGGATGTGGGATGTCTGTATCGATAGAATTACTACAATATATCCTTAAGCGGGGAACAACAGAGTATGGTGACGTGATACATAATACTTTAGGGTGTTTGATAGGTATAGGGCTGTATTATTTGATTCATGGACTCTTTACTAAGATGTGTAAGGAATCTTAAACGCGGAGTGTGGAATCATTTGTTGAAACCGAGTTCGATATAGTTAAGATATTATGTCAAAGCAGAACGATTCATTTTCTGGTAAAACGATTTTGGATAATCGGGTTGAGCAATTCGCTGACAGTGTTTTCGCAACTTTCGATCAAGACAGAATACATGGCAGGATGAAGTCGTTTGGGGGAGAATATTATTATCCTGCAATGGTGTCCGTCTGTACCGATGTGAATTCGAGATTCCCTTCAGAAGGATTAGCGGACTCGCCAGATGCGGATGAGTATGGTAAAACCTCAATGCTTCGCACAATGGAGGCTGATTTATATCAGGGAAGGAGGATAAAAGATGCAGATGCTTTTAAGGAAGCCTCACTTTGCATACATCCATTAGGTCAATGTGCAGAACAACATGCTGCGAATAGTTTGTTGCAACAGGATGGCGCAGCTTACCTCAATATAAAAAAGGATATATTCTTCAGTAAGTCTGTTCGCCCCGTGAATATGAAAGAGTTCCCTCCTTGTGACAATTGTAAGAAACTGTTTGATCTATAATGAGAGGCAAGTTCACTATCGTTTATCAGAGGTCGCATGATATTGACTGGTTTGCACGGAAAGGCAATGTGATGATTCATGCTATGAGTTTTGGCGGCCTGCTGCCAAGCTCCGTGAACCAATGGACGACCAACCTAAATATGATGAGGATGGCGTACCGACTGCCTATGGAAGATGTGGAGGTGGAGTATTCTGACTACTATGCAGAGAGGATGATGAAAGAAGGTGATGTTAATGGAGAAGCAGACAGAGAAAGGTATCTGAGACATTTTGCGGATATGGCGAAAAGGGGATTCTGGTCGTTTGACAGAGATTTGCAAGATGAGAATTTGTATCATCTGATTGCGAGGCCTGCCGGGGGTGTGCGAGAAGATGGTCTTATCAGGAAATTGCCAGAGATGTATGATGGAGAGTTTGATAAGGAGATTACTGATAGAGATGTGAGGGATATTGGGATAGTGATAGATAGAAGGTAAAAAGGGATATATGAGTATAATAGCAGCAGTTGTCAATGGTACAATAGGATATTTCGTTAAGAGAGGATGGGACAAGATTCTCTCCGAGGAAGACTATAGGGATGAATTGAATCATGTCATCTCTAGGACTATTGATGAATATGCCACCATAAGGCCAACGGAAGGGACTCATGATACCTTCCCGTTCTATCAGTCACAGGCGATACTGGATGAGCTTGTGAAGCTGGGTATTGATGATAGGAATGACGATTCAGAGAAAAGAATTGAGGCAGAGCTGGCTAAAAATGAACACATTATTCCACCCAAACAAGGTGAACTGCGATTGTTTCTTGATTTATTCTATGCTAATTGCACAAAGAGTGAGAAGATAAAGCAGTTACACATAGAAGCTTTCTATAAAGAAGAGGTCTTCATTATATCCCAGAAAATAGACCGCCTGCAAAACTCTGTTGATAAGATAACAACACTGATAAGCGAAGGACTGAAAACGGAGTGGAAACGTCAATTAGAAGTATATAAGGAAGAACTTGCTCATTTTAAGCCAAAGACGGCTTTGGGGTTGCTGGATAAGTTAGAAGAAGCCATAAAAGAGTCGGAGGCTGAACTCGCCCCCAAAGTCATGGCCAAACTGCATCATTTAAAAGCATTGTGCTATGAGATGATGAGAGATAAGGCTTATGTCATGGAATATCATGAGAGTTTCTTGTTAGATTCTACAAATATCCTGTATATGGAGCGAGAAGCCATCAGACTTTTCTATCGAGGGGATATTAATGGAGCAAGAAAACTTGCGATGGGTATCAAGGAACACGATGAGGACAATCCTGTTGCAGCATTCGTTGGCTGCTATGATGCTGATAGAGATGTTTTCTGTAAGCAGTTAAGGGCGCTATCTCCCTATATCGCCAAGAGTTCCAAGCTGTTGTCCAACGTCTTCCAATATATTGCAAGCGGGAAGACGATAGACCAGAAAGATCCATTAATAAGTTTCATTAAAGAAAACTATCAGCAACGAGGGGATGTGGAAGGTGGTTTCGCCCGGATTATGGATAACCATAGAAGATTGGAATACGTACAGTTCGTGTTCTTGATGACCACCCCAGGCTTTTTCTTTGACAAACGGATGGAAGCACCTCCTATTATTGAAGAAATAGCAGCTTTATCTTCAGTGCTTGCCACTCAAATGAAAGGGACAGAAATGGAGATCCTGTTTCCCGAGACTTATTTCTTTGAGGCATTTACTAAATATGCTTGTGGTGGCGACAAGGTGCTTTTATTGGAAGCTTCCAAATATTGCGACAGGAAGAAGGAGAACTATTGTATGATGCTGGCAGTATGCCTGCAATTCGAAGGATTTATAGAAGATGCTTTGGATCTAGTTGATGGATGCGAATCAGAGCAGACTCATTTCCTAAAGATGCATATTTACAATAAAATGGGTGACAGAGCAAAGGCTTTGACTGAATATGGCCTCTATATGAAATCGCTATCTAGGGTTGATGATATTACGTTCAAGAGGATATTCAACGGTCTTATCAATAAGATTATCTATCCTGATGATTCAGCGTCGATAGACTTAGAAGATCTGGCTTCAAAGCCATACGAAGATGATAATCATCGCCAGATAGTCATAGACATCAAAGAATGTGTCGCATCGCCTAATGAAGAAAGCTATAAGAAGCTATGCGAGGATGTTGCTGATGAGGAAGTGGGCATAAAGACTGGTGTGGCGTTCCTGGCTCTAAATACAGGGCACTATCAGTTGGCTCTGCCTATATATGAGGGTATCGTACAAAGAGGAGTGTATGATGGTAATATGTTCTATTATTTGCAAGCCCTCCATCTCAGCAAGACAAGTAATGCTTTACTGCTCGAACTCTTGAAGGACTGGCGACTGAATGCAGACCATCAAGAGATAAGGCTACTTGAGATAGAACTTCAGCTTAGAACAACGCTTAGAGAATGGGAAGAGTCTCTTGATGTAGTCAGATTATTGTATGGCATGGAGCCTCTTACCGAGAATTTGTATGCATCCTATCTTTTTATTTTGGCAAAAAACAAGAGATATGATGAAATAGCAGAATTGAAAGACCTTGCTCCCTCTATATCTTTTACTTCTGATGCGTATATTCATAATACAGCTTCAGCATTGTTTGAGGCAGGATTCCTATCAGATGCTATGAACTTCCTGTTACCCTATGCTCAAAACAAGGAGAAACCAGCCCTGAGAATGTTATACCTCACTTTGAGCAATGCCCAAAATGAAAAAGAGACATTGTTCAAACTATACGATGAGGTAAAGGATGGAGTATATGTATATTATATCTTAAATGGTATAGAGCAAGATGACCCGCTCTATATGAAACCTGGCAGCAATTCACGGATTATTAATTCTTTGATGGGGCATAAGTCTGGTGAAAAAGTACTGGTGGAGAAAGAATTTGGAAATGCCTATGATACTGTGGAGATAAAAGAAATAGTGAATCATCACTATGCACTGTTGAAAGGCATTTATGCGGAGATGAAAAATCCTATAGCTTCAAATCTGCCTACAACTATGTTCCAACTGCCAGAAACGGGAGGAGTAGAGGCTCTGAATGATTTTTTGGTGAAGACTTTTGCCAGTAAAGAGGAAAAAAGAAGAAAAGCAGTAAAGGAATGTCTGGATAAGTATAAAGCGGGTGAAATTCCCTATGGAATGGTGCCGGTATTTCTCTATGAAGGTGATTTTATCAGAGGGTATTATATCCTTTGTTCTAAAGATCATGGTATTTTGTTGAACCCTACTTGTCGGCAGGAGAGTATTCCAGATGATCCTACTATAGAGTATGTATTAGACTATAGCAGCCTGATGCTTTTCTACGAACTGACCAGGGGAGACGGATTGACCTTCAAACATCAGTTTGTTGTGTCAAAGGTTGTTGAGGAGATAGCAGAAAGAGAACTCGAAAAACTCGAAAAATCGCCAGACGAATCCCTATCGATGAATATTTCTCTTGAAGGCGTTGAACCAATCATACAGACAAAAGAGAGTAAACAATGGGCGATAGATTTGTTCCGGGGCTTGTTAGAGTGGATCCGTCAAAATTGTAAGATGGAAACCGCAGAGGGGCGACTTGATTTGCTGATGTCACACGACAATAGTGTAGAGTTGCCAGATGCTTATAGTTTGGACTATGTGGCTGACTACACTAAGCTGGTGGAGAATAAGAACAGGATACTTATTTCGGATGACAAACTTTTGCAGCAGATGTATCTTCCCAGGCAGCAAGGAATTAGCACGCATACCTATTTGAAGCATTACTTTGATGAAGATGTCATAAACAGGAAGATGTTGTCAATGTACTATATTGGTGTGCCTGTCGGTTCAGACTTCGTATATGAGGAGTTTATGAAGAAACAAAGCGGCAAGGATAATGTTTACGATCAGGCTTTAAAGGGATGGTGCTATTTAGAAAGTCTTAATGCCGGTTTCGTGATGGGCGAACTTAGTAAGTTGGCAAGAATGATTTATCTTGCTCCTGTGGTTGCTACGGATATACATCGCGAGATTCAGAAGGCGTTTGCAACAGTATTGCAAGGCGAGCGTGATGTGAAGACGTTCTTCATTTTGCAAAGGTTGCTGAGCAGTGAGTTTAAGTTGCTGGGCAATAAGATGGCAATGGTACTGAAAGACCTCCTTTCGACATTGGAGGTTTTGGGTAATGGTATGAATGGTGTAATTATCTAACGAAGTATTGATGAATGCAATTGCTCTTGTTATAGGAAACAATTCTTACTCGGAAGAACGCAACAGGCTTATACGTGCTGTGAAAGATGCTGAATGTGTAGCTGAGAAAATGTTGAGACTTGGTTTTAAAGTCAGTTTAGAAAAAGATTCGACTGTCGAGAACTTTGATCGTCGTTTACAAGAGTTTGAAAAGGATTCTAAGAACTATGAGGTCGCTTTGTTTTATTATTCCGGTCATGGCCTTGAAATAGGTGGACAGAACTATCTGACAGGAATAGATACCAGTTTTGTAGATGCGACATCAGCAAAACATACATCAATACCTCTGACCGAGGTGATGGACAGAATGAGATCGAAGTCATTAAAAATAAAGATTCTCATTTTGGATGCTTGTAGAAATAACCCTTTGCCAGATCGTGGAATTAATAAAGGACTTGCTCCCGTAAATGCACCTCGTGGTACTATCATAGCTTTTTCTACCTCCCCAGGCGAGGGCGCAATGGATTATGGCGGTGGTGAAAACAGTATCTATACAGCTGCTTTCCTTAAACACATTGAAGATGCTAATATCCCCATTGAAGAGTTCTTTAAAAGGGTAAGGACTACTGTTTATACATTATCAAATGGCAGACAAACGAGTTGGGAACATACATCACTGATTGGTGATTTCTGTTTCAACGCCGGTCAGATGGTTCATGCTTCAAACCTGCCCTATGCAAATACTGTCGTGTTAGATTCTACTTGGCAGTCATCAGGGTCGAACGTAGACAAAATAATTGAGAGATTAAGAACTCATGACTGGTATCGACAGAGTCCTGCGTTTCAGGATTTTCAACAGCTGACTCCCATTCAAGTAACGTCAGATGAGAAATTTCTACTTGGACGTAATCTGCTTCAAACAGCAGACGGTGGCGAATGGAAAACCGTTGAATGGTTTGAAAATCTGGGAAGTAATTTGAGACGATGGTCACAAAGCGGAAAGAACCATATCCTCAATGGGATTTTGTTTGAGATATATTTCAATTCTCAGGGCATGTTCAGAAGGAATAATATTAAGTCGGGTATGATTGATAAGGTGTGTGCTTTAGAATCTATGGGGGAATATGCCGACTCGTTTAACTTCATAAAAGAACAACTTCTGCCTTTCAGGGACTTTCTATATTATATTCCATCAGCTAACCCTAAATCCCTACCGGTAGAGGCGCTGATAGAGGATGTAGAGTATGAGGGAATTGGTGGTAGAAAGAAACAAGCACCAACCTTGACAAAGCTGAGCATTAATGGTCGGGATATTCTGGCTGAAGAAGATGAGGATTTTATGAGGCGAACGCTCAATTTCAAAGACTTTGAGAATAGACTTGCCGTGGAGCTTGCTGTGCCCAAAGCGAGGTTGACGCTATCAGTAAATCGGAAAGTAGAACAGCTAAAGGTTCCATGGGATAAGTTGGTGAGATAAGTTGTCATGTTAATGATATAATAATGAATGTAATGATGATTATATAATAGTTTTTTTAGATTATGTGGATGATATATGTAATAATAGCCCTGCTACTATTGTTTATAGAGCTGCTGTATTTTCGTATTGCGGATAAGTGCAATATTATAGATAAGCCGAATGAGAGGAGTTCACATACTCACGTCGTATTGCGTGGAGGTGGGATTATCTTTACCATTGCTCTATGGATATGGAGTATCTGGTATGGATTCCAATATCCGTGGCTGTTGGCGGGCGTGACTTTAGCTGCGGGAATTTCGTTTGTGGATGACATACACTCGCTGCCAGACTCAGTGAGACTGGTGGTGCAGTTTACGGCGATGTTCCTGGTGTTCCAAGAAATGGGACTGCTGCACTGGGATATGTGGTGGATTGTGCCAATTGCCTTGATTGTGGCCGTGGGCGGTACGAATATATTCAACTTCATGGATGGAATCAATGGGATTACAGCGGGGTATAGTCTCGCGATGTTGATACCATTGCTGCTGGTTTCAGGATTATCAAGAATTGGAGAATTAGAGAATAACGCAGCTGGATTCGTTGAGCCGTCGTATTTGATTGTGGCGATTATTGGGGTGCTGGTGTTCAGCCTGTTTAACTTCCGGCCCAGAGGAAAGGCGAAGTGCTTTGCTGGGGATGTGGGCTCGATTGGCATGGCGCTGATACTGGTGTTCGCTGTGGGAAGGCTGATGCTGGTGACGGGTGATGTTTCGTGGATCGTGCTGTTCCTGGTATATGGCGTTGATGGCGTGTTGACAATTTGTCACCGTATTATGCTTCATGAGAATTTAGGGCAGGCACATAGAAAGCATGTGTATCAGATGATGGCT
>JAEEGG010002140.1_pt1 | contig 51717 bp, 52 predicted proteins | sample 9134161 | NCBI WGS metagenome assembly JAEEGG01 (sample SAMN16246543, study PRJNA631951) | gut metagenome | biome: gut microbiome; feature: rumen; material: CR-attached | host: Bos | place: Iran: Karaj | collected 2018-10
CCGTATGAATCCCGGACAGTTCTATGCCCTGCCGCAGAGTCCGCAGACCCTGAAGCAGCTGCTCATGGTCTCAGGCTTCGACCGTTACTTCCAGATTGCCAAGTGTTTCCGTGACGAGGACCTGCGTGCCGACCGTCAGCCGGAGTTTACACAGATTGACTGCGAGATGTCGTTTGCCGACCAGGAAGATGTGCTGGAAATCTTTGAAGACCTGGCACGTCACCTCTTCAAGGAAGTGCGCGGCGTTGAACTGCCACCCCTGCAGCGCATGACGTGGCACGAGGCCATGAGAAGGTTCGGTTCCGACAAACCTGACCTGCGCTTCGGAATGGAGTTCGTAGAACTGATGGACGTCCTGAAGGGGACGGGAGAATTCCCCGTGTTCAACGATGCCGAATACATTGGCGGCATCGTCGTACCCGGATGTGCAGACTACACCCGTAAGCAGCTTGACCAGCTGACCGACTTCGTGAAGCGTCCGCAGGTAGGTGCCAAAGGCTTGGTATATGTCAAGTTCAATGCTGACGGAACCGTCAAGTCGTCTATCGACAAGTTCTATACACCTGAGGTATGGGCTAACCTGAAGGAGAAGACTGGTGCCAAGGACGGCGACCTAGTGCTCATCCTGAGCGGCGACAAGACCAACAAAACGCGCACTCAGCTCTGCACCCTGCGCTTGGAGATGGGCGACCGTCTGGGACTGAGAGACAAAAACGTCTTCAAGTGCCTGTGGATTGTCGACTTCCCACTCTTCGAATGGAGCGACGAGGAACAGCGCCTCATGGCAACCCACCATCCCTTCACCCTGCCCAATCCTGACGATATTCCCCTGTTGGACACAGCTCCCGAGAAGGTGCGCGCCGTGGCCTACGACTTCGTTTGCAACGGCATCGAGGTCGGCGGCGGTTCGCTGCGTATCCACGACGGCAAGCTGCAGGAGAAGATGTTCGAGATTCTCGGCTTCACTCCCGAGCGTGCCATGGCCCAGTTCGGCTTCCTCATCAACGCCTTCAAGTATGGTGCACCACCTCACGCAGGTCTGGCCTTCGGCCTCGACCGTTTCGTGAGCATCATGGCCGGCCTCGACAGTATTCGCGACTGCATCGCCTTCCCGAAGAACAATTCTGGACGCGACGTCATGCTGGACGCTCCAGGCGAACTTGACCCTAAACAGCTGGAAGAATTACAGTTAGCTCTTGACCTACGTCAAGAATAAGCGTAATTTTCGAAAAAAGAGCCTGTTAACGGTAACAATTGTTGAGAAAAAGTCTTAATTTTGCAGCGTAAAATAAAAGATAATCAATTCTATATCAATAGGGTATTAATATTTTAAACAATTATGGCAGAAAAGAAAACTACAAAGAAGGCCGCTGCTGAGGTTAAGGCAGCTGAGCCCAAGAAGGCTACCGTTAAGAAGGCTGCAGCTCCCAAGAAGGCTGCTGCTATCGCTGTAAACGCTGAGAATGCTGGCTTCAAGGCTGGTGATGTATACCAGGCTCTGGCCGCTGCAGAGAAGGCTCTTACCGTTAAGGAGATTGCTAAGGCTGCAAAGATCAGCGAGGAGGAGACTCTTCTCGGTCTGGGCTGGCTCTTCAAGGAGGGCAAGCTGAACGCTGCTGACGACAAGATTACACTTGCTTAATAGCATTACGAAAGAATAAAAAGGGCTGGTAAGCTGAAAAAGGCATACCGGCCCTTTTTTAAGTCAAGAGGAGAGAGGTAAGAAGTAAGTAATAAAAAGTAAGAATTGGGCTACGACGAACAGATATTGAAGGTGCTTACCGAGGCTGGTGAGCGTGGAATAGGCGTACAGAACATTGCCAGGCACGTCTATAACATGAACTGTACATTCTTCTCGCAGCCCGACTTCTCAGAGCTACACGCTTACGTGCAACAATACCTGCTCCGCAACAGCAAGTCGCCGCAGTCGTTGATAGAACGTACGGAACGGCGCGGCTTTTACCGTCTGAACACGACTGGCTCGACGGACGCACGCCAGATGATGCTTCAGTTCCTCGAAGAGCAAGAAGACAAGCCGGAGGAGAAACCTAAGACAGACCTGTCGCTCAGTCTTTTTGACAGTTACCCAGATGAGAACCAATTAATTAAAAACGATGAGACATAGAATACTAACAGAGATACGGTTTATAGTGTCATTGACGATGCTCGTGGCTTTGAGCCTGAACGCATCGGCACAGGAGAATCTACAGCGGGGCGCCATTGCCTCGCAGGTGAAGAAAACGTTCACGACAGTGAAGGAGATTCCGATTACCAGCGTGAAGAACCAACATCGTAGCGGTACTTGCTGGGCTTACGCCACGCTGGGCTATTTCGAGAGTGAGATTCTGCGACAGACGGGTAGGGTATATGACCTGTGCGAGATGTTTGTGGTCAGCAACGACTACATGGACAACGCCACACACTATGTCCGTATGCACGGCTACAGCCAGATTTCGGAGGGTGGCTCGTGTGACGATGTGTTAGAGGTCATCCGTCAACATGGCATCTGTCCTGAGAATGCCATGCCGGCGCCAGGTTCGTTGACGGGCGACTCGCTGGCTAACTTCAAGGTCTTTTTCCCTGAACTGGAGCGCACTGTGAGAAGTATTGTCCGCAAGGATGTCAAAGAGCCATTACCCCATTGGCAGGATAGTGTGCAGACAGTCATTGAGAAATACCTTGGCCGCCGTCCTGAGTCCTTCGTCTATGAGGGGAAGACATTCACGCCGAAATCGTTTGCCGAGACCTTGGGACTGAACCTCGACGATTATGTGAGCCTGACGAGTTTTACACATCATCCCTTTAACAAATGGTTCGTCATCGAGGCTCCCTACAAATGGCGTCTGAAACCCAGCTACAACATCCCCGTCGAACAGTTGCTGGAGGTGCTCGACAAGGCTTTAGATGCTGGATATACGGTGGCTTGGGGTGGTGACGTCTCAGGCGACTTCACCCGTACTGGACTGGCCATGCTGTCCGACAGCGTTCAGCCCTCACAGCAACTGCGTCAAGAGCAATGGGACGACTGGCGGTTTACGTACGACCATGTGATGCTCATCTACGGCAAGGCTACGGATGAGCAGGGCAAGCCCTACTATATGGTTAAGAACTCCTGGGGCAAGAGCGGAGAGTATAAGGGCATCTGGTATATGTCGCGTGACTACATCGCCTTGAACACCACCTATCTGTTCCTCAACCGTCATGCGCTTTCAGAAGATATGCGTCAAGCAATATGTGGTTCCTACTGATTTTTCTCATTCCCATCTTGGGGCTCGCATACGTCGGCTGGCACGTGTGGATGCTACTGCCGTTGGCTGCTGCATGGAAAGCGCTGGTCATTGCCGTGGGTGTGATATGCTTTTTCCTGCTGATGCTCAACATGAGTGGTACGTTGGAGCGACTGCCCTTGCCGTTGGCACGCGTGCTCTATGAGATTGGCACTTCAACTATACTCGTACTACTTTATCTGGTCATAGCGTTCCTACTGCTCGACGTGGGACGACTCTTTCACCTCGTGCCCAGCACATGGCTCTGCAACAACGGTGTGACTGCGGTGGCATTGACGGGGATTCTCGTTACCGTGTTCCTCTGTGGCAACATCCATTATCATAATAAGGTTCGCGTGGCGCTGAACTTGGAAACCACGAAACCGCTCCAGAAAGACTACACCATCGTCATGGCCAGCGACCTGCACCTGGGCTACCATAACACCCGTAGCGATCTGGCTCGTTGGATAGACCTGATTAACGCTGAGCATCCAGACCTCGTACTCATAGCCGGCGACATCGTCGATATCAGTGTTCACCCCCTTATTGAGGAGGATATGGCGGCAGAGTTCCGAAGACTACAGGCTCCCGTCTATGCCTGTCTGGGCAACCACGAATATTATAGTCACGAGCCGCTAGCCCGCGCCTTCTACGAGGCTGCAGGTATACGGCTATTGCAAGATTCCTGTGTAGTGTTCGAAGACCTGTGCATCATTGGACGTGATGACCGCACCAACTCGCATCGCACGAATCTGCACAAACTGTTGCAGCGAGCAGATACCAGTAAATACTGCATCCTGCTCGACCATCAGCCTTACCATCTCGAACAGGCTGAACGTGCTGGCATAGACTTCCAACTGAGCGGTCATACCCACGAAGGTCAAATATGGCCCATCTCATGGATTACACATTCGGTCTATGAATGTGCGTGGGGCTCCTATCAGCGAGGCAGCACACAATACTATGTCAGTAGCGGTCTGGGCATCTGGGGAGGCAAGTTCCGCATCGGTACCCAGTCAGAATACATAGTCATGCGACTACATCGGTAAAAGATATTTTCCCTGAATTTTGGAAGTTTTATGCTGCTCCATGGGGTGGAGCAACCAGAAATCCTTAGGAAAAGCCCCAGAAATCACCTAGAAAAGCCCCAGAAATCACGGCACTTTCCTTTGGAAATCACCTAGAAAAGTTGAGGAAATCACGGCACTTTCCTTAGGAAATCCTGTAGATTTCCAGCAATTACGCCTTTCGTGCCAACGTGCCATCGTGCCATTTGACTTTCCCGTTTTCCCGTTTCGTTTGCCTTGCCTGTGTGTTGCGCTGCCGCGCTGCCGCGTCGCCGCTCTACCGTGTGTAATATAGCAAATGGCACGATGGCACGTTGGCACGTTTGTTTTATTAATAATGTGTAAATATTCCTTGACTATACCTGTTTCTTGAAAAGATTCACTACTTTTGCAGGCATGAAACCAGCTCAGATATTTCACCAGTACATCTGGATCATCAATACGCTCAGGGCCTATGGCAAACTGACCTTCGAAGAACTGTACCAGAAGTGGCAGGACGACGGCGTGGCTGACGGCAATCCACTCTATCGCTCGTCGTTCAACCGCCATCGCGATGCCATCCTCGACATGTTTGGCATCATCATTGACTGCGAGCCAAAGACGTATAAGTACTTCATCAGCAACAAGGAGGTGCTCAGTGACGACAGCATCGAGCGCTGGCTCTTCTCCACGCTCACCGTGCATGGCGTATTGGCAGACAGCGCTGCCGTGAAGGAACGTCTGGTGCTGGAGAATGCACCTGCTGGCGAACAGTATCTCGACACCATCATCCGTGCCATCAAGACCAACCACCAGATACTCGTCGGCTATAAGGCTTTTGGGGCAGAAGGCTACGAAAAGATGCTTTGCCCATACGCCCTCAAACTCTCTAAGCAGCGCTGGTATCTGCTCACCTTCACAGGCCGCCACATGGCTACCTACGCCCTCGACCGCATGACGAAGGTGGAACTGACGGATGAAACTTTCGAGATGCCTGCCGACTTCTCGCCGCAGGACTATTTCTCTGAGTACTATGGCGTGCTGACAGACGACACACCTATGGCCCACGTCGTCATCCGCGCTCACCGTTGGACACCAGACTACCTGCGCACCCTTCCCCTGCACCACTCGCAGCGCGAAATAGCCAGCACGGAGCACTACACGGATTTCTCGTTCGACATCCGCCCCACAGCCGACTTCCTGGGCCAGTTGCTCTCACATGGCGACGGCATCGAAGTGCTCGAACCGCAGAAATTGCGCCAGAAAATGCGGCAAATGATAGCCGAAAACCTTAAAAGATATTAAAATCCACTGGGGTGTCCTGACTTTTGGGACACCCTAGTTTTTACTTTGCAATCAAAATTGCGAAGACAGGCTGCGCTCGGCATAATTGGAGCAAGCTCCATTCTGCTCTCGCTTGCACTGTCCTTGCAAACAAGATTGTCGAACTAAAAACTAAAAATTATGGAAGGTGCATTTTTTCTCTTTGTCATGCTGACCGCCTTAGGCAGTCTGGTGAATGGATATGTTGTTTCAATTAATAAAAAATAAGATTATGGAAGCAAAGAAACTGTATTTTATGGATTGCCACTTGGCTGGCAGAATGTATCACGATGCTGATGAAGTGTGGGATGAACTGAAGGTTGGTACCATCCTGAGACTGGAGCGTGACAAGGACAACCGTCACGACCCCAATGCCGTAGCTGTCATTTACGAGCAGAAGGACAAGAAGGGCGAGGTGATGGATGAATTCCGGATTGGTTACATCCCTCGTGGCGAGAATGAGACGTTGGCCAATTTCCTTGAAATGGGCTGGACCAACATTTTCGAGTGCCGCATCTGCAAAATCGACGAAGATGCCCACCCAGAGAAGCAGGTACACCTGACGATAAAGATTAAGAGCAACAAAAACATATAGGAACGTTTGAATCTGAGAAATAATCACTATCTTTGTACCAAATAATTAGAATCAAATGAATAAAGAATTGAATTGCGACAAACTGCGCTCGATGATAGCTCGCTGTGAATGGACGTTTGCAAAGACGATGCCATTTGCGCCACATGAGTATATCGTGAAGGATAAGTGTCCGCTAACGACGGAAGAATTCGAGTACTTTGTCAATATGCAGCGCGAACATGGTGTGAAGGAACGTTGGGGTAAGTACAATAATCCCTACCTCTACATCGATGACTACAAATACTGGACGATGGGCGCTCCGTTGGAAGAAACGACAGTAATCAATCGCGCCAAGGCGAGCGCCGTCGACGACGTACATCAGTTATATGAAGGAATAAATAAAGGAGAAACGACTATGAGTTATGTTGATGAGTATATACACAAACATCTAGGCCTAAAGGATGACAACAAAGGCTTCAACATCGAGTTGATCAATGGTAGGCTGAAAGAAATCTTCGATTGCGTTGGCCATCTGGAACGCATCAGGAACAACTACGCCTGCGAGGTGATGCAGGAGTGGAGCAAACGCCTTTCTGCCGATTTCCCAGAGTGCAAGAAGGTTGAGTTTGTCAAGCCTGAAAACATTATATACACAGGAATTACCATTCCCTTTGAAGGTGTTCCTGATGCCATTGCCATCCGCATTCAGTTTGAGAAAGGGAAACTATATTATGGTCTCACCTGCATGCCGGCAACAAGAGAGAGGCGTGCAGAATTACAGGAGGCCATGAGTTTCATCAATGCCAATGGTGACTTCATCAAGGGCAGCGACTGGTTGTACTACAAGTACACATCATTTAAAGATGGGTATGAGGAGCTGAAGAAGTTGATAGAGAGAATTATAAACTAACAGGGGCATCTCGGTAGTTGGCTTAAAGAAGCAAGTAGCAATATTTGTGGAGGGGTCGGGGGATTCCCATGTGGATAGCGCGGCTGCCAGCCAAGATGACTTTATAAAAAGAGCTTCGGACAATCCCAATATGAGAGACTGTCCGAACTTAGGTGCAGAATGCGGGGGCATTACCTCCCTCTCTCATCCCGCGTTTGCAAAGTTACAATTATAATCCCAATACGCAAAGAAAACGGGCAAAATTCTTATTATCTCACATTTATTTTGTATTTTTGCAACCAAATAGGAACTAAAAACGAATAAATATGGCAGAGACCAATATAGATAGCATTGACTCTATTGTTGAGTTATTGAAGCTATACAATATAATCCAAGACGTTAAAGAAGAGGAACGGAAGAAGCTTCCTTATCGCTTCAATGTATTGATTGACGCAAACCCTTTAGAACCTGACGTGAGCAGAATCTTGGCAGGCTTCTTCATGCAGAAAACCAAAGGCGAATATCGGGTTCTCAAAGATTTTGTAAGGACGTTCTGGAATGCCAGCCTTGCAGCAATGATTACTAATCCTAAGATTAGTACTGAGGAAACTGTAATAGGTGATTGTCGTACAGACATACTTATTTATGAGAAAGAAAAATATGCTATAGTGTTGGAAAACAAGATATGGGATGCAGTAGACCAACCTCATCAGTTGGCAAACTATATCGATGCGATGTTATCCAGCAGATATGGCTTTGGCAAAGAACAGATTTATGTCGCCTACCTACCAAAGACTAATGATCATGAGCCATCTTTGAATTCATGGAAAATTCAAGAAGGGGGAGGCTCATATAAAGACGAATTCCAAGAAAGATATCGCCTCTTAGACTTTGCGGAAAAGATACTTCCATGGTTAGAATCCTCAAAAGCAGTTCAAGGAATTAATGAAGAGTATTTTGAACACTCACGTTTCCTTTTCATTGACTTTTTAAAAAGAAGATTAGATTTAGACAGCATAGACAAGATGGAACAGAAAGAAATTGAGAAAAAGTTAAAAGAGCATTTATGTACAGATGATGCTGTAGCCGATGCGGGCAAACTACTTCAAATGATTGACAAATTGCCGAGAATACCCATGGATGAAGTAATAAAGCGACTAAAAGTTCTTCGTAAAGATAGGACAAAAGCCGCTATACAACAATGGGCTAAGATACTAGAGGAGGATTATCCAAATTATGCCATTTGGAATGAAACAGGTGGAAGGCATATGACAGTAGGTGTTAATGTCCCGTATGGGGAGATTCATGAATTCTTCTCAGTATTTATCTGGAATTATCAAAATAAGGACGCAATAAGTGTAGTTATAGCGCTGACAAAAGAAGGAACTCCATATCGCAAAGAAATAGAACCCAAAGTTGAAGAACTTGTAAGTGGGAAGAAGGGATTCGTGCAAGGACACGAATGGCTTTACTATAAATATGTATCTTACGAAGAAGCCTATCCCTTGCTTCAAGAATTAGTTAGAGAGTTGCCTAATATTTAAAGATAGAAGTTTACAAAATGAAACTACAGGATATTGATATTCATTTCGATGTGCAGACAGATAGCAATGGCAAAGATCCTGACTCAGCTAGTCCGACTTTGAAAGCATATCATCAGCTGCTTTGGAGTAAGCCATTACCAAATGGTCAGGAAATGAAACTGGAGATAGAGAAGAATTTCTTGAAGTGGGGCGATATTTGGTTTGGCTGCGATTCTATTACTGCCAGTTTCTTACATTGGCGATTCCCTCTGAAGGAATATGTGGAACAACATATCCCCAATTTTGCAGAGTGGAAGAAAGATTATTGGCATAAAACATATACGATAGGCGGCTCTATCATCTTTCCGATGCATCCCTGGAGTATGAATCAGGCACGAGGGTGCAGCGTGAAAATATGCGACAGATGGGACTTGACACTTGAATGCATCCGCAGATTCTATGCAGGCGAACCTACACCATTGGATAAGGCGTTGGAAAAAGACAGAGAGTTTTTTAATTTGTTTGTTGACTTCAAAGGCTATGTAGATTTCTTCTTGCTTCAGGATTGTGTGGATGAGAATTACAACGTTAAGTTTGCACTTGAAACACCTCTATTCGTCAGCATGCCTATGCCTAAGACTCTTGAAGAATACCGTATGTGGATTGATTCTCAAATCGACTTCGTAACAAAACGAGGGAGAAGGATTGAGGAGTATATTCAGAAAAGCTGAAGATCACCGTCAGGAGTTGATGACGAATTTGGGAAAAGGCCCAGAAAGGTGAACAACTGGATAAGATAGAACCACTTAAATAAGGAGAATTATGTTTATTGAAGTTACGAAAGCAGATTATTTGGATGGCTACAGAGTTAAGTTGCTGTGTAGTATGCGAAGTGTATCTGTTTTCTTGTTGATCTTTATAGGCTTCTTCCCCTTACAGGCTCAGACGAATTGGGGACGGGTAATTACTGGTGTTGCGAAAGCTGGTCAGGCCATGACCATCACTGACGAGGATTTGGCTCAAGTCGTTCGTCAGCAAATAGAGGAGATGGATAAGCAGAATAAGGTTTGTGGAGCAAGTAGTAAATATACTAAGAGGCTAAATCGGCTGACAAAAGACATGAAAGACGCAGATGGCATTGAGTTGAACTTCAAGGTGTATCAGACTACTCAATACAACGCCTTTGCCTGTCCCGATGGCAGCGTGCGTGTGTTCTCTGCATTGATGGATATTCTTGACGACAATGAACTGCTTGGCGTCATAGGACATGAAATAGGGCATGTGGCACTCCGCCACTCCAAGAAGGCTTGGCGGAGTGCACTTTTAAGGAGTGCAGCCTCAGATGCTATTGCCTCAAAAAGCAGAACATGGGCCGCTCTTTCGAATTCCTATCTTGGAGATGTAACCAGTGTAGCCCTATCTGCCAAACATTCCAGATGGCACGAGACACAGGCTGATGACTATGGATATGATTTCCTGAAGGAGAACGGCAAGAATCCGTGGGCTATGGGACTGGCCTTTAAGAAACTCAAGGCCCTTTCAAAACAGAAGGATCATAAGAAATATCAAAAACTGCTTGACGCTTTTTCTTCTCATCCTGATTTTGATGAAAGGATTGAGAGAATGAAGGCAAAAGCCGAAGAAGACGGTTATAACTGTAAATAAAGGAAAAGAGTTTGAAAGTATGACAGAAGGTCAATGGCAATGGCAGGAGCCTGGTACGGCGTGGAGGGGTGTCGGCATTTATCATATTACGCTGACGGTGCCGTCGCGCCAACCGTTGTTGGGCACGTTGGTGATACCTCAGAACGACCCCTCTCAGGCGAGAGTGGAGCGCACGGCATTGGGCAATGCTGTTGTTGATGAGTTGTATGTGATGTGCAAGCACTATCCTGCCATTAGGATTTTCCAGTTCTGCCTGATGCCTGACCACCTGCATGCCGTCATTCAGGTGACAAGGGTCATGGAAACAAGCATACGCAGCGTGGTCCGCGGATACTGGCAAGGGGTGAAGAAATTGGGGAGGGCGTATACTTTGGCGGTTTCGCCCGAATTAAATTCGGGGACAATGGACAAAGGAAAAATAACAATGGACAAAGGAAAAATAACAATGGACAAAGGAAAAATAACGGCGGACAAAGGGAAGGCGGCAATGGAGCAGGGGAAGGCGGCAATGGAGCAAGGGAAGGCGGCAATGGAGCAAGGAAAAGCGGCAATGGAACAAGGGAAGGCGACGGCGGAAGGGAACGAGGGCTGGGCGTTTCCTGTTTTTACGGAGCGGCCGTTTATTCGGCCTTTGTCACGGCGGGGGCAGCTGAAAACGATGATGCACTATGTGCGGATGAACCCTCAGCGGTTGGCCACGAAGCGGCTGATGCCTGGCTTCTTCAGAGTGCAAAGGGGCATCGAGATTGGTGGCCGCAGTTTTGACGGCGTGGGCAACGTGGCCCTGCTGCATGCTGAGCACTATGATGTGGTGCATGTGCGCAACGTTTGGGTGAAGGCTGCAGAGCATGGTGACAACCAAGACCTTCGGGACTATATGAACAGTCGCGTGCTTAAGGCTCGCAAAGGGGTGGTGATGGTGTCGCCATTCATCTCGCAGCAGGAAAAGCAGGTGATGCAAGTGTTGATAAACGAGCAGCATCCCTTTATCCTGCTTGCTGACAATGGTTTTCGTGATTATTACAAGCCTTCTGATGCCCTCTTTGATGCCTGTGCTACAGGTAGGGCGTTAATCTTAAGTCCTTGGCCTTATGACGCAGGCAAACGTCACATCAGTCGCGCTGACTGCGTGAACCTGAACAATATGGCTGAAGAGTTTTGCAAAGCAATGGAATCAGTCATAGAGCCAGGATTTGCTGAAGACGTTGCTTGAGAGATATTCAAAGTGAAAAATTTGCTGCTGCGATAAAATTTTTCAATTTTCAGTTTTCTGTTTTCAATTATTTTACTAACTTTGCACCAATGAAACAGAAAATATGTATTTTCACAGGGGCTCGCCCTAACTTTATAAAGGTGGCGCCCATCATCCGTGTCATCGACCAGACAGATGGCATCGACTACCAGTTGGTGTATGCAGGACGGGAAGACGACCCCACGCTGGAGCCGTCGCTGTTCAGCGACTTGCAGATGCCCAAGCCTGACGTTTACTTGGGGGTCGATTGCGAAAACCTGAACGAACTGACGGGTAGGGTGATGTCCGAGTTTGAGCAATATTTGGAAACTCATCCGATGGATACGGTCATCGTGGTGGACGATCTGGCTTCGACGATGGCGGCTGCCATTGTCACCAAGAAACATGGCCTGCGACTGGCTCACTTGGTGGCAGGCACGCGCTCGTTCGACATCCGTATGCCAAAGGAAATCAACCGTTTAGTCATCGATGGCCTCAGTGACTTGCTGTTTACGGCAGGCGTTGGCAGTAGCAGCATAGCTACTCGCGAAGGTGCTGAGACACATAAGATCTATATGGTGGGCAACATCCTGATGGACACGTTGCGCCAGAACCGTAGCCGTTGGCAGCGTCCAGCTTGTCTGGAGGGCATAGAGGACGGCCGATACTTAGTGTTCACCATCAATCGTCGCGCCCTGCTCGCTGACCAGGAGAACTTGCGGCGTATGGTGGAGGTGATTAGTCAGACGGCAGGCGACCTGCCCGTCATCGCCCCGTTGCGTGGTTCAGCAGCTCAGATTATCGACGGCTTTAACCTCCCCCTGACGTTGGTCGAACCATTGTCGTATCTGGAATTCGGCTACCTGACGTCGCATGCCATGGGCATTATGACAGACTCAGGCAACGTGGCTGAGGAGGCAACCTTCAACAACGTTCCTTGTATTACGCTGAACAGCTATACTGAACATGCTGAGACGGTGAAGCAAGGTACCAACGTGCTGGTGGGCGAAAATGCCGACAAGCTTGAGGCAGCCTTGCAGCAGCTGCTGGCTGGCGAGTGGAAAACAGGAACGCTGCCTGATCGTTGGGATGGTCGGACAGCAGAACGCATCGTGCAGACATTGTTATCATGAAAGCATTGTTAGTGTTATTGGTGGGTTGGATAGCCGACCTTTTCATAGGCGACCCAGAGCGGTTGCCACATCCCATCGTGTGGTTTGGAAAGCTAATAGGGTGGGGCGAACGCCTATTGAACAGAGGCTGCTGCCGTCTGTTCACAGGAGGCCTGATGACGATAGTCCTGATAGGCGCCGTCTATGCTGGCGCTTACTACCTGTTTGAGTGGATTGACAGCATATCAGTACGCTGGGGTATGGTGCTCAAGGCCATTTTCGTCTTCTACTGCTTGGCTGGAACGACACTCATCCGCGAGGTGCGCAAAGTGTTCGAGGCCGTCGATCGCTCGTTGGAGGAAGGTCGCCAGCAGGTGGCCCGTATCGTAGGTCGCGACACATCGGAACTGAGTGCCCAGGAGGTTCGCACGGCAGCCCTTGAGACGCTGGCTGAGAACCTGAGCGATGGCGTGGTGGCGCCTGTCTTCTGGTATGCCGTCTTAGGTGTTCCTGGCATGCTGGCATACAAAATGGTGAATACCCTCGACTCCATGATAGGCTACAAGACTGAGCGTTACAGGAAGTTTGGCTGCTTGGCAGCTCACATCGACGATGTGGCCAATTACCTGCCAGCACGTCTGACAACGCTCTTCATGCTGTTAGTGACAGGACGTCTGCGCCTGCTGAACTTCGTCACATGGTTTGGTCGCAGGCATACCAGCCCCAACAGCGGCTATCCAGAGGCGGCACTTGCTGGCATCCTGGACTGTCGTTTTGGCGGCCCTCATTACTATTTTGGCGAACTGGTGGAGAAACCCTATATCGGCACTAACGACCGTCCGTTGACGACTGCCGATATGGAGAAAGCCCTAAGCATCAACCGTCGTGTCGAAATAGTGGTGATGATACTTACGATGCTGATATTGTTCTGGAGCAGGCTGCCTTTTGCTTACAGCAATTAAGAATCAACGCTGGCGTTGTCGTACTTCTCGTAGGCGTTAACGATGCGAGTGACGAGCTTGTGGCGCACGATGTCCTTGCGATTCAGTTCTACGATGCCGATACCCTCGACGCCGTTCAGAATGTTCAAGGCCTCCACCAGTCCGCTCTTCTGGCTCTTAGGCAGGTCTATCTGGGTCATGTCGCCCGTGATAATCATCTTTGTGTTCCAGCCCATGCGGGTCAGGAACATGCGTATCTGCTGGGGCGTTGTATTCTGGGCCTCGTCAAGGATGACGACGGCATCGCTCAGCGTACGGCCTCGCATAAAGGCTAACGGGGCTATCTGGATGATGTGTTTCTCCATCATGTCCTGCAGTTTCACCTGTGGTAGCATGTCTTCCAAAGCATCGTAAAGCGGCTGGAGGTAGGGGTCTATCTTGTCCTTCATGTCACCAGGCAGGAAACCCAGCTTCTCGCCAGCCTCAACGGCAGGTCTGGACAGGATGATCTTCTTCGCCGTCTTTTCCTTCAGCGCCTTTACGGCGAGGGCTATCGAGAGGTAGGTCTTGCCAGTTCCTGCTGGTCCGACGGCAAACACCATGTCGTTGTCCTCGTAGGCGTCGATGAGCCGTTGCTGGTTCTCGCTGCGGGCCTTGATGGCTCTGCCAGACATGGAGTAGCACACCACACCGTCAGGAATGTCGTCCTTGGTGCGCTTGCCTTTTACAATGTCCAGGATGTCCTCCTCACTCAACGCGTTGAACTTCAGCACGTGCTGGCGCATCTTTTCCGTACTCTCTTCAAAGGCAGCCATTTGCTCCTCGTCACCCAGTATGCGGATGACGTTGTCGCGGGCTACGATGCGCAGCTTGGGGAACAAGGCTCTCAGCATCTGCAAGTGCTGATTGCCGATGCCATAAAACACGACAGGGTCGATGTCTTCTAATACAATATGCTTTTCTATCACAGGCGTTTCCTATTTATTTTTTAGGGCGCAAAGTTACGAATAAGCAGTTAAATAACCAAATAAATCACATAGAATAGTAAAAAGTGGTACGAAATGGATGTTTTTTGGGGAGAAAGGGAATGAAATTAATATTTTTTTTGTATCTTTGCATCCATTAAACTAAACGTAAATTGATAATATGTCTGCAATAAAGATTCTGAGTGTTGACGACGAGGCCCCTATGGAATCGCTGATGAGACAGTACTTCCGTAGGAAGATTCGTAATGGCGAGTATGAGTTCTACTTCGCCCACAACGGCTTGGAGGCACTTGCCATCCTTTACAATAATCCAGATATTGAGATTATCCTCAGCGACATCAACATGCCTGAGATGGACGGTTTGGCGCTTTTGGCGAAGGTTAACGAGATGCGCAACCCAGCGCTGCGTGTCATCATGGTGAGTGCCTATGGCGACATGGGTAACATTCGTCAGGCGATGAACAACGGTGCCTTCGATTTTGCCACGAAGCCTATTGATATGGACGATTTGGCGCTAACCATCGAGAAAGCTATCAGCCAGATTGCCTATGTGCATGAGTCGCAGAAGGAACACACACAATTGGAGTCGCTGAAGAAGGATCTGACGACAGCCCGCGACATCCAGCAGTACATCCTGCCGAGTGTCTTCCCGCCCTTTCCTGAAGACCAGGACAAGTTGGACATTTACGCCTCGATGGAGGCGGCGAAGGACATCGGTGGCGACTTCTACGATTTTTTCCGCATCGATGAGGACAACATTGCGCTGGTCATTGCCGATGTTTGTGGCAAGGGCATCCCCGCCGCCCTGTTCATGGCAGTCAGTCGCACTATGATTCGTTCGAAGGGTACCCAGTGTAACAGCGCCAGCGAGTGCCTGACGGTGTCGAACCGACTATTGGCAGCCTACTCCGTGGACTGCATGTTCCTCACTGCGTTCTATGCTATCTACAACATCAAGACAGGTCTTGTCAACTACTGCAACGGTGGACACAATGCCCCATTGCTGTTGAAGGCCGATGGGACGACCCAGGAGTTGCCAAACTCTCAGAACATGATTGTGGGTGCCTTTGACGGTATTAAGTATATAGAAGACACGCTACAGCTGGAACATGGCGACACGCTGGTGATGTTTACAGACGGCGTGACGGAAGCGATGGATACGGAAAACAAGGAGTATGGCGACGATAGGCTGGCGAGTACCCTCAGCGGTTTGGCAGGCAAGAGTTGTCAGCAGATTGTTGAAGGCATCAAAGCCAGCATTAAGGACTTCGTGAACGGTGCTGAACAGAGCGACGACATCACGATGCTGGTGATGAAGAGGATTTGAAAGCGCCCACCCAAGCCCTCCCAAAAGGGAGGGATGTTTAGATAGAATTATTAAGAAATGGAAAAATCATCAGATAATGTAACCAAACATCCCCTCCTTGGGAGGGGCTTGGAGAGGCTCTGTCTGGGCGGTCTGCTGCTGGCTTCGGTAGCAGCGGGAGTCTATGTGAGTCGTGGCGACAGCGAGCGCATCAGCGAACTGGAGTCAGAGCTCAACATGATGCGTGAGAAAGAGAAGCGGTCGGAAGTGGATCGACGGGTGAGTAAACAGATGGAGGAGATAGCCTACGGACAGGAGGCCCTCTCTGAGGAACGCAGTCAGGAAGCCATTCGCCAGTCTGAGATTGCGCAGGAGATGACGCTCCGTTCTGAGACTGAACGACAGAAGGCCCTCGAAGCGCAGAGCATTGCGGAAGAGTCGGCCCAGGAAGCGATGGATGCCTACCAGATGGCTGAGCGCCAGCGCATGGAAGCTGACAACCAGCGCAAACAGGCAGAGCACGCCAAGCTGGTGACAGACACGCTGAACTACATCTCGTTAGGCCGTACACTGGGTTCACAGTCGTATTCCATATACCAATCTGGTGACAAGGAGTTGGGCAACATGCTGGCCTACGCCTCCTATCTCTATACCAGCGACTGGGGTGGCGACCTGTATGTCCCCGCCGTGTTCCAGGCCTTGACGCAGTCGGCAAGTGGACGACGCACCTATGGCGTTCACAACGGTAGCGTCTCGTACATAGACTTCTCTCCCAAAGACGGTAATCTGATGACGATAAGCACATACGGCGAAATCTTCCGCCACACGATAGTGGGTAGTCAGTTGCAGACCAACAAACTGATGAGCGACAAGAGCTACTGCTTCCGCTCTGGTTATGTAGCCAAGAACGGAAAGGGGTATGCCGTCAGCCATACAGGTCAGTTGGTTATTGTCGGCGAGAAAGCCATAGAGCGCATCCTTCCCTTGGAGAATGTCGATCGTCCGTTCAGCTTGCAGCACTTCAACGACAGCCGCCAGTTGCTGATAATCGGCGAAAACAGCATCGCCCTGTTCGACATCGCCACAGAACGTATCATCGGCTCACGCCGTCTCAGCTTCCGCGTTGTTAGTACTGGCAGACGTGACCACAAGCCTCTGCTGTTCGACAATCGCGGCAGCATGCATCTTTTCAATGGCCTTGACGACATCACTAACGAGAAGGTTCCCTTCTCTGGCCAAGTCACGGCCTATGCCAGCTCAAAGCACGAACACATCACAGCCTACGGCATGTCTGACGGCACTATCTGGCTCATAGACGGGAATGGCAAGTCGTTCAAACTCGTAGGTCACCTGTCGCAGGTAACGAAAATGAAATGTGACGGCCGCCGGCTCTACTCAACCAGTTATGACGGCAAGATGCTCTTCTGGATGATTGATGACACGCAGATTAAACCCATCACGCTGTTCCAGTCCAACAGCTGGCTCACCGACTTCGCCTTTAATAATAATAAGGACTACATCTGGACTGGCGAGCACAACGGTAGTATTACCCAATACCTCATCTCCATGCCGAAGATTGCTGAGCGTCTCCGTCAGAACGTGAAGCGCGACTTCACCAAGGATGAATGGAACTACTACGTGGGAAAAGGCATTCCGTTTAGGAAGCTTAAATAGTGAAAAGGCCATTTAAAGGTAAAAAAGTAAAAAAGTAAAAAGGTAAAATAGTAAAAAGGTAAAAAATGAAGCAGTACAACATACATTGGATAAATAGTTGGGTAAAAATAGTTTTACCTTTTTACCTTTTTATCTTTTTACCTTTAGCCATTGGGGCGCAGGGTCTTCCTATGATTCACAACTACACGGCGGCAGAATATGGAGGACACAACCGTAACTACGACATAGAGACGGGCGAGGACGGTACGGTGTTTGTTGCCAACTTCGAAGGACTCCTCTACTACGACAAGGCACGGTGGCGCATGATCCACACACCCAATATCAGCCGTATCACCGTGGTCTATCGCGACAGCAAGAACACCGTCTGGGTGGGAGGCTACAACTACTTTGCCCGTGTGCAGAAGCGAGCCAATGGTGAACTGTATCTGCAGCAGGTTGGTAAGAGGAGACAGTTCAAGGGCGAGGTGATGGAAATCTTTGAAGATGAAGATGAGCAATCATCTGGTAGTAAGAACGATGTCCCTTTGCAGTTTGTGGCCAGCGACAACAACATATATGAAATAAATCGCGGCAACGGCAACACCATCCCCACCGTATCGTTCAAAAAGCACACTAATGCCCACTTCAGCATTGGCGTCGAGTCCGATATCGTATCGTTGGAGGCACTCAAAGCAGGCGGTGAAGACGCTTTGTTAGAGGACATTACCCAGACGGAAGAACTGGATGGCGGCCTAAAAGTAAAGGTCAAGAAGAACCACGGACTGATTATTACTGACGACAAGGAACGAGAACTCTATACCATCACCGAGGCCGACGGACTCTGTTCGAACCAAGTGTCATACGTGATTTATGACGGCCACGGGATGCTATGGGGAGCGACGGCACACGGCGTCTTCTCCATCGAAATCCCATCGCTCTATAGTTACTTTATCACAAAGGACGGACTGTCAGGAGAGGTTCATGACATCACGGCTTTCGACGGAAAAATCTATGTTGGAACCACCAATGGCCTCTATGCCGTTGCCGCAAGGAAATGCAAGCGTGTCGAAGGCGTCAACAACATCTGCTGGAATTTTAGCCAGAACCGCGACGGACTGATGGTTGCTACCTCCAGCGGTATCTATAGGATTGCACGGGGTGGGGCAGTGTCCAGGCTAACCACATACTCCACGACTTCCATATTGGTCGATGGCGATAATATGTATGCTGGAGAACCTGACGGCGTCTGGCTCTATCATTCAGGATTCCGTCGTCGTACGAAATCGAACCTCCTTCCCCTCGTGACGGAAATCCGGAAGTCTAACAAGAGTGGCCTTTGGTTAAAGAACGTACATGAAGAAACCTTCGGCGTGGAACCCAGTAAGGTGAAAAAGCCTCTCGCGGAACTGCCCAAAAACCTGTTTATGCCCGTCAGCGGCATAACGGCCATGGCGCAGTATCGTTACGGCAACCAGATATGGATTGGCGGTGACGAAATACTCGCCATCATCGAAACAGACAAGAAAGACATAGCCAAGCTGACAGACTGTCATTCCATCCGCTTCCGTTCTATCCTCATGGGTAACGACAGCGTGTTGTGGGGCGGCTATGGCGATATGCCTAAGGAGTTGCCGAAGTTAGGCAGCAACGAAGGACATCTGCATTTCTTCTATGCCCTCGACTATGCACCGCTTTCCGGCAAGACGCTCTATCGCTATAGGTTGAACAGCAACAAATGGAGTTCCTGGAGTGAGAGGCAGGACATAGATTTCCTGAATCTTCCCTCTGGCTCGTATACACTCAGCGTGCAGGCTCGGTTAGCCAACGGCGAACTCTCGGAGTTGGCATCCATCGACTTCAGTATTGCCTACCCGTTACTGATGCGCTGGTATATGGTGGTGCTCTATCTGCTGGTCATCGCCTTCATTCTCTATCAGTTGTTCCGCTACCGTCTGAGACGCTTGCAGAAGGATAAGATCAAGCTGGAGCGCATCGTTGAGGAACGTACCTCGGAGGTCGTCAAACAGAAAGACGAAATTGTCAAACAGAAAGACGAAATCGAGGAGAAGTCAAGAAGTCTGGAGAAGGCACTCGATGACTTGAACAACGCCCAGCACGAACTTATCCGTCAGGAAAAGATGGCTTCGGTGGGTAAGCTGACAGAGGGACTTATCGACCGCATACTGAACCCGATGAACTACATCATCAACTTCTCGAAGATGTCAACCGACCTGTTGAAAGACCTCAAGGAGAACATCGACAACAACAAGGACAACATCAACGAGGATGACTACGAGGATACGCTCGACGTTCTCGACATGCTGACGCAGAACCTGTCGTCTGTAAACCAGTATGGTCAGAACACCACACGCACCCTCAAGGCTATGGAGGAGATGCTGAAAGACCGTACTGGCGGCTATGTAGATATGGACCTGCTCCCCGTACTCAAGCAGAACGAGGAGATGATGAACAACTACTACAGCAACGAAAAGGAGCAGTATAACGTCAAGACAGTATTCAGCTTGCCCGACGCCCCCATGCCTCTGCACGGCAATCCGGAGATGCTTAGCAAGACCATCATGAGCCTCTTGGGCAATGCCGTCTATGCTGTGGTGAAGAGATACCAGCATGCAGCCTATTCGCCCGAGGTTTCACTGACGGCAACCATTAGCGACGGTCAGTACATCCTGAAGATTCACGACAACGGAACTGGTATCGGCGAGACTACCCTCGGCAAGATCTTTGACCCGTTCTTCACCACGAAGACGACTGCCGAGGCTGCTGGTGTAGGTCTGTACCTGAGTCGTGAAATCATCCAGAACCACGGCGGAGACATCAGCGTCGAATCAGTCAAGGATGAATTTACAGAGTTTACGATCAAACTGCCTGCGGCCTAAATAATGCGGCCTGCGGCCTAAATAATGCGGCCTGCGGCCTAAAGAATAAATAATGCGGCCTACGGCCTAAAGAATAAATAACAAATAATAAATAATAAATAAAAAAGGTATGAAGAGTGTGTGTGTACTTGTCCCCATAACGCGGATTTGTCTGCGAGGTTTATTATTTATTATTTTTTCGTTATTATTTAGCCCTGCAAGGGCGCAGGACGACTCGCAGATGCGCCAGGTCTATGGCCAGGCTGAGAGTGACTACCAGATAGGCCGCATTGAGCAGGCCCGCGACGCGCTGTTGGAGAACCTCAACTCCTTTCACGGCAACCTCCGTCAGAACGCACTCCGACTCATAGCCCTTAGCTATCTGGCACGGTTCGATGTCCAGCAGACTGAGCAGTATGCCACCCTGTTGTTGGAACAGAACCCATACTACAGTCCGTCGTCTAACGACCCTGCGGAGTTTGCCGACATCGTCAACAATATCAAGGCCGGCATGACGGCAACCATCACGACCGCATCCAGTCAGGCTGAGAGTCTGGCTGAGGTTCCTGTGCCCACAACACTCATCACCGCAGAGATGATCCAGAACAGCGGCGCCCGCAACCTGCAGGAGGTGCTGGCAGCCTACGTGCCTGGCATGAATCTCATCGACTGCAACGAGGACATCAACATCGCCATGCGTGGCATCTATAGCGTCGGACAGGAGAAAATCCTCATCATGCTCAACGGTCACCGCCTGAACGACTATGCCACCAACACCGCAGCTCCCGACTTCACCATGTCTTTGGAGAAGGTGAAGCAGATAGAGGTGCTGAGAGGCCCTGCGTCGTCGCTCTACGGTGGCGTGGCGTTGACGGCGGTCATCAACATCATCACCAAGCTGGGTGGCGATGTGGACGGCTTACAGTTCAAGGCCTCCGCAGGTAACTACGGACAGGTGAAGGCCGATGCCCTCTTCGGCAAGCGTTACTTCGATGTGGACCTGCTCGTCTGGGGCAGCGTCTATCGTAACAGAGGCGAGAAATACGATGTCAGCAACGAGCGTGTCGATGAGAGCACGTATGGCATGCCGTTCGACCATGTTCGTTTAGGTCGTGTCGGAGACCATCCTAACTATGAAGTCGGTCTGCAGCTGGACTGGAGAGGGTTCCAGTTCCTTTACGACACACGCTTCTCGCAGTACGTCGCCCCCTTCACCATGACGTCGCTGGCACTCAGCTACAATCGTGAGAACTACCGCACCTACAACGGTCTGAAGCCTTGCTTCAGCAACTATGCGCGACATGCCGAAGTGAGCTACAGCCATCAAATCAATAGTTTCTACCTGAAGTACGCCGCCACTTACGACAAGATGGACATCACACGCTATCAGGCCCTGAACGATGTGCCGATGCCGGGCCTTGGCCAAACCATCGGCCTGCCTGCCACCGTCGACTCAGTCATATCCGCCTTGGGTGGCATCTCGCGCTATGTCAATGGTCAGGAGGATAACTATGGCTTCCAGTTCAAGGGCAGCTATGCCTACACCTTGTCTGAGGACCACAAGGGCAACATCGGCTTTGGCACCGAGTACAGCCACTTCAACGTCGATGACATTCGCTACCAGATAGGCTACGGCTTCGAGTACAACTCCCCTGAAGACCCGCAGATTCGCAACACGGGCAGGGGCAGCGAGGACGCCGTCAACATCTATCTACAGCTGAAGCACCAGTGGCGTTCGCTCATCCTCAACGCCGGACTGCGCTACGACTTCAAGTCGCAGTACGACGAGAGTAAAATCCGCGAACTCTCACCACGTGTCGCCCTCATCCTGCTGCGTCCAAAATGGAACATCAAACTCAGCTACTCCAAGTCGTTCGTTGATGCACCCTATATCTATCGCAAGGCTAACATCATGACGGTGCTGATGACAGGCGGGAACGTCGATGAGGCCATTACCCTCTCGCCAGAGCGTGTCCACTCCTTCCAGCTCTCCTTCGCAGGAAACAACTGGGTGAAGGGCTTGAACTTCGAGGTTAACGGTTTCTACAACCGTGCCACCGACCTCATCATGACCTACATTACCACCTACCAGAACGCTGGTAAAAACAAGACCGGTGGTGTTGAAGTCATGGCAAGCTACCGTTCGCCACTGACCGTTTCCAGCGGTTCTGGCCCAGGACTTCCACGCTTCACCGCAAACTGGAACTTCACCTGGATGCGCACGTTCAAGTCAAACCTCATGAACCTCGGACTGCCCGAGATTCTCGACAAATACTATAGCACCGACATCGATGCCAACAACAATACGCCTTCCGTCATGTCGAACCTCGTCTTTGCCTGGCAGGCCACCAAGCAGCTGAAACTCCACACCCACGTCCTCTTCGAGGGGCGTCAGACCAGTTATAATGCTGACCTCGTGCAGCTCGTCCACGCCGCAAACGGTCTCATGGCCTACCAGCAGTATGCCTCAGCAGGCATGCAGGCCGAAGCTGCAGCCGCCATGCAGTCTGCCATCTTTGCCGCACGCGGCGTCATCATAAAGAAAGAGATGCCAGCACGTGCCATCGTGAGCCTCGGCGGCGAGTACACCCTCGGCCCCGTCACCCTCGGCTTGAACGTCCACAACCTCTTAGGCACCCACTACTACCGTAGCGGCATGAACACGAACCTCATTCCCCAGCAGGGCCGCTGGTTCCTCGGCAGCCTCGCCGTCAGATGGTAGAGCCTGCAGAAATAACGGTAACTTCTTGAAAAAATCGCGGCAATATCAAAACCAACCTACCACCTATGTAGTCTTCACAAGGTATGAAAGAAAAACAATATCAATTACTCGTAAGCCAGATTGAGGCACTCATCGAGGGCGAGAAGGACATGATTGCCGTGATGAGCAATGTGGCAGCGGCAATCCATCAGACAATGGGATTCTGGTGGACGGGATTCTATCGGGTGGTAGGCGACGATTGCGTGCCACACTCTGACCAGGGCAGAGAATTAGTGCTTGGCCCCTTCCAAGGTCCCGTCGCTTGTATGCATATCCCCTACGGGAAGGGCGTGTGCGGCACTGCCTGGCAACGGGCAGAGACAGTCATCGTGCCTGACGTTGAACAGTTCCCTGGCCATATTGCATGTAGTAGCGAGTCGAAGTCGGAGATTGTGGTGCCTGTGTATGGAAGCAATAATGCCGTTGTCGCCGTGCTTGACATTGACAGCGAGAAACTGAATACCTTCGACGACATAGACCGCAAGTATCTGGAGGAAATATGCAGAATGATCAATGTTTGATTGTGTATTAATGCCTTTTGTCTGAGGTTAATCCCAATTTCGGTTTCTGATAAGGTTGAAGGCACTTGTCAGTACAGCACTCAAAAATATCCTGGAATCCTTTGGTGTCTTGTTTTTTCTTCGTACCTTTGCAAATGCTATGAAGAAAGTATGTGATTTTATAGCCCGATGGATGGGAGCGATGGTTCTGCTGGTGGCAGCATTGGCGCTGGTGGTACCCGCGTCGCTCTCATGGATTGGCACGTGGGTCATCAATCCCATGCTGGGAATCATCATGTTCGGGATGGGACTGACGCTTGCGCCGCAGGACTTCAAAGTCGTGCTGAGCCGTCCCAAAGATATATTTATTGGCTGTCTTACCCAATTCACCGTCATGCCGTTGTTGGCTTTGGGACTGACGTGGGCCTTCTCACTGCCCAAGGAACTGGCCATCGGCGTGATACTGGTGGGCTGTTGCCCAGGCGGAACGGCATCGAACGTCATTACCTATCTGGCAAAAGGCGACTTGGCACTCTCCGTGGGCATGACGGCGGCCTCGACGCTACTGGCTCCCCTGTTGACACCGCTGCTGGTATGGCTGTTGGCTGGCACGATGGTCGATGTCGATGCGGTAGGTATGCTCATGAGCATCGTCTATGTAGTCATTGCCCCCATTGTCTGCGGACTACTCTGTCAGCGCTATCTTCCTGGTGCGACCAAGAGCGTAAAGCCTTATCTGCCTGCTTTCTCGTCGATAGTGATAGCGCTGTTGGTGGGCATCATCGTGTCGCACAATGCCGACCGGCTGCTGGTTGCAGGCTTGCTAACGGTGGCTGTGGTGATGATTCATAACATTCTGGGCCTGAGCATAGGTTTCATGATAGGCCGTCTGTTGCATCTGCAGAAGCCCAAGTGCGTGGCGCTCAGCATCGAGGTGGGCATGCAGAACTCGGGACTTGCTTCGTCGCTGGCCGTACTGCATTTCGCTGCCTATCCGTTGGCTGCCATCCCTGGAGCGGTCTTTAGCGTATGGCACAACATCAGCGGCGCGTTAGTGGCCAAACTGTATTCAAAGGATGATAAGAATTGAAGTGCTATGAGATATAATACAAACGCACAGGGAGAGTATGATCATTTTAGCGTGACGGAGGAACAGCCGTTGTTGGAGTTCCTGTTGGCTCATGTCAAGCAGTCGCGTACGAAGATCAAGCAGACGTTGCAGGGGCAGGGCATCAAGGTGAACGGCAAGACGGTGACGCAGTTTGACTATCTGCTGAAGCCGGGCATGAAGGTGGCTGTCTCGAAGACGAAACGTAACCAGCAGCCCTTCCGCAGCCGCTATGTGAAGATCGTGTACGAAGACCGCTGGCTCATCGTCGTCGAGAAGCAGCCGGGCATATTGTCGATGGCTGCCGGACACTCCACACTGAATGTGAAATCGGTGCTGGACGACTATTTCAAGAAGTCGCGCCAAAACTGTACGGCACATGTCGTACACCGTCTGGATCGCGACACGTCAGGGCTGATGGTCTATGCGAAGGATATGGATACAGAACAGATGCTGGAGCACAACTGGCACGAGATAGTTTACGACCGCCGTTATGTGGCCGTGCTAAGCGGCGAAATGAAACAGAACGAGGGCACCATTGCCAACTGGCTGAAGGACAACAAGGCCTACGTGACCTATTCCAGTCCTGTGGACAACGGCGGTAAATATGCCATTACCCATTTCTACGTGATGGACCGCACGACGGAACACTCGTTGGTGGAGTTCAAGTTAGAGACTGGTCGGAAGAACCAAATCCGTGTCCATGCTGCCGATATGGGGCATCCCGTCTGTGGAGATCCTAAATACGGCAATGGTGACGACCCGTTGCATCGCCTCTGCCTGCATGCCTGGCTGTTGTGCTTCTATCATCCCGTGACGCGGCAGCCTTTGGAGTTTGAGACTCCTGTCCCCGCAGCGTTCAGACACCTGTTTAAGAATTGAAATATTTTTGAAGTATGGAATCTAATATTACCTATTATATTGTTCTGCTGATTCTGATTGTTATCGGCGTAGTAGTTGTCAAGAAGGTGGCTTCGTGTATGATCAAGTCCGTTGTGACTATCATCCTCATTGTCATAGCAGCTGCTCTCTATTGGCTCTATCTCAGATAAGCAGCAGGCCTATAGCCACGCACAGCCCATAGACAAACATGTTGCGGGCCGTCTCGCCTAAGCACTCGTTGAGCTGACGCCCATAGTTGATGCGGCGCATCTTTAGCCATGTAAAGACATGTAACAAGAGATAGAGTAGGGGAAGGATGAAGGCGAGTACGTGGCCGTTAGTCCAGAATACGACGCCGATGGCACAGGCCGTGATGCCTAAGGCCAGATAAAGCCATTCCGTTGCTTCCGCACCGATTTTCACCACTAACGTCTGCTTACCGTCGGTCTGGTCGTTGTAACGATCGCGGTAGTTGTTGACGATAAGCAGTCCGTCGATGACCAGTCCGCAGGCTATGGAAGCCAGGAAGACCTGCCACGTAACAGTATGCAGCTGAATGTAATAGGTGCAACAGACGGGTACGATGCCGAAAAACAACAGTACCAGCACATCGCCCAGTCCTATATAAGAAAGGTGTGTGGTGTAGAGGAAACAGAAAACGACACATACCAGTCCGACAAGTATCATCTCCAGTCCGCCATACCAGACCAGCGGCAGTCCGACAACGCAGGCCGCAACGGTAGTCGAGGCAATGGCTCGTTTCATGGCGTCTGTGCTTACCCAACCCTGTGTACAGGCTCTTAGCGGTCCCAAGCGTATGGCAGCATCGTCGTTGCCGCGGGCATAGTCAAAGAAATCGTTGACGAAGTTTGCGTCAATCTGCATGATAAAGGCAAAGAGCATACAGAGTATGGCTGCCGTCCAGCTGAATAAACCTTCACTAAAACCGCCGCTATCTACCCACGCTAAGGCAATGCCAATCATGACTGGCACAGCGGCACCGCTCAGTGTATTTGGCCGCGCTGCCAGTATCCAGGCCTGAAGAGAGTTTTGTTTGATGTCGTTCATTATTTCGTTGTGACGTTATTACGATATTACGTTATCACGTTATTACGATATTACGTTATTTCGCGTTCACGAATTGTTTTCTTCGGCGAAAATGCGATCGAAGACTGGGCGCATGCGCTGCGGCTCTGCTATCAGGGCACGCAGCTCGTTCAGTTTGCGCTCGTTCTCAGAACCTTGAATCCAGAGGCGGATATAGCCGTTGACGCTATACTTCTCGTCCATGTGTTGCATGAAACGCTGCCAATGTCCCTCGGCATCCAATTGCGGATAGTTGGAAAGTCCGAACTGGATGGTTCGGCGGATGACGGTCTCTGGGTCGATGTCGCGGTCAGCCTCGGCGACGATTCTTCCGTAGATGCTGCGTGGCGCACGGGAGGCTGAGGCACGATGATCCTCTACGGCTTCCTTCATCATCGTCAGCTTGTCCTGCGAGAACCAGCGTTTCAGACGGGCATCGGCCAGCAGAATCTTCCCGCTTGTCAGATGGTGGATGGCTCTCGGACCGGAAAGTCCAAGGTCGTGATAGGCAGCTATGGCATAAGCCATGTCGAGGTCGGCACCAATCTTTCGGGCTAAGTCTAACGAACGTCGAATGACTCGCGTGACATGTTCCATGTTATGGGCTTTGTCGAAGTTGGCATATTGTGGCAGGATGTTCTTTTCTACGAACTCCACCAAGTCAAGAGAAGGATTGTTCATCATCTTTTTCTTCGTTATATTTTTATAACGTGATTATGTGACAACGACATTAGTTATAGAAGTTCCAGCTGATGCCAAAGCGCAGGATGCGGCTATTGGTAGGATAGTGGGGTGTCAGGAACGACATCTTATTGCCTGAACCGGCGTTGATGTGGTTCATTGTCAGGAAGAAACGTGCACGCTTCAGTTGCATGTTGACATAGACATCGACGAACGGATACTCTCCTAATTCTACACGGCTGTCGGCATTCTGCTGGATGGCAAACTGTCCCAGCATGGGCAGATAGTCTGGAGCCTCATACTTGGTGAAGTAAGTGACGCAGCCGCCCAGTTCGACGCTAAGCACGCGGGCAATCTTGAACTTCAGGAAGAGGTTCGAGAAGAGATTGAGCTTGGGCAACGGCAGTACTTCATTATTGGAGCTGTTCTGCCAGGTGACGACATTCTCCCAGTTGATGATGCCCAGGCGGAAGTTCTGATAGAGCTGGGCCGTCAGTATGTTGATGCCTGACGATTCCTGATAGACGCTGCCCGTCATGGTCTTGCGGTTGTTGTTCTGGTTGAGGTTATAGCTCATACCAAAGTAAGTGTAGTTCTTCAGCTGGTCGACAGCTACTCTCAGTCGGGTATTGGTCTTGGGATAGCTGAACAAGCCTTCAATACGGGTACGGGTTTCTTTGTCCAAGGACAGATCCCACCAGAAATGTTTGGAGTGGTAGTGGTTCAGCATGTATGCCGGCGTAGCACGGCTGAAACGTGCCTTAGCGGCTATTTGCATAGTATCGCCAAGAAGTGGTATGTTGACGTCGGTGCTGAAGTCGACGGCCATGTCACCAAAAGCGTAACCTAATAGTCCGTATTCTGCCGCCAGGTTGAAGTGAAGCGTCTTGCCCTGAGTCTTGGAAATCTGTCCGCCTATGCTCATGTCGTACTCTGTCCACTTGTTCATGAAGTACGTCGTAGAGTCGCCAGTGAGGTCAGGCATCTGGTATTTACGGAAATCGTATGAGGCAAACACTTTCATGCCTGCTTTCATATATTTGTTAAAACCTTCAAGGAGGGCCAGAGCCACCGTGTTCTTGATGCTCAGGAACTTTGTCTTGTCATAGATGGAGTCAGCAGCGTAGGTTTCGTCGTCGCATAATTCATAATAGGTTTTGGCATAGTATCCTGCGGGCGTCTCGTAGGCCTGGTAGATGCGGTCGTGGTTATTGATGTCGAGTGTATGGATGAAGCTGGTGACAGGAACGAACTCCTTCTTCATCGTAGCGTCGATGGAGTCTTGCAGGGCTTGCGCAGCTTTCAAACTGTCCAACTTGGCCTGCGAGTCAACCTTGATACGGGTACTGTCGTTGGCAATGGTGGGCTTGTCACGACTGGGTTCCATACCCACAATGGCGGCATTGTCGGGACGTCCTTTAGGCTTACCTTGGGCAGCACTATCGGGACGGCCTGACGGTTTCTTGTTGTTACCGTTGGCCTTCTCCTCCTGTTCCTGTTTCTGGCGGGCTGACTCCTGGGCGAATTTCTTGGCTTTGATTTCTTCCTCCGTCATAGGAATCAGACGGTAGAATCCTATATTATAACGGTGGGAGAGGAAAAGGTGCTGCGAATTGTTACGCTGCCAGTTCTGGGCGAGTACGGTGGGAATCTCGTTTTCTGAGAAGGTTTCGTCGAGACTCTCAGGGTGGGTGATGTACTTGTCGTCGAGAATACCACCGTTCTCCTCTATTTTACGATGATACAAAGAACCGAGAAAGCTCATCTGGTATTTATCGCCCAAATAGGAAGCAAAGAGCGACGACCTGAAATTGGCGTTGTTCTGGTTGTCAAAGTATCCTAAGGAATAGTAGTAGTCAAGGTCGAAGCCAAAGCCTAACCGTTTGTCAACATTGACGGCAAACTTGGCATCGATGTGATCCTCGCCGCTCTGCTTGTCGCCGCACTCGTCGTAGTTGAGGCGGGTGTACGGTGAGAGGGTGTTGACAAAGAGGAACTGGTCGGGCTCTATGGTGGTAAAACTGAATGGCTGAGTGAAGTAGAATTCACTCAGCGTTGGCCTGTCGGTAAAGATGCGGCTTAGTCTTGGCGTGAAGTTGCTACCGGTAGAGTTGTATTCTCCGTAGATACCCGTATTGTAGATGGTGTTTTGAAAGAGGTGCGTCAGTGTGTCAATCTCTGCCGGGATGACATCGCCGAAACGGCGGTCAACCCTCCAGAGCCTCACACCGATAGGTATTTCTTTCTCGCCTTTGACGGAGTCGCGCTTGTTGGGGTTGAAGTTGCTGTGGCTCCCGTACTCATTGCGCTGTGTGATGTTGCCATCGACATCCATCTCATTGTAGACTTGTGCCTGCACGGCACAGACCATGCAGGCAAGGAACAGGAGTATGGAGAGCGTCTTCTTCATATCTTAAACATTCTCAGGGAGGCTTCGGAAAACTTCACCACCATAGCGACAAGGATGATGTAAATGCCTGTGTCCTTATGGCCGGTAAAATAGAAAATCAATCCTACAACGGCCCCGACCATAAAGATGATATTCAGCCAGTTACGTATGGTCAGCGTATTCATTTCAGTAGCGTCTCAAACTTGTTAAACAGGAAGTTCTTACGGTCGATGGTCTTACGGCGGAACTTGCCGGAGATGGGCAGGAGCCTCGTGTTCTTTTTGTTTACAGCCTCTTTGTCGACAATCCATTCCTCAGCTGTCATGCGCTGGGGCTTACGGTATTCGTCATACAGGTAGTGGACGCGACAGAAATTGATGTCGGCCTTACCGTCCTGACACTCTACTTCCAAAACGTAATATAGACGGGTCTTGTCAGTCCAGAGTGCTACAGACTTGAAAACGAGCCACTCTTCGTAACGTCCGGCAATCATGTGTTTGTCAGAATCGGTAAGAGCCACCAGACTGTTTATCTGGTTCTTCTCTTTAGTCATCTTCTGCATGTATTTCAGCAGGATGTCATAAATCTGGGCAGCTGACTTGCCTGGAGCTTCTATCGTTTTGCTGAAAACCACCTTGCCGTCAACCAATGGCACAGCGCCTCGCAGATATTTCTGGTCAGGATTGACGGTTTCTTCCTTTGTTTCTTCCTCTTCTTCCTCAGGATGTTCCCAAGTGTTATCCTGTGCCCAAAGGGTTAGGGGCACCAGGGCTAAGATTGTTATTAAGAACTTTTTCATTGTGCTTTGTCTTTTATTATCGTGCAAAAGTACAAATAATATTTGTCATTGTGGCATTAGAGCCCGAAATTTAATCTTTAATCTTTAATTTTTAATTTTATTTAAGCTCGAGTTCTTTTTGCAGACGGATAATCTCGTCGCGGTACTGGGCAGCCTGAAGGAAGTCTAACTGTTTGGCAGCACTCTTCATGAGGCGGGTGGTCTCTTCGATGCTCTTTTCCAACTGCTGGCGTGTCATGCGCTCGATAATGGGGTCGGCAGCAAAGGCAGCACTCTCCGAGGGACCTGAGTACGCAGTAGTAAGAGGCACGGTCTGGGCCGCATCTCCCGTATCCTGGTGCAAGTCGCTTTGTTTCAAGGCTTTTTGAATCTGAGTAGGTGTAATACCATGTTCCTCGTTGTATTTCAGCTGCTTAGTACGTCGGCGCTGGGTTTCGTCGATGGTGAGCTGCATGGAAGCGGTGATGGTGTCGGCATACATAATGACCTTGCCGTTGACGTTACGGGCAGCGCGTCCGGCAGTCTGCGTCAGGCTGCGATGACTTCTGAGGAAGCCCTCCTTGTCAGCGTCGAGGATAGCCACCAGTGATACTTCAGGCAGGTCCAGACCTTCACGCAGCAGGTTGACGCCCACCAAGACGTCGTAAGTGCCGTTGCGCAGGTTCTCCAATATCTTAATACGGTCCAGGGTGGTTACTTCACTATGGATGTAGGCGGTCTGGATACCGTGGTTCAGCAGATATTCCGACAACTCTTCTGCCATCCGCTTGGTCAGCGTTGTCACTAAGACGCGTTCCTGACGTTCTATGCGCTGTTGGATTTCCTCCATGAGGTCGTCAATCTGGTTCTCCGTGGGGCGTACTTCTATCTCGGGGTCTAACAATCCCGTGGGGCGGATGAGCTGTTCCACCACTACACCCTCAGCTTCGTTCAGCTCGTAGTCGGCAGGTGTTGCCGAGACGTAGATGACCTGATTCGTCATCTGCTTGAACTCTTCGAAAGTCAACGGACGGTTGTCGAAGGCGGCAGGCAGGCGGAAACCATATTCCACAAGGTTTGTCTTTCGGGCTCGGTCACCGCCATACATGGCTCCGATCTGTGGCACCGAGACGTGGCTCTCGTCAATCATCAGCAAGTAGTCCAGCGGGAAGAAGTCCAACAGGCAGTAAGGCCTTTCGCCAGCCTGCCGACCGTCGAAGTAGCGCGAGTAGTTCTCGATGCCCGAACAGTGGCCGAGCTCCTTGATCATCTCCATGTCGTACTCCACACGCTCCTTGATGCGCTGGGCCTTGATGCCGTCGCCGAGCTCTTCAAAGTAGGCTATCTGCTTCATCAGGTCGTCCTGGATGTTGCGAATGGCAATGTTAGTCTGCTCCTGCGTAGTCATAAAAAGGTTGGCTGGGTAGAGTTTATACTCGTCGAAGGAGGCCATGCGTAGCATCGTCACGCAATCCATCTCCTCGATGGCGTCTATCTCGTCATCCCAGAAAGTGATGCGGAGTATGGCGTCGCTATAGGCCATTGCTATGTCGATGGTGTCACCTTTGACGCGGAAGCAGCCGCGCTTCAATTCTATGTCGTTGCGGACATAAAGCGCACCAACTAATTTTCTTAACAATGCATTGCGGTCTAGAATCTGTCCACGATGGATTTTGATTATATTCTCGTTCAGCGCCACGGGACTTCCCATGCCGTAAATGCATGAAATAGAAGATATAATGATAACATCTTTCCTTCCTGACATCAAGCTGCTTACCGCACGTAGTCTCAGACGGTCTATTTCTTCGTTGATGGCCAAGTCTTTCTCGATGTAGGTGTCGGTGGTGGGCAGATAGGCTTCTGGCTGGTAGTAGTCATAATAACTGACATAATACTCTACCGCATTGTCAGGAAAGAAACCGCGCATCTCCTCGTACAACTGGGCAGCCAGCGTCTTGTTGTGCGAAAGAATCAGGGTGGGTCTGCCGAAATTGGCGATGACGTTGGCCATCGTAAACGTCTTACCGGAACCAGTGACGCCCAGCAAGACCTGCGCCTTGTCACCGCGTTCCAGCCCTTCCGTCAGTTGTCGGATGGCTTCAGGCTGGTCACCAGTTGGTGTGTATTTAGATGTTAATTGGAAGTTCATAGCGTGCAAAGGTACTACTATTTATTTAATTTTTCATGTTTAATCTTTAATTTTTCTCAAAAACCTTTGGTTTTCGGTGGAAAATGTGTACTTTTGCACGTCAAAAACGAAAAAGATGATTAGGAATAGTCTTTTGGTGGTCTTGCTAACGGTGCTTTTCTCGGGGTGTGCCTCCGAGTTCAGCAGCGTCTATAAGTCGGCAGACAATGCCTATAGATACGAATATGCCAAGCAGTGCTTTGCCATGGGAAAGTTTTCCAATGCCACAGTATTGCTCTCTGAACTGGTAACAGGCCAGAAAGGTCGTACCACAGCTCAAGAGAGTCTTTACATGCTTGGTATGTCGCAGTATTGCAACAGGGATTACGAGGCTGCGAGTGCTACGTTCAAAAAGTATTTCCAGAGCTATCCGAAGGGTGATTTCGCCGAGCAGGCATCATTCTATATCGGACAGTCGCTCTTCCAGAGCATGCCAGACCCGCGCCTTGACCAGTCGTCAACTATTGGCGCTATCAATGCCTACCAGAACTTCATGGACTACTATCCCGACTCTCCGCTGCGTGAGACAGCCCAGAAGCGGCTGTTCATCCTTCAGGATAATCTGGTGATGAAGGAGTATCTGTCTGCCGAGCTGTACTATAACCTTGGCGGTTACTTTGGCAACATCAACTCCAATACCGAGTCGAACTATGAGTCGTGCATCATCACCGCCCAGAACGCGCTGAAGCAATATCCTTTCAGCAGCATGCGTGAGAAGTTCTCGGTGCTCATCATGAAGAGCAAGTTCGAACTGGCTGAGAATTCTTCCGAGGAGCGTCGCGTAGATCGCTACCGTGAGGCGGAAGACGAGTGTTACGGCTTTATGACCGAATTCCCCGAGTCGTCCGAATGTAAACTGGCCGAAAAACTTATTGCCAAATGCAAGAAAGTCACTGGGGACTGAAGAGTTGAAGAATTCTCTGACCAAGGTCAGAGTGTGGCTTCGCAATGAAAAATTGAAAAATTGTCAAATAGTAAATATAAGATGGATTACAAGAAATCAAAAGCACCGGTGAATACCGTCACCCGCAACATTATGGACCTTTGTCAGGATACTGGCAACATCTACGAGAGTGTAGCAATCATCGCTAAGCGTGCCAACCAGATTAGTGTACAGATCAAGGAAGACCTGTCGAAGAAGCTGGCTGAGTTTGCTTCCTATAACGACTCTTTGGAGGAAGTCTTCGAGAACCGTGAACAGATCGAGATTTCCCGTTACTACGAGAAGCTGCCAAAGCCCTCTTTGCTGGCTACGCAGGAATTTGTGGAAGATAAGGTTTATTGGCGTGACCCCTCCGTTCAGCAGGTTTCTGCCGCAGACGAAGAGCAGGCTTCATGATACAGCGCATCCAAACCATCTATCTCTTGGCCGCTGCCATCCTTGGACTAGTCTTCATGATGGCGTGGCCATTGTTTATTGTACAGGTGCTAGCTTCAGCGCTGTGCCTCTATACCATATTTTTATATAAGAAGCGTCTCCGTCAGGCCAAGTTCTGCCTGGCAGCAGTTCTGCTCTATTTTGCCTGGTACATCGTACTTGCCGTACTCATCCAGCAGGGCAAGTTGCCCGAGGCTTTGCCATACACAGCTTGCCTGCCCCTTGTGGCTGCCATTCTGTGCTTCTTGGCGCGTCGCCGTGTCTTAGCAGACGAAAAGCTGGTTCGAGCCGCCGACAGAATCAGATAAACTCTTTAGGCTATGACGAAAGAGGACTTACGGATAGTGTTTATGGGAACACCAGAGTTTGCGGTGGAGACGCTGCGGGCGCTGGTGGAAAACAAGTTCAACGTGGTGGCTGTGGTAACGCAGCCCGACAAACCCGTCGGACGACATGGTTCCGTGTTACAGCCTTCAGCAGTCAAGCAATACGCCTTAGAGAAGGGCTTGCCCGTGCTCCAGCCGGAAAAGATGAAAGACCCTGAGTTTGTAGAAGAACTTCGGTCTTATCAGGCCAACCTCCAGGTGGTGGTGGCCTTCCGTATGTTGCCGGAAGTGGTGTGGGCAATGCCTGAGTATGGCACTTTTAACGTTCATGCCGCCTTGCTGCCGCAGTATCGTGGCGCAGCGCCCATAAACTGGGCTGTTATCAATGGTGAGACGGAGACAGGTGTGACCACGTTCTTCCTTGACCACGACATCGACACGGGCCGTATCATCATGAAGAAGTCTTTTGCCATTCCTGACGATGCCGACGTGGAGTATGTCTATGACGGACTGATGCACTTGGGCGCCCAGCTCTGCCTGGAGACCCTCGACGCCATCGTTGCCGCTGACGGTCATCCTGCCAGCATCCCCCAAGATAGTGTGCTTGACGGTTCTCCCGTCAAGTCTGCCCCCAAGCTTTTCAAGGAGACTTGTGAAATCAATTGGAACCAGCCCGCCAAGCGCGTCTATGACTTCGTGCGTGGTCTGAGTCCGGTGCCTGGTGCCTGGACGACGCTGGTGACCCCCGATGGTAAGGATACGGTGCTGAAAATCTATAAGACCCGTAAGACCGGCCTTGCCGGCAAGGGTTCAGGAACGATAAGTGTGGAGGGCAAGACGCTTTGTGTTTCGGCTAATGACGAGCAGCTGGAACTCGTGGAACTCCAGCTAGCAGGCAAGAAGCGTATGGCTGCCCGTGACTTCCTGAACGGTATGAAGGGACTCGACGGAAGTCGGGTGAAATGATTATAATTGATAAGGTGAAATGACCTTTTGATGATAATCGCATATTTAGTGAAAAATATTTTGCAGATAATATAATAAACTGGCATGCTGTTGCGTTTCATAGATATAAACTCTCTAAACAGTATTGCCTATGCAAAATTTTACTCAAGACGACTTTGGCCCGAACCCCTCCACCATTCTGTTTCTCAAACAGTATGCAAGGATGTGTAACGTAAACAAGAACCCACATCATGGCTACACTCATATCCCCGTCGTTGCTTGCTGCTGACTTCCTGCACCTCGACAAAGAAATAGACATGATTAATCGTAGTGAGGCCGACTGGCTTCACCTCGATGTGATGGACGGCGTCTTTGTTCCCAACATCTCCTTTGGTTTCCCGGTTCTCGAGGCAGTGGCATCAAAATGCACCAAGCCTTTGGATGTCCATTACATGATCGTGCATCCTGAACAATACATCCAGCAGACGGCGAAGTTAGGTGCTATGATGATGAATGTGCATGTTGAGGCCTGCACCCATCTGCATCGTACAGTACAGGAAATCCACCAAGCAGGTATGAAGGCTGGCGTGACGCTGAATCCCGCCTCACCCGTATCGCTGTTGGAAGATATTATCGGCGACGTGGATATGGTGTTGCTGATGAGCGTCAATCCAGGCTTTGGTGGACAGAAGTTCATCGAGAACACCATCCAAAAGGTGAAGCGCCTGCGCAGACTCATTGACGAGAGCGGTTCGAAGGCGTTGATAGAAATCGATGGTGGTGTACAGGACGATACGGCTCCGCGACTGGTGGCAGCAGGCGCGGACGTATTAGTGGCAGGCAGCTATGTGTTCCATAGTCCAACGCCTGAGGAAACGATCCACGAACTAAGGTCGCTTTAACCCAAATCTAATGACCGATTTGGGTTTATAGTTCCAGACTCAGTTGAATGCCATGTTGGCGGGCCATGCGGCGCATGTTGATGAGTGCGTAGCGCATGCGACCCAACGATGTGTTGATGCTGACACCCGTAGTCTCAGCAATCTCCTTGAACGACAATTCCTGATAGAAGCGCATATAGACCACTTCGCGCTGAGGTGCCGGCAGGGCATCCATAATGTTGCGGACGTCGTTGAGCACTTGGGCGTTCACAAACTCGTTCTCGCGGTTGATGTCCATCAGGTCCTCACCACGCAGGTTACTTAGGTCGTTGTCGTCGGTAGGTTCGATGATGTGCTCGCTCTTCTGCTGGCGATAGCTGTCCATGATGATGTTGTGAGCTATGCGCGTCAACCAGAACGAGAACTTGCCGGAGTCGGTGTACTTACCTTCCTGTAGTCTGGTGATGACTTTGACGAAGGTGTCCTGGAACACGTCGTTAGCAAGCTCGGGATCGCGGACCACGAACATGATATAATTGTAGAGTTTCTGCTGATTGCGAGTCAATAACTCATCAAACGCCCTGTTGTCTCCTTCTACATACTGCAAGGCCAACATTTCGTCGGTCATGCCGGAATAATTCTTCATGTCTTTTACTTTTATAAAAAAGTAGAGTTCACGTCGATAGGCAATGTAATTTTGATGTTATTATTAAATAGTGTTATTGATTCGCCTGCAAAAGTATATAAAAATATCAATTTCGCCAAATAATTTTAGCAGAAAATGCAAAAATTACGAAAAATGTTATACCTTTGTACGTGATTATTACATAAAATAGTATTAATATGCTAAAACTTTTCGTTCCAGGTCGCCTGTGTTTGTTTGGTGAACATACCGACTGGGCAGGTCACTATCGTACGATGAATGCCGACATCATGCCGGGAGCTTCCATCGTGACGGGTATTGAACAGGGTATCTATGCCGAAGTGGAAAAATCGCCTATCTTTGAGATGTGTAGTGAAGCCCCGCAAATAGGCACTCTGTGGCACGATTTCTCGTGTCGCATGAATGAGGCAGAGTTGAAGCGCGTGGCCAAGTCTGGCTCCTTCTTCTGCTATTGCGCCGGTGTGGCGTCCTACATGTTGGAGTGGTATAAGGTGGGTGGCGTGCGCATTCGCATCACCGGCATGACGTTGCCTATGAAGAGCGGTTTGTCGTCGTCGGCAGCCATCTGTGTGCTTGTCGCGCGCGCGTTCAATTTATTATATAAGCTGAACCTCAACACGCTGGGCGAGATGAACATTGCCTACCTCGGCGAGTTGCGCACCAGTAGCCGTTGCGGCCGTCTCGATCAGGCTTGTGCCTTTGGCGTGAAGCCAAATATGATGACCTTCGACGGTGACGAGATTGAGGTGAAGTCGCTGAATGTCAAGAAGCATCTCTACTGGGTCTTTGCCGACCTTTGTGCTGAAAAGGATACCATCAAGATTCTGTCAGACCTGAACAAAGCCTATCCCTTTGCTACTACTGAGGCCGAGGAGAATCTCCACAAAGCCTTAGGCGAGTGGAACCACGAGATAGTGGAGAAGGCGATTAAATACATGGCCTCCGGAGATGCTGAGGCCTTGGGCCGACTGATGACTGAGGCTGAGGCGATGTTTGACAAGTATGTCGCTCCCATGTCGCCAGCCTTGTGGGCGCCCAAGCTTCATCAGGTGTTGAAAGACCCGCAGATACAGCCGATGGTCTATGGCGGCAAGGGTGTCGGCTCACACGGCGATGGCTCGGTACAGTTCCTGGCTAGAAGCGCCGAAGACCAGCAGCGTCTGATAGAGTATCTTAACGCCCAGGGAATGGCCGCCTATCCATTGACGCTCCATCCAGTACATACTGTCCGTAAGGCTATTATCCCCGTAGCAGGTTTCGGAACACGTCTCTATCCTGCTACGCGAGCCATGAAGAAGGACTTCTTCCCCATACCTTGTCCAGATGGTATGGTGCGGCCAGTCATCCTTATCCTGCTTGAAGAGCTTGTGAAGAGTGGGGTAGAGGAAATCTGTCTCGTGCTGGGGTCTGAGGATGAACGCATTCTCTATACTGAGTTCTTTGAGCGACCTTTGAGCGAGGAACATCTGCGCAAGCTGAATCCTGAGGCTCAGGAATATGAAAACCGCATCCTCGCCATCGGCAAACGCCTGCATTATGTCTATCAACGTGAGAAGCGCGGTTTTGGACATGCAGTCTATCAGGCAGCGGAATTTGCTGGCAATGAGCCGGTTATGCTGCTTTTGGGCGACACCCTCTATCGTAGTGCGTCGAACAAGCCTTGTGCCTTGCAGTTGATAGAAGAGTATGAGCGTTATAATCAGTTGATGGTTAGCATCCATTCTATTCCCCTTTCTGACGTCAGCCATTACGGCATACTGAGTGGCGTCTGGGAAGACAAGGAGCGCACCATCCTGAATGTCTCTTCCATGAACGAAAAACCCAAGGCCAGTTATGCTGAGGAATTCCTGGGTGTTCGAAACAGCGAGGGTGAGAAGGAGTACTACTCCGTCTTCGGACAGTACATTCTGACCAAAGAGGTGTTCGATCAGTTGGGTGCAGACATCCTACAGGCTGACACGACGGGTGACACGACGCGTGAGATAGAATTGACCGCTGCCCTTGAGGCCGTTCGCCAGAAAAACGGCATGATAGGTGTCCGTCTGGATGGTAGGATGTACGATATGGGCAATCCCCAGGCACTCATCACCGCAGTCTCTGAGTTCTCAAAATAAATAAATCCCCGCCGGCTGGCGGGGATTTATTATATTTAATCCTTCACGAAGACCTTTCTGGAGGTACCGTCTGCATGACGCTCGATGCAAAGTCCGTGGGGAATATCTAAGCGACGTCCTTGCAGGTCGTAATAGCTTGCCGGACCTTCGTCGGCATTTTTCGTTACCTGTTCGATGGCAGAACTACCCGGATCCAGATGGAAGATGTAGGTCACCACACTCTTTGCAGGCAGTTCGACAGTCATCTTGTGTTCTGCTTCCTTGGTTGTGAGGTTCTCGCCCTCTACGAGGTCTTCCTTCTGGCAGAGCTCAAAAGACTCATTACCCCAAGAGATGATCATTTCGCCGCTGTTAACTTTGAAAGGAGTATCATTCAGTCTGATGGTGAAGTCTCTGTCATTGGTACCAGAGTTGATGGCCATGACGATGAGTGAGTCGCCTTTGATGAAAGCAGAAAGCTCAATCGCAGCATTTGTCGTGAGATCAACGCTGCAAGTCGATTGCAGAAGCGTGGAACCAGTCACATTCTTGGCGAAGTGGGAATAGACATAGGCGCGGGGCAGCAACTTGTTCTTTCTGGCATTCTTGCTGCCATACTTTGACTCACCAGTACTAACAAATGCCCAATGCGCGCGCATGTACCAATATATATAACCTGTACAGCCAGACTGCAGACACTCGTTGACTTCCCTGGCGAACTCTAACTGATCGTCCCATTCAGGCAGAGTTTGGAGACCGTCAGATACAGAGTGTTCCGTCATCCAGACCTCCTTGCCATACTTCTTGGCAAGCACGGCGGCAGGCTTGATATACTGAAGGGGGGGGTGTCCATAGATGTGACCCGCAATGATGTCAACCTGATTACGTGCCACTTCATCGTTCAGCAGCGTGTTGGAATAGTCGTTACGGAATCCTAACGGCTCGGCACTGATCAGGCGTACACCGTTGTATTTCTCTCTGTCTAACAGGTGGGCATAGTTCTTCACGAGTTCGAGCTGCTCCGATGGCTCATAGAGACAGCCGGAATAGTTGACCCACCAGTCGGGCTCGTTCTGGACGGACACGGCATCGACATCGACACCATGATCGTGCATCCACTCTAAGAACGAGTTCAGCCAGGGGAAGAACTTGGGATAGCAGTCTTTACGAAGCTTGCCGCGCTGGTTCTGGGGATCGTTTTCATCCTTGTCATTCACTTTTCCGCCCTGGGCTACGCCGTTGGTCTTATACTCACCAGGAGGTGACCAAGGGGTACCGAAGACGATACCGCCACGCTCCTTGACAATCTTTGCAGACGGCAGCGAACCGTTCCAGTCGTAGTCGCCCCAGCCGTCGCCTTCGAAGCTTGGCGAGATTTCCATACGCATAATGTTCAGTCCGACCTCGGAATCAGGGCCGTAGAGCAGTTCTGCGGGTTTAGTGTCTGTGCCATACGGCTTCATGGCACCGTCGCAACTGGCAGCACCAAAGCCTGTAATGGTCTGCAGGCGAACGTTCGTCACATCCATCGTGACCGTTGCTTTTCTTGCGTGGACAGCCGTTAAGGCTGACAGCGCAATCATTAAAGTAAAAACTCTTCTCATTTGTTATTGGTTAAAAAGTTATTTTGCAATGCTCAGCAGGTATTTGCCGTAGTCGTTCTTGGCCATAGGTTCGGCCAGCTTGCGCAACTGGTCTTTGTCTATCCAGCCACGTTTGTAGGCAATTTCCTCGATGCAGGCCACCTTCAGGCCCTGACGCTTCTCGATGACTTCGATGAAGTTGGATGCCTCGGAGAGAGAGTCGTGGGTGCCGGTGTCTAACCAGGCAAAACCACGTTGCAGGGTCTGTACCAGCAGATTCTTGTCCTCCAGATACTTCTGGTTGACGGTGGTAATCTCCAGTTCGCCTCTGGCTGAGGGCTTGATGTTCTTGGCTATCTCCACGACGCTGTTGGGATAGAAGTAGAGTCCCACGACGGCATAGTTCGACTTGGGATTGGCAGGCTTCTCTTCGATGCTTAGGCAGTTGCCCTGCTCGTCGAATTCTGCTACGCCATAGCGCTCGGGGTCGTTCACCCAATAGCCGAAGACGGTAGCGCGTCCGTCCTCCTCAGCACTCTTCACGGCCTGTTTCAGCATGCCTGTGAAACCGCCGCCGTAGAAGATGTTGTCGCCCAGCACCAGACAGGCACAGTCGTCGCCGATAAACTTCTCGCCAATGATGAAAGCCTGCGCCAGTCCGTCAGGTGACGGCTGCTCGGCATACTCAAAGCGTACACCTAACTCCTCGCCGCTGCCTAACAGTCGCTTGAAGCCTGGCAGGTCGTAGGGCGTCGAGATAATCAGTATCTCGCGGATGCCTGCCAGCATCAGAGTCGAGATGGGATAATAAATCATCGGCTTGTCGAAGATGGGAATCAGTTGCTTCGAGATGCCTTTGGTGATAGGGTAGAGGCGAGTCCCGCTGCCTCCTGCTAATACGATACCTTTCATATATTAATTGGGCTTTATTGCAAAATCGCGTGCAAAATTACGAAAAAGTTCCGACTTTTCATGAGAAAGTGTAGATTATTTAGTATCTTTGCAGCCAAATTATCGAAAATTTAAGAATACAATGAGTTTTTTAAGTAAATTCTTCGGGAAAAAAGAAGAACAACAGAAAGCAGGCGGCATGGAGGACTTCATGACGCTGATACGTGTTTATTTCCAGGCAGTCATGGCTGCCGACCTGGGCATTAGCAATCTGGCGGCATTGCCAGACCTGCGTGTCTTTAAGACCACCCTGAAGGTTCCCACACAGAACAACCGTCTGGGCATAGCCGAGAAGGCGCGCTGCAATAAGATGCTGAAAGAGTTGTACGGTATGGACGACGACTTCACGAAGGAGATAGATCAGAGCATTCGCAAGCGTTGCAAGAAACCGCAGGACGTACAGGCATATATGTATCAGTTCCAAGGGTTTACGCAGGATTTGATGATGCTTACCGGGAACCTGATGAAATTCAAACTTCGCCTGCCCAGCTTCTTCAAGAGTGCTATCCGTACGATGACTGAAAAGACGGTGAACGACATCTTCAATAAGAACGACTTTACCGATGCCGGCGTCATGAAGACCGTCGTTGCCATCCGTCAGTATGCCCAGAAGTTAGGCTTCTCTCAGCAATGGACTACGAACTTCGTCTATAAGGTCGTGATGCTTGCCAAGAAGGAGCCACGCCCAAAAGAGTGAGAGATAGGAGTTTATCCCAAGTTTGATGAACAAAAAGTGCGCCAGAGTGTTAACAAATCATAAAGTTCAAAGCGCAAAGTTCAAAGTTCAAAGGAAAACCCTTACCTTTGTGGAATAAAGTGAAAAAGTAATGACTGCCAACGAGAAAATATTGGCGACGTTCGAGACTCGCATCCGTCAGATGATCCTCCGTTTTCAAGAGCTGAAAAAGGAGAATCAGGAGTTGTATGCGATGATAGAGAAGAACGATAAAGGCATCAAGGACCTGCAAGCCAAGTTGGAACAGCAGCAGTCGGACTACCAGTCACTGAAAATGGCTAAGATGATCGAGATTACCGATGGCGACCTGGGTGGCGCCAAGGACCGGTTATCGAAGCTGATACGCGACGTCAACAAGTGCATTGCTATCCTTAGCGATGAAAATCAGTAAAAGGAGAACAAGCTCATGGCAGAACAGAACAAGGACAGACTACATATCAGGTTGCACGTCTACGACGAGGAAATCGAAGTGGTGATAAACCGCGACGATGAGGAATACTATCGTAGTGCAGCCAAGCTCATCACAGAGCGCTACAATGCCTATTCCCAGGCATATAAGGGGCGCAAGAGTGATCATACAATAGCGTTGATGACGCTTGTCGACATCGCGCTGATGTATCAGAAAGAGCGTTCACACAATGATACCACGCCCTATGATAATGTTCTCGCCAAGTTGACAGCCGAAATCGAGGCAGCCCTCGGTGAGAAGGGAAAGTAAGACCCGCGAGTCTTGCTTTGACCTTCTGGTTGGAGAACATTAATTCAATATATATAAACATTTTATGGACATTATTGTAGCTATTATTCTAATCGCAGCAGCACTGATTATTGGTGGCTTCTGCGGATTTATGCTTTTCCGATTTATTGTCAAAGGGAAATATAATGAGATGATAGGTGCCGCCCAAAAGGAGGCTGAGGTTATCAAAGAAAAGAAACTGCTTGAGGTGAAGGAGAAATTCCTGAACAAGAAGAGCGAGCTGGAGAAGGAAGTGCAGCAGCGCAACCAGCATTTCCAGCAGAGCGAGAACAAGCTGAAGCAGCGCGAAATCTCCCTGAACCAGCGTCAGGAAGAACTGGGACGCCGCAAGAACGACCTGGACAACCAGCAGACCCGCATTGACAACGAGAGGAAATTACTGAACCTGAAGCAAGAAGAACTGGAGAAGATGCAACTCCAGGAACGTGCCAAGCTGGAGGAACTCTCCGGACTTTCTGCCGACGAGGCCAAGGCCCGACTGGTGGAATCGCTGAAGGACGAAGCAAAGACCGACGCCGCTGCGTACATCAACGAAATCATGGACGAGGCGAAGCTCAACGCCAATGCTCAGGCCAAGAAAATCATTATCCAGACCATCCAGCGCGTGGCCACCGAGACTGCCGTAGAGAACTCCGTATCGGTATTCCACATCGACAACGACGATGTCAAGGGACGCGTCATAGGACGTGAGGGACGTAACATCCGAGCTCTGGAAGCTGCCTGTGGCGTGGAAATCGTCGTCGACGACACACCCGAGGCTATCGTCATCTCAGCCTTCGACCCCATCCGCCGCGAGACCTGTCGTCTGGCCCTCCACCAGCTGGTGGCTGACGGACGCATCCACCCCGCACGTATTGAAGAAGTGGTGGCCAAGGTGAAGAAACAGTTAGAGAACGAGATCATCGAGACTGGTAAGCGCACCACCATCGACTTGGGCATCCACGGTCTGCATCCTGAACTCATCCGCATCATTGGTAAGATGAAGTATCGCTCATCCTACGGTCAGAACCTGTTGCAGCATGCCCGTGAGACTGCAAACCTTTGCGCCGTGATGGCTGCCGAGCTGGGACTGAACCCCAAGAAGGCTAAGCGCGCCGGGCTGTTGCACGACATCGGTAAGGTGCCCGACGAGGATACCGACGATCCACACGCCATCTATGGTGCCAAGATTGCCGAGAAGTATAAGGAGAAGCCCGACATCTGTAATGCCATCGGCGCCCACCACGACGAGATGGAGATGCAGACGCTGTTGGCCCCCATCGTGCAGATCTGTGACGCCATCTCTGGTGCACGCCCCGGTGCTCGCCGCGAAATCGTCGAGGCCTACATCAAGCGTCTGAACGACCTCGAAGCCATCGCCATGTCATATCCTGGTGTCACCAAGACCTACGCCATCCAGGCTGGTCGTGAGCTCCGTGTCATCGTCGGTGCCGACAAGATGGACGATGCCGAGACCGAGGCACTCAGCGGACAGATAGCATCGAAGATCCAGAACGAGATGACCTATCCCGGTCAGGTCAAGATTACCGTCATCCGCGAGACCCGCAGCGTCGCCTACGCTAAGTAAAGAGTAATATAAGTCCCCTCCCGGAGGGGACTAATTAGAATACAAAGAGTGGTGCAAAAATCAGCCGTTTTCAGAAAAAAATCGAAAATGGCTGATTTTTGCTTTGCCATATGAAAGATTATTTGTAATTTTGTCTTGTTTCTCGCGCGTACATTATTATAATGTTGTAGCCCCTGTTTTCTTTCTTCTCTTGGGACCGACGACTCTGGAAGCTTCGCGCTTGGACATCGTGGAAACGAACTGTCGGAGGTAAGTCGATGAGGGTTCGTACTTACGGACGTAGGTTTTTGCTAAGTCGCGGTATTTCGCCTCGCCGGTAACGATATAGAGGGCGATATGCAGATAAGCCCGTGTATCTGTGGCCGCCTTGCTTTCACGGAGACGCGCAATGTCAGTCAGCTCTTTCTCCACCGCCTCGCGGAACCGTGTCACCTCCTCTTCGTCAGCCATCAGATGGGCACAGATGAGCATCAATGCCAAGAAATGCCGCTTCATGGCTCCCTCAGGAAAGACGATGTCGCGTTGGCTGAAGATGGTGTTGAGCGTCTTCCGGTCCTCGTATTCAGAGACAGGAGTCTCTTTGCGGTTGACCCTGCGGCGGAAAATGTCCAAAAGTTTCTTTTGGGCAAAGGATACCAAGGAAGCATTGCTTTTGTCATCTGCCGTGTCGTTATAAGTGACAGTGATATTATCGAAATCGATGCCGAACATAACCATCTTCACCTGGAGTTCCACGATGCCGCCAGCCCTTTTCTTGACAGAGACGACCTCGTATTCGACGTCCTCGCTCTCGAAGGGCGTGTTGACCAGGCTGATTTTCTGCCCCGGCTTGACATTGCCTAACGAGACAGAGAGGTCGAGATGGCCTGAATCGTCAAGGCATACCTTCCGGAGAGAGTCCATGTCAGACTGTTTGATGCGGGCGTTGTTTTTGGAGCCATCTTTCAGGAAGAACAGCTTGTCCTCGAACAGCCTGTTCCATTCTAACATGAGCGTCTTCAGACGATCCTCATTGCCTTTGACGAAGAGATAGCGCCGAAGAGCCGCCCTGAGTGAGAAGTTGAACTCCTTGTCCTTGTCTTCGGCTTTCTCGCCCTCCATGGCAGTATAAGGCACAAAGAGCTGGAAACACTCGGAAGCCCCACTTTGCTCCTGTTTCATGTTCACCTGCTGCAGCCGATATTCCGTCCGCTCAGGAGATGTGGCAACAAGTACGAGCCACGGTTTGTCGGTATTGTTACTTGAAATGTTCACTCTATTTTTTATATCGTGTGCAAAGGTACGAATAAAATTGAAAATTGAAAATTAAAAATAAAAAATTAATAAGACAAAAACCATAAAAACCCCATTAAAGAGATTGTACTATGAAACTGTTTTCGTTTTCGTTTTCGTTATCGTTATGGTTATCGTCAAGGTTGAACAACTGTTTTTCCTGTTTTTATGTTTTTGTCCATCAAGCTCATTTCTGCCATTTCCTTCATATCCGTTGGACTCATATTATTCGTGAGATTCGTGAGATTCGTGTTCAAGTTAAGAAGTTTTTTCTTGTTTTGTTTCTCACCATTCGTTTGCGGAAGCAATGTTGGAATTTTGCGCGCTAAAAATATTTACAGGAAGTTAAACTTTTGTAATTTCGCTCAAATACATGTATTGAAACTTGACTTTTATCAACTTTTGAGAAAAAACATGCATTTGGGCTTAATTTATGTTATTTTATACAATATATATAAAATATATTTTGTACCTTTGCACACGTTTTAACAGGTTACGAACAGCCGAACAGAAAGGCCACAAGGCCTATTCTCGAATTTCGGTCAAGTGGAATTATACACTAATACTTCGTAACCATCTGACATTTAGTTGTTTAACACGGTCTTGCAAAATAGTCCGTGGAAAAGAAGCTATAAACATTTTTACCAAAGGCAATCCGTTGATTCGTAAATTCGTAAACGTGACACGAACCTGTCCCCTGTCACCCTTTTGTGCTTAATTATTATAGGATACATTTTAGGAGTTATAAACCTCTCTAAATCTTAAATATCCTCAAAATTATAGTTAAAAACATAAATTTAGTTGTAACTAAACAGTTTTATGCCTATATTTGCACTCCGTAAGATAGAAGCCATTAAGGGTAAGCAAGAGTTTGATAAACTCGTTGTCGATGGTAACTGCCTGTTCGATGAGTTTGAAATCAATCTTGAAGCTCAATATAAGGCAGAGTTGGCAGGTATCTATAATTATATGCAAAACGTGGCCGATCTGAAGGCGGTTCCTGAAAACAAATATCACTTCTACGACAAAAATAAGAAGCAAAGAGGCAAGGATGGTGTACGTGAATTTGAATTCAAAAGCAAACACCTTAGGGTTTATGGCATTACCAAACCTAATGGGAAGATTGTTATAATGGGTGGAACTAAGGCCAAGCAAAAGGTGGATCAGGTAGAATTTCGACGACTGAAGAACCTCTATTTGGAATCACTTAAAACTGAAACAATAAAGAATACGATACAATGACACGTGAAGAATTGTTTAAGAACCCTTCCTATTGGACAGCTGGGCTTCAGATGGAACTCTATCGCCAAATAACGGCGTTTATGGAGAGTCGCCACATGAACAAGACCCAACTGGCAGAATACCTTGGCTGCACCAAAGGTTATGTAACCCAGCTTCTCAATGGCGATTTCGACCACAAACTTAGCAAGTTCGTGGAACTTTCACTTGCCATCAATAAAATACCGGAAATCTCTTTCTCAGATGTTGATGAGTATATCCTTTCAGACGAAAAAGAGTATATCCTTCAGGCAAATAGCACTGACGAAGCAGATGCAACGTCTGAAATGCCCGATTTGACCTACTTATTAGCAGCATAATTATGACTATACCATTTCGAATTCGTCAGATAAAAACGCAGCAGTTTGCCATGTTTCCCGAGCAGTTGGTAAATGGTGATAATGTGACAGTAGAGTCCGAGTTTGGCTTTGGTGTCAATACTGGTGCAAGTGACATTAGATGTGTCACCAAGATAACCTACTTTCAAGGTGAGAAACTCCTTCTTACTACCGAGGTTCACTGTTTCTTTGAGGTGAAAGAGGAAGAGAGTAAACAACTTACTGAGAAGGGACGTGTCGAAGTTGGCTTCCTGCGCTATCTTGCAACCATTGCTACAGGTACCGTACGTGGTATCATACATACTAAGACTGAGAACACAACGCTTAATCCCGTTGTGCTACCTCCTCTAAATTTGGTAGAAGCTATTAAGGATGACTTTGTCTTCCGTCAATAATGTCATTGTGACATTTTGATCTCTTAATACCCCGACGGACACGAAAGCATTATGACCTCATTGCCTAAGAGGTATTAGGTTAAAATCAATTAAAAGCAACATAATCCAATTTTCTTATGTTTACCAAGAACCCCAGCATATGCTGGGGCTAAGGGTTATGGTTGGATGCTTACACATAGTTTAACAAATAAGAACTAATAATGAAAGGAACTGGCTCCAAACATAAATAGCGAAATTATGACGTTAGATGAATATCAGTCTTCTTATGATAAGCTTTTAGTTGATAGTACTTTTACTAAGCAAATGATAGACCTGTTGAAGGACTGGTCTTTAGAGCTTATTAGGGCTAATCAGCTTGATGCAGCACAAGATAAAGTAGACGAGTTTATTTATCGTGCGTTTATTGGTGACTTGACTCCCTATAAGGGGTATCAGTTCTTTAGTTTTAGGGGATTTTCTGATTATTCTCTGAATGACATTAAAACTGACAAATTGAGTTTAGCTCATCCTGAAGAGTTTAATGATCCTCTTGATACAGTATTGTTTGCATATTTTAAGAGACAGGTAAAGATAGAAACAGACCCCGTTAAACTTGCACGTCATTTCATGGTGCTTAAGGCTGCAAACCAATTGCGAATGAGGTGTTTTGTTAGGACAACGCCTTTAGTCGAGAAGGATGGCACTCCTGGAAAAGAACAGCAAGATGTCAGTGGTATTAATCCATTGATGTGGGCACATTACGCCCAGTATCATACAGGTTTCTGTGCTTGTTATGAATTAGATGATACGTTTGTGAAATATAGTGATGCAGACATGAGTTTTACTAAAATGTGCATCATGGATTATAAAAATGAAATAGACTTAAGCAAGGGTTTAAAGATAGGCGATGCCTTTTCTTGGAAGAATGCTATTTGGGAATATGAAAATGAAGTTCGGTGCATTTACTTGGACTTTAAGAATGATAAGCAGTTCAAAGAAGTAGATGCGCCACCCCTGAAGGCGATATATTTGGGCTTGAAGTGCTCTGATGAAAACCGACATAAGATGGAATTGGTATTAAGGAGTCAAAGAAAAAAGAATGTTGAGTTGTATCAGATGAAAATAGATCCATCAAATATTTGTAAGTTGTTACCAGAACGTATCGGATAAGGTATAATATGGCAGTTTCAATAGAAGCATTTAGGAAAGCAGTTGAGCAGTATCTGGCGGATAGTCAGGGTAGAAAGCTTGATATTCCCAAGACTTATTCTGAGCAGTTAAAGGGCTTTATGCTCTTTAATCGCCTTAGAAGCAATATATTCGTATTGCCAACGGTACACCAATACCCTTATACTCAACTTGGTATTCTTCTTCCCAAAATTAGTACTACTATTATGCAGGATGAATCTCTTCCTGCAAGAATTGAGGTTTATTGTGCATCATCAATTGCAGTTCGACAAGCTGATGAACTGAAGGCACTTATGCGTTCTTGTGGTATTGAATTGGAGATATTTGATAGTTTGCAGTTAAACAAGTATAAACAATTCGAAGATATTTTTACTGACGGCCCGGCAGAGTTTACCGAAATTGACGAGGCAAGTAAGATGCTTTTTGGCATGCTGGCAGAAGGTAGTAATGTTTCTGAGATAAAGAGCAACTTGATTTGCTCTATTATCATATTCTTGCTTAATGAACAAGGAAATTTAACTGCGAAACAGCTTAGAGAAGAGGCAGAAGAGAGGTTCAATCATGAAATAGGTAGTATTGAGCAAGAAGTGAAATTTTTGCTTCAAAAAAAACGTATAGAAAGAGATGCAACGAACAAGGATGTCCTTAAACTTACGAAGAATGAGAAGGCTGTTTTCCAGAGAATGCGTTTTGAGTCGAAGCGAGAGGAGGCGGCTTTCCATCAAGCCTTTATTTCCTTGCTAAAGTCATATGGCATACCTGATGCAAGTAAGTTGATAGAGCAACTTAAGTCTCTATATGTTGAGAGCTGCGAAGTTAATATAGATAGTGTGTCGAGTGGAGTTGATGAAGGAAAAAGGAAAGATCAAGTTTTCCGTGATTTCTGTAACATTATCAAAGGTTACTTGAAGAATTCTGAAACTACAGAGCATTTTATGAGTGATCTTAGAGATGTCTGTATGGATAATCCTTTCCTTGAAAAAATTGGCGCAAGTGAAATGTTTTTAAGCCTATATCGTTCTTCTAAACTTGAACAATTCATAAACTCTAAGAAGAAGTTTGTTTATCTTGATACACGTGTTCTTATATACCATTATTGCCACTTAGCGTCTCGTGGCAAAGGTTTCCCATATTGGAATGATCCATCATATCGAGCAACGTGTAATCTTACAAGTCTTGTAACAAAGAAGAACAAGGATATAAGACTGAGGATATCTGAAGCATATTTGGGAGAAATCGCTGGTGAGTTACAAAAGGCTCTCCGTACGGCTTGGTTTGATGAGAAGGTGAAATTTAGCTCAAAGATAACTTTTCAGACAAATAACGTTTTCTATAATTTTTATTTGTATCTTCGAGAAAATGATTGCTTGAATACTGAGAAAGGACTGATGAAATTCTCTCAGTTTGTTCAATCAATGGGCTTCAGCAATTGTGCTCCAGAGAGTTCATCGTTCATAAGAGATACCAAAAATTCCATTAGCAAGCGATTAATGCTGTTAGGAATAGATATAATGCCTGTTGGATGGATAGATCCTCATTTGTTTGAAGAAACTAAGATAGAGTGGGACTTTTTGAATAATAGCAAGACATATCAGAAATCTGTAAGTGCTATTAATGCAGATTCAAAACAATTGCTTCACGTCATGTCACAACCTGTTGAGCAAGATGGTAAGGAGTGTGAGTTCTATTATGCATCATGGGATCGTACATTTACAAAGATGAGAGACTGGCTGCTTGATAAAAGTGGGAAACTACATACTTTCTTTATTTACAATCCTGCTCGAATGGCTAATAGATTTGCCTTATCTCATTTTAAAATAGATTCAAAGTGCATCACCCATGAAGTATTCTTTTATGCTGATAGTCAGTTTAAGTTAAGGCAAAAGATCGGCAGTCTATTTGATCATGTATTGATACCTTTCTTTGGTAATAAGGATGATGAAGGCCTAGATTTAATGAACCTTTTAATAGATATTCAGGACAAGCATATGAGCCAGCATGAGCCAGAGATAGGTGATGACTGGAATGATGAGAAGCTTCCTTTGGAATTAGTATTTGACAGTATTAAGCAATCTTTAAAAGGTTGGCATTGCTCTGAAAATGATTTGTTCAGATACTTGACAGATAAGAAGAACCAAGTTGAGGTGACAGGTATCTTTGATAATGCATTCAGCGCAATTAGCAAAAAGAAAAAATATGATGCATATATCAAACAGTTAGGCGAACAATTGAATAGTTATAAGCAATCAAAAGTGAAGATAGAATCAACAGTATTATAAAATGAATTTTTAATATTCAACAGAGGAGGGCGAGCTCGCCATGTGCAAACGAGGACAGAGCTGATTATGAGCTCATCGTCCACTGACATGTGCATTCCCTTGTCACTTTAAGAATTTATCAGCGATAAGACAGAAGTATAATGGGAACGATAAAGGTCTTTCTGGGGTCATCTGGGAGTTTGATGAGGCTGCGGGGCGGTATCGGGGATGCCGTGCGGCAACTCTCACAGCAGATTGTAAATGATAACGTAAAAGTATACCAAAAAATAATTCAAAAGTATACCATTTCGACTGAGTGCTGCAAAGGTACAAAAAGTTTGTTATACATTACTTATTGCTGATA
>JAEEGG010002143.1_pt1 | contig 51634 bp, 52 predicted proteins | sample 9134161 | NCBI WGS metagenome assembly JAEEGG01 (sample SAMN16246543, study PRJNA631951) | gut metagenome | biome: gut microbiome; feature: rumen; material: CR-attached | host: Bos | place: Iran: Karaj | collected 2018-10
CATCCTGGGGCTGGAGAAGGTCCCAAGGGTTGGGCTGTTCGCCCATTAAAGTGGCACGCGAGCTGGGTTCAGAACGTCGTGAGACAGTTCGGTCTCTATCTATCGTGGGCGCAGGAGTCTTGCGTGGTGCTGACACTAGTACGAGAGGACCGTGTTGGACAGACCTCCGGTTTGCCGGTTGTACCGCCAGGTGCACCGCCGGGTATCCGCGTCTGGATTGGATAAGCGCTGAAAGCATCTAAGTGCGAAGCCAGCCGCAAGATTAGGACTCCATGAGGGTCGTCACAGACGATGACGTTGATAGGGTGCAGGTGTAAAGACGGCGACGTCAAAGCCGAGCACTACTAATTGCCCGAGAACTTTCGCTTAGGAGCCATTGACCATTGATCATTGACCATTGACCATTGGGCTTCCGGGCAGTACTTTCAGATGTATGAGAGAGTTTGAATGATTCTCAGCAGGCTATTGTCTGGAAAGCAGTCTTGTGTGGAGATAGTCACCCATACGTTGGGCTTGGCCATGCATTCGTACATGATAATGTTCAATGTTCAATGGTCAATGTTCAATGAAGTCTTATCAGGTGGTTATTGCAGCGGGGTCCCACCTCTTCCCATTCCGAACAGAGAAGTTAAGCCCGCCTGCGCCGATGGTACTGCAATGCAATGCGGGAGAGTAGGAGGCCGCCATCTTTCATGAAGCCCTGAGTCAGAAATGACCCAGGGCTTCTTCATTTATTATGTTATCAAACTCTGGGGCTTTTTATTGTTTAATAATGTAAAAGGTTTTGCTGTTTGGAAATAAATCACTAATTTTGTAGCGTCAAATAGAATGAAACGAGTGATGAAAAAGGAATTAGTACTCATACTTTTGGCGTTGAGTCCATTAATGGTTCAGACAGCTTCAGCGAAACAAGATTCTCTTGTATTTACCGTATTAAAAGAGAATCCGATTACGCCAGTGAAGAATCAGAGTCGTAGTGGTACCTGTTGGGACTATGCGACAGTGGGATTCTTTGAAAGTGAGATCCTTCGCAAGACAGGACGTACATATGATCTTTGCGAGATGTTCGTTGCGAATAAGAATTATGTTGACGAGGCCCTCTTCCACGTTAGGATACATGGCGACAGCCGCTTCTCTGAGGGCGGTTCGGCTGATGATGTGCTGGCGGTTTTGAAAACGCACGGTATTTGTCCTGAGGAGGCGATGCCTGCACCAGGTTCTTTAACAGGCGACTCATTGGCTAACTTTACGGAGTTTTTCAGCGTGCTTACTCCCTATGTCGAGGCAGTGGCAAAGAATAAGGCGAAGAAACTTTCGCATCAGTGGCTCGAAGGCTATCAGGCTATCCTCGATGCCTATCTGGGCAAGTGTCCCGAGAAGTTCGTCTATGAGGGTCGCGAATATACGCCCAGGAGTTTTGCCGAGAGTCTGGGACTGGACTTTGATGACTATGTGAGTATTACCAGTTATACGCATCATCCTTTCTATACGTCGTTTATCATCGAGGCGCCTTATAAGTGGCGTCCCCAACAGAGTTATAATGTGCCGCTCGATTCTCTGATGAATATCATTGACAAAGCGCTCGAAAAGGGATATAACGTATGTTGGGGCGGTGACGTGAGTGGCAATGGCTTTAATCGTCAGGGTCTGGCTCAAGAAAAGACATCGCCTACACAAGAACTCCGTCAGCAGCGTTTTGATCAGTGGGATTCCACTTACGACCATGTGATGTTGATTTTCGGCAAGGCCAAGGATCAGTATGGTCATGTGTACTATATGGTCAAGAACTCCTGGGGAGAGTCAGGTGATTATAAAGGTATTTGGTATATGCAGGATAACTATATTGCGCTGAATACCACATATATATTCTTAAATCGTGAAGTATTAGATGAAAAGTAGATTATCACTATTGCTCATCGCCTTAGCTGTTATACTTCCTGCATTGGCAGGACGTCCGAAGATCGGATTGGCCTTAGGTGGCGGCGGAGCGAAAGGTGCAGCAGAAGTGGGTGTATTGAAAGTTCTCGAAGAGGCCGGCATCCATGTAGATTATATCGCTGGCACATCGATCGGTTCTATCGTTGGCGGTCTTTATGCTTCAGGCTATTCTGCCAAAGAACTTGAGACGATGTTTCAGACGCAGGAGTGGATTTCCTTGCTGACCGACCGGAAAGCCAGTCTCTCCAACGAACCCTATACGACGGTAGATGGAGTGACCTATATCTTCGGATTTCCCGTCATCGACCGGAATATCGGCGGCTTTGGCATGATGCGCGGTGGGAAAATCGAAGAAGTGCTCGATTCGATGGCCTCCGTTCGTGGGTGTAAGGATTTCGAGAATCTTCGCATCCCTTTCCGCTGTGTGGCCGCTGACATCAGAACAGCAAAGGAGATTGTCCTGTCCAAAGGGAATATCAGCAAGGCCATGCGTGCCTCGATGGCTATTCCAGGGATTTTCAAACCCGTAAAGCGCGACGATTATATGTTGGTTGATGGCGGTATGCTCAATAATCTGCCTGTGGACGTCTGTCGGGCCATGGGTGCAGACATTGTTATTGCTGTCGACCTGCAGCAGAATGAGCAGTTGCCTCGTAAGAAGACCGATGTTAGTGCGTTTTCAGGTATAGCCAGTCTGTTCGGCTTTGGTGGCATTCTGGAGTGGATTACCAATCGTCCGGACATTTTGAAGTACCGTGAGAATTGTAAGCAGGCCGACATTTACATCCATCCCTATCTGCCGGATGTTGATGCCTCCAGTTTCGGAAATAAGAATGCAGCCCGTATGATTCGTGCAGGCGAGGAAGCCGCCAGGAGACATTGGGAAGCACTGCTGAAACTCAAGGCTGACTAGAAGCCCAAGGCAGACACTAGAGACTCTTGACAGACATTAGAAACTCCAGACAGACGAATATTATTTTTGTTCCAGCAGATCCGGACGCAGTCTTCGTGTCCGTTCCATGGCCTGTTCAAACTCCCATTCCCGGATTTTGGCTTCGTTGCCACTGAGTAAGATCTCAGGCACCTTCCAGCCTTTATAGTCTGCCGGACGCGTATAGATTGGAGCTGCCAGGATATCATCCTGGAAGCAGTCGGATAGGGCAGACTGCTCGTCCCCGATGACGCCCGGTACCACTCTGACGATGGCATCAGCAATCATGGCCGCCACGAGTTCTCCTCCTGTTAGCACGAAGTCCCCGATAGATATTTCCCTGGTTATAAGATGTTCACGGATACGTTGGTCGATGCCTTTATAGTGTCCGGCGAGGATGATGAGATTACCCTTCAGCGAGAGTTCGTTGGCGATATGCTGATCGAAGCGTTCTCCGTCTGGTGAAGTGAAAATCACCTCGTCGTAGTTGCGCTCAGCTTTCAATGCCGTGATACAGCGGTCGATCGGTTCACACTGCATCACCATACCGGCTGAGCCTCCGTAGGGGTAGTCGTCCACTCTGCGCCATTTGTCGAGAGTGTAGTCACGCAAGTTGTGTAATCGGATTTCTGCCAGTCCTTTTTTCTCTGCCCGAGCCAGGATCGACTCGTGTACAAAACCCTCCAGCATCTCTGGCAAAACGGTGATGATATCTATTCTCATTTGAATTAGTAATTAAAAATTAGTAATTAGGAATTATGATTACCATAAAAGGCGATGATGCTGTCAAGATATTTCTCGCCAGCCTCGCGCCCGATGTCGTATACGCGCTGCATCTCTTCGGGATCGTGCGAGATATGCCCTATAGGCAATTTGTTCTCTGGTCTAATGACGAGTGCGCGCCCGGCCTTTTCTGCCTCGCGGACATATTCCAACTCTTTATTGTACATCAGATGTCGTTTGTCCATCGCCTCTATCATCCTGGGATATTTCCTGAGTGCGATGCGCATCAGCGGCATCAGTGGATTGTGCGCTTTTACATAACCTTCGGGCTGCGTCAGTATAACCACGTTTCGTTCGTACCCGATACTTTCGAAGTATTCGAGCGGAATCGAGTCGGCCACTCCGCCGTCGAGTACCTTCATTCCCTCCAACTCCACGACTTTCGAGGCCAGCGGCATCGAGGCCGAAGCACGTATCCAGTCGTAGGTCAGCGGGTTACATTCCACGAGTTTCTTATAGAAAGGCTCGCCTGTCTCGACATTGGTGCAGACAGCGATGAATTCCATCTGGTTCTCCTCGAAGGCTTTGTCGTCGAAGATGTCATATTGCGTGGGAATGACGTGATAGCCGAAGTCAGCATTGTAGAGATCGCCCGACTTCCACCACGACCACCAACTGCAGTAGCGCTTGTCCTTGGCAAACCGTTTGTTGTATCTGAGTGCGCGTCCTGGCTGTCTCGACTTGTAGTTACACCCGAAGGCCGCTCCTGCCGAAACGCCTATCAGACCGTCGGGCTCAATGCCTGCCTCCATCATCACATCAAGGATCCCTGCCGTAAACAGCCCCCTCATGGCTCCGCCTTCAAGTACCAGTCCCTTTTTCACTCCTCTTCCTCCCAATAGCTGATGGTTCGTGTCTGGGTGACGGTCATGTTCTGTGGCTGTCTGTTCTTTTCCCAATACATGAGCTTGAGTTCGTTTTGGGTCCAGTTGCCTTCGTCGTCATGAGCCGTATAGTTGTTCTTCATCGTGATAGAGACGATGCATTCGTTGTTCTTGTCAAATACTTTCTGCGTTTGCTGTTTGATCTCGTCGTCATTATTGTAACTATATTCGTTGACGCTTCGGATACCTTCCGCAGTGTTGGTAAGGGTTCGTTTGATGAGTCTGTTTTGCGCGTCGTATTCATAGGCGAGCAGACTCTTTACCCCTGTAGGTTCCAGCATGGCGGCTTCTGTCAGATAGCCAGCGGCATTGTATTTGCGGTCGATGATGTCCGTACCCGTCGATTTCCCTTGTGCGTCGAAATGCTCGATGCCGTTCTCAGCGACAGGATTCTCAGTGATGACCTCCTGAACGGCACCCTTCAATCCCATATTGCAGGCATCCTTATAGTAAGGTGTGGTATTCATGTAGAACACCTTGATAGTGCGCGACTTGTCCTCGTGCAGTGTGTTCGATATTTTGATATATCCGATGTTGGTCATCGTGTGTAGCGAACCGTCGCCTTTGGCGTCGAAGTTGCCGTAATGCCGTTGCAGTTTCAGCAGGAAGTAGCGGTTGTTACGGTCGTAGAGGGCAAACGTACGATAGGGTCCGCTGGTGACCAGTGCGCTCGAAAGCAATTTGGTCTTTTCGTCGACAGAAACCACGAGATTCGCCTTGATGCCGTAGTAGTTTCCTCGAAAAAAGTAGTCGCCGGGCTCGTCATCCTCTGAGATCACCCTCTCGAATCCGATGCTCTCGAGGGCAGGAACAAACACAGAGTCAGGTCCTTCGAGCGGCACGCCCATCAGGTCGATGCATCGGTAGTCGGTGATGCCTTTGTAGAGGATGTCTGTGTCTGTCGCGAGCTGCGCTGAGACAGTGAGTAGTGAACAGTGAATAGTGAATAGTATTGCGAGGATTCGTTTCATTGCAAGTCATATTTTTCCAGGAATTCGTCTTCACTAAGAATCTGAATCCCGAGTTTTTCTGCTTTCTGTAGTTTTGAGGGCCCCATATTCTCGCCGGCGAGGATAAACGAGGTCTTGCCGCTGATGCTGCCCACGTTCTTGCCGCCGTTTTGTTCGATGATGGCTTTATACTCATCGCGGCTGTGATGGGCGAAGACGCCACTGATGACGATACTCATGCCTGCGAGTTTGTCGCTGGTTTGAGCCGTCTGGGCCTCCGAGAGTTCCATCTGCAGACCGTAACCCCGCAGACGTTCCAAAATCTCCAGGTTCTTCTCATTGTGGAAGTAGGTGATGATGCTCTTGGCCATCACTTCGCCGATGCCCTCTATCTCCTGCAGTTCCTCGAGACCGGCATTCATCAGGGCGTCGATATTCTTGAAATGTCGGGCCAGCAGTCGGGCAGAGGTCTCGCCGACGAATCTGATACCGAGTGCGAAGACGACGCGCTCGAAAGGCACCTCCTTCGAGGCTGCGATGCCGTTGACGATTTTCTGAGCCGACTTGGTCCTCGAACCGTCGCCATTGATCTGCTGAACCTCAATCGTATAGAGGTCCGCGATGTTCTTCACGAGTCCCTGACGATAGTAGTCGTCAATCGTCTCAGGCCCCAGCGAGTCGATGTTCATGGCCTTGCGGGCTATGAAATGTTCGATACGCCCTTTGATCTGTGGCGGACAGCCCGTATCGTTAGGACAGTACCACGCCGCCTCGCCTTCGTATCTCACCAAGGGCGTGCCGCATTCCGGACAACGCTTGATAAACTGCACGGGCTGTGCGATGATCGGCCGTTGGTCAATGTCCACGCCAACGATCTTCGGGATGATCTCGCCGCCTTTCTCCACATAGACGTAATCGCCGATATGCAAGTCGAAACTCTTGATGAAGTCCTCGTTGTTCAGTGTGGCGCGTTTCACGGTGGTACCAGCCAGCTGCACGGGGTCCATATTCGCCACCGGCGTGATGGCGCCGGTACGTCCTACCTGATAGGTCACCTCGTTCAGACGGGTACAGACGCGCTCTGCCTTGAATTTATAGGCGATGGCCCAGCGTGGACTCTTGGCTGTAAAGCCCAACGAACGCTGTTGGCGCAGGGAGTTTACTTTCAGCACGATACCGTCGGTAGCCACAGGCAGGTTCTTGCGCTCTTTGTCCCAGTAGTTGATGAAGTCGTAGATCTCCTGTAGCGTCTTCACCTTCTTCATGCCTTCGGAGATCTTAAAACCCCACGAGCGCGCCGCTTCGAGGTTCTCGTAATGTCCCTCTGCCGGCAGTTCCTCGCCGAGGAGGTAATAGAGGTAGGCGTCTAACTGTCGTGAGGCCACGAGACTCGACTTCTGACTCTTCAGCGTTCCGCTGGCGGCATTTCTCGGATTGGCGAACAGTGGTTCTTCCGCGGCCTCGCGCTCTTTGTTCAGGCGTTCGAACACGGCCCAGGGCATGAGGATTTCTCCGCGGATTTCAAATTCGTGGGGGATCTCTCCACTCAATACCAGCGGTATCGCCCGTATCGTGCGTACATTCGCCGTCACATCGTCGCCATGTACGCCGTCGCCGCGCGTCACGGCCTGCGTCAGCTTGCCGTCGACGTAGGTCAGCGAGATCGACAGTCCGTCGTATTTCATCTCGCAGCATACCTCGAAGTCCTCGCCGGCCAGTCCTTTCTTCACACTTTCGTACCAGTCGGCCACGTCCTGTTCGTTATAGGTGTTGGCCAGCGAGAGCATCGGGTATTTGTGTTCCACCTGCCTGAACTCCGCGTTCAGGTCGCTGCCCACGCGTTGGGTAGGGGAGTTCGGGTCGGCCATCTCCGGATGCTTCGCCTCCAGGTCCTGCAGTTCGTGCATCATGAAGTCGAAGTCTTGGTCGCCTATCGTCGGCTGGTTCAACACGTAGTAGCGATAGTTATGCTCGTGCAGTTCCTTCCGCAGCTGGTTGATTCTCTGTATCTCGTCCATCGTTTTGTCTTATTTTGCTGCAAAGTTACATAAAAAAGTGAAGAGTGAAAAGTGAAAAGTGAAAAATTTGCTGCCGCTTAAATAATTTTCAATGTTCAATTTTCAATTTTCAATTAAAATAACTACCTTTGTGCCCGATTATGTGGATGATGCTCCGAGTGATCCCCATCATGTGGCGGGCTGTGCGCCCGAGCAAGGTGACCGATATGCCTGCCGTCGTCAATACCTTCTGGCTCCGCAAGGGCTACGAAGGCCTGACGTTTTTCGGACATATCCTCACGCCCTCGCAGGAACTTGCCGACCGCTTCAACAGTGGAGCGTCGTCCTTGAAGAACCACGAGATGATCCATCTGCGTCAGGCGCAGTCGTGCGGCGACTCCTGGCTCCGCTTTTACCTTTTATATATATGGTATTGGCTGAAGGGACTTCGGATGAATCGGAAGATGAAGCACGCGGCCTATCTGCTGAACCCCTTCGAGATGGAGGCCTATGACCGCATGTACGACCCCGACTATCTCGCCAAGGGCGAAGCCACCGAATGGCGCCGCTACGCGAAGATGTCGCTCAACGATCGTCTTTGTCTCTATCAGAAAAAAGTTGTTTAAGTTGTCGTTTAATTCCAAAAATATGAATAAGAAACTCCAGGCGCACAGCGCCATTTTCCTCGCCAACACCATCTTCGGTCTTGGCGTACCCGTGACCAAACTCCTGCTCGACGACTGGGTGACGCCGATGGGCTATATGGCCTCGCGCTCCCTCGGTGCCTGCATCCTCTTCTGGATCATCGCCGCCTTCATGCCTAAAGAGCATGTCGAGCGCCGCGATTTGATAACCATCCTGCTTGGCGGACTGCTGGGCTTTGTGATTTCGCAGAGTCTCACGGCTTGGGCACTCGACTACACCAGTCCCGTCTATTTCTCGCTGATCGCTACGCTGACGCCAGTGGCCGTGATGATCTGCGCCGCTTTGACCATCGGTGAGAAGATCACGCCGATGAAGTCCTTCGGCGTGCTGTTGGGCATAGCGGGCGCCGTACTGATGGTGCTCATGAGTCAGTCGCTGGGCTCCGGCAAGAACGACCTCATCGGCATCTCGCTGGCCATCCTGAGTGTGCTCACGTGGGCGGTCTACCTGATTATCACGCGTAATGTGGCCTCGAAGTACTCGCCTGTGACGCAGATGAAGTATGTATTTCTGATTTCGGCCATTGTCACCGTTCCCATCGTCATTCCTGAACTCTCCATGAATGCCCTCTATACCTGGGCTTGGGGCTGGGACGGCGTGCTCGAGATGGCCTTCATCGTCGTCTGTGCCACAGCCCTCGGCTATTTCCTCATCCCCTTCGCCATGAAGTATCTGCAGGCTACGACGGTCTCCATCTATACCAACCTGCAGCCCGTCATCGCCTCGTTTGTGGCCATCTGGCTCGGACAGGACGTGCTCACGTGGGACAAGCCCGTAGCCGGTATCCTCGTGCTCATAAGTGCCTATATCGTCACCGTTGTAACTGCTAAGGAGAAATGAGAAAGCTGAGATTTTCGATATTGTTGCTGGCCTTGGTTGCCGCCGTTCCGATGCTGGCGCAGAGCCGTCAGGTGTGTCTCGAAACCACAGAGGGCAACATTCTGCTGACGCTCTACGACGATACCCCCAAGCATCGCGATAACTTCCTGCGTCTGACGAACGAGCAGTTCTACGACTCGCTGCTCTTCCATCGTGTCATCAAGGGTTTCATGATTCAGGGTGGCGATCCTGACAGCCGCCGTGCAGAGCCGGGCGTGATGTTGGGCGAGGGGAGTACCGACTACACCGTTGAGGGCGAGTTCTTCGACAGTGAAGGCCGTCTGCTTCATCCCCATCAGCGTGGTGCCTTGGCGATGGCTCGCGAGGGCGATCGCTCCAATCCCGAACGTCGCTCCAGCGGTTGTCAGTTCTATATCGTCTGGGGACGCACCTATGCTACTACCCAGCTGAAGACCATCGGAGAGAAAGTCGAGGCTCAGACCGATCATCGCGTCACGATGACTCCTGAACTCATGGACCTCTATCGCACGGTTGGCGGTGCACCTCATCTTGACGGCCAGTACACCGTCTTCGGCGAAGTCACCGAGGGCCTCGATGTCGTTGAACGCATCCAGCAGGCCCTCACCGATGATTACGACCGTCCTGTCAACGATATCCGCATCCTCCGTGCCTACCAATCTCAATAACCTGCCATTATTGCGGAATACTCTTGCCTTATTTGAAATTACTCTTGCATTATTTCAAAACAAGAGCCATCTATTGATTGCTGCCTTACTGGGACATAACGTTTAGCGATGACGTAGCAGAAGACTTATTCCCAGCTAGGGAACGCAATATTCCCACCTTGGGAATAAATAGCGAGGCTTAGGCTGTGAATAAGTCAGTTAGTAGAGAACGAGTAGAAGATTGGTAGAGGTAAGGTAGAGGTTTAGTAGAGGGAAAATAGAGGATATGTAGAAGCAAAGTAGAACAAAAGTCTGATTAAACAATTAATAATCAATAATGACCCCCACATCTACTGTCTGAATCCCGCCTCGAAGACCGGCAAGAAAACCGATGGCGAGCGCTGGCAGAAGCGCGAGGCAAACGGCAGCTTTAAGACAATCTATTATGTCAAGCCGTAATCTCACCCTCGACGGCATTACGGCTCGTGTTTCTTTACAAAACCTATCGCTGGGGCCTGGCCCGGTGATAAGATTTGACTGTTCATCGTTGTTGCTTCTTTTTTCAGCCACAAAGTTACGCATAATTTCCGATACCGCCAAATATCTGCGCGACCAAAAAGTGACAATTATGACAAATGACGCTGTCAGATTTTGCGCAGGAGGTTTTCGGAAATAGCAGACGTTTTAATCATCTTTATATATAATATATATATTATATATAAAGATGAAATAATTTTCAAACAATCTCAATATTCGCCCTCTCGGAAAATGACACTGTCATTTGTCACGTTTGTCATGCTGCCTAGGAAAAAATTGCTACCATAGGAGAAAAAAATTGCGCCCTAGTATAGTAGCAAATGCTACCTTTAATACCCCGTTTTCTGCATGACAGCCGCCCCCTCGACGGCCATCATCAGCCCCCGCTTTTCTTCACTCCGAAGGCCCTTTTATGCCGTCCGAAGCCACTTCTCTCTCATCTCCCGCCACTTTTCCGCACGGCCTTTTCTCACAATTGACACAGTCGCTACTTCACGACAGGGATCGTTCCTACAGTGCGATCCGCAAATCATGACACATGACAATTATGACAAATGACAGCGTCATTTATTATTCCACAAAGGTATGTCTGAATTCCAACGGCGTCATACCGAAATGGTCTTTGACATACTTGCCGAAGAAGGAGGGGTTGGGGAATCCGAGGCGGTCGCAGACCTGCTTGATGCTGAGGTCGGTCTGACGCAGATAGTAGCGGATGTCCTCCAACACTTGTTCTGTTATCCACTCGTTGGCGGTCTTGCCTGAATTCTTCTTGCAGACAGCAGTGAGGTATTTCGGTGAGATACAGAGTTCGCTGGCATATGCTTCTACCGTGTGTCACGAGGGGTCAGGATAATTTGTGACTGTCACATTGTATCCTGACCCCGCTGAGACGCTGTCAGGATGCGCTAACAAAAAAGGGACCTGACACAAATTTGTGCATTGTTTTTTTGTTGGTTCGGAATTTTTTCGTATCTTTGCCTCCGAAACGAATTCTATAACAATCCATATGAAAAAAATGATGCAATGGGTGATGGCCGCTACCCTCATTTGCGGCGCAAGTGTGTTTACAGCATGTTCGAATAATGATAATTCGGTCTCAGAGAAGGGACAGTTGCTTGAAGTGTATGACGTACAGGGCAGTGCAGGCAAGGCCCGCCTGACAGTTGACGGGAAGGTGCTGTTTGTTACCGACGTGTTTGTCGGCAAGAACGGCCTTGGCAAGACGGGCGAGGGCGACGGCAAGACCCCCATTGGTACGCTGCGTCCGCTGAGTGCCTTCGGCGTCAAGCCCAATCCTGGCACGACGATGCCCTACATTGATGTGAAGCCCACAACCTATGCTTGCGATGAGGACTGCAAGTACTACAACCAGATTATCGACACCGAAGAGACCAAGCACCAATGTAAGGGTGAGGAGATGTACTCCTACCAGCCGCAGTATAACTACGGCATCGCCACCGACTTCAACAAGGAGTGTATCTATCCCAATGGCAGTGCTATCTTCATCCATGTGAAAGGCTCGAAGCCCTATACCGGCGGCTGCATTTCCTTCGACGAGGACCGGATGGTTGAGATATTGAAGAACTGTGACATGTCGCTGGTCATCAAAATCAGAGAATGATCAATAACAAAGATATATCCATCGTCATCCCGGAGTATTACGGGGAGTCGATACTGGCAGAACTGCTGAAACGGCTGCACGCCACTTTGCAGACACTGACCGACAGTTACGAGATTATCCTCGTCAATGACTGTTCGCCCGACAATGTGTGGGAGGCCATCCGTCAGGTCTGTGCCGTTGATAAGCGTGTGGTTGGTCTTAACCTGAGCCGCAACTTCGGCGAGCACTATGCCATCATCGCCGACAGCACACGACCCTTGAAAGGGGCAGTAGTGGTAGGCTTCACGATGTCGTTCCTTTCCGTCATCACGGCCCTCTACAATGTCATTGCCTATTTCCTGGAATTCTACACGGTGCCCGGTTATACCACGACCATCTTCTCCATCTGGTTTGCCTGCGGACTGCTGCTTTTCATGATGGGTGTGCTCGGCCTTTACATCGGACGCATTTTCGATCAGGTGAAGGCCCGTCCCATCTTTATCGTGATGGATGAACTGAATGTAGAGGAGTAATAAAAGCATAACAAATCTTCAAATCGCAAATATGAATCAGAAAATCGCTATATTGGTTACGGCAGCCTTCCTGCTTTGGTCATGTAACAAAAAGGGGACGCAGACCCATGAGGAAACTGTCAGTGTGAGAACCCAGAAAGTTGAGGCTGGCGCCCAGAGCGTCAACAAGAGTTTCATGGGCGTGATAGAAGAGGAAGACGGCGCCAACGTCACATTCGGGGTCTTGGGTACGGTTATTCGCGTGATGGTCGATGAAGGACAATTCGTGCGGAAAGGTCAGGCCATGGCCGAGACCGATGGACAGAACGTGAGGAGTGCCTACGAAATGAGTGCCTCGACCCTGGCACAGACCGAGGATGCCTACCGTCGTCTGAAGAACCTTTACGACAAGGGTACACTGCCAGAGATAAGAATGGTGGAGATGGAGTCGATGCTGACCAAGGCAAAGGCTGCAGAGGCGATGTCGCGGAAGAATGTGGACGACATTGTGTTACGTGCCCCTTTTGATGGTTATGTGGCACAGAATGCAGTACATGAAGGCAGCAGCGTCATGCCTGGTGTGACGGGCTTCAGACTGGTGAAGATTGACAAGGTGAAAGTCAGCGTATCGGTTCCGGAGAAAGAGATCAGTAAGATCAAGAAGGGCACTGACGTGAAGTTTACGGTACCAGCCCTAGGCGATAGCGTGTTTACGGGCAGAGTGGTGAACAAGGGCGTGGTAGCGAATATCATCAACCACACCTACGCGGTAAAAGTCTTGGTAGAGAACAGAAGCCATACATTGCTGCCAGGTATGGTATGCAAGGTACACATGAAGGACGTGAGTGCTGACTATTCTATTCTGGTTCCGCAGGATGCCATTCAGGTTAGCGGCAAGGAAACCTATGTGTGGATGGTCAAGCAAGGCAAGGCCCACCGTCAGGCAGTCACCACAGGCGACATCTACAGCAGCGGCGTGGTCATAGAGACAGGACTGACTAACGGTGATGTGATCATCGTCCAAGGTCAGAATAAAGTCAGTGAGGGAATGGTGGTGAAGAGTGAATAATGAATAGTGAAAAGTGAATAGTGAATAGTAATAAGACAAATTTGGTGGCGAGTGCCATGAGGCATAAAAGCATCACGTTGCTGTTGGTGCTGGTGATGATGCTTGCAGGCATTGCTTCTCTGTTATATATACCAAAGGATGAGTTTCCACAGGTAGACCTCCCTGTGGGACTGGTGGTAGGAGTCTATCCTGGAGCGTCTGAGTTGGAAGTGGAGCAGCAGTTGGCAAAACCTCTGGAAGAATTCCTCTGGACCTTTAAGGAGATAGACAGGGAAAAGACCACGACGATGAGCATGAATGATGGCTGTGCGGCCATCGTATGGCTCAACGGTACGGAGAGCAGTCATACGGAATTCTGGAACAAGTTGAAAGAGCGGCTGTCACTCTTCCGCATGACACTGCCGGCAGGCGTATTGGGCGTGGTGGCCAACGACGACTTCGGCGACTCATCGGCCATGTTGCTGACCATCGAAAGCGACAGCAAGACATTCCGTGAGTTGGGCGACTATACCGACGGACTGAGCGACAAGCTGAGAACGGTGAAGAGCCTGGCAAACGTGATACGCATGGGTGACCAGAAGGAAGAGCTGAGCATCTATCTGGATCGCGACCGTCTCTCGATGTACGGCATCAATACGGCCATGCTGATGAGCAAGGTTTCCGGACTTACAGGCACACTTTATACAGGCAGTCTGGAGGATGGCAAACTAAGCAGGAAGATACACATCCGGTCGTCGCTCAATACAGAACAGGACTTGGCACAGACCATCGTCAGCAATGCCCCCACGGGTGAGGTGGTACGACTGGGCGACATTGCCACCATCAAGCGTGAATATCCGGAGCCACGACGATACATCAAGAACAATGGACGCCAATGCCTGCTGCTCTCGCTGCAGATGATCAGGGGCAAGAATATCATCGACTTCGGTACCGAGGTAAAACAGGTCGTCAGCGACTATCAGCAGACACTGCCCAAGGATGTACACATCAACGTGATAAGCGACCAAAGTCAGGTGGTGGACCACTCCATACGGGACTTCATGTTCGAAATGCTCATCGCCATCGTGTCCGTCATCATTGTGGTATGCCTGATGCTGCCGCTCAGGGTGGCGGGCGTAGCAGTGGTCACCATCCCTATCACTATCTTTGCCTCCATCGCCATATTCCTTGTGGCGGGAGTTGAGATTAACAGCGTCACGCTGGCTGCTCTGCTGGTATCGCTGGGTATGATCGTCGACGACAGCGTGGTAGTGGTAGACTGCTATCTGGATAAACTGGACTCCGGAATGGATCGCTGGCAGGCTGCTGTAGAGTCTTCACGGGAGTTTGTGAAGAGCATCATTACGGCCACGCTGGTCATCAGCATCACGTTCTTCCCCTTCCTCTATACGACGAGTAAGATGATACACGACTTCATAAAATGGTTCCCGTATGCTATCAGTATCGTACTGACGGTATCGTTGGTGGTCGCAATCTTCGTGGTGCCTATTTTGCAGCATCAGTTTATCAAGAGCGGACTCCACACGGGCTCTGCCAACCATCAGGAAAGAAACGAAGGCGAGCGGAAGACCATGCTCGAGCGGATACAAGGTCACTACGACAGGCTGATAGAGTGTTGCTTCCGCCACAGGCGTGCCACCCTCGCCATCGGACTGGCAAGCATCGTGCTGGGGGCTGTGCTCATTCTGATGCTGCCCATCAGGCTGATGCCCAGAGCCGAGCGCAACCAGTTTGCCGTTGACATCATACTGCCTACAGGCACCGACCTGAACTATACCGCACAGGTGGCCGACTCGCTGGCCAGCATCATGAGAAAGGACGAACGGGTGGTCAACCTGACCACGTTCTATGGTAGCGGCTCACCGCGATTCCATGCCACGTTCCTGCCCAATTTCGGCGGCACCCACTTTGCACAGTTCATCGTAAACACCCATAATGACAAGGAGACGCAGGAGATGTTGGACGAATACGCCCATCGCTATTCCTATTATTTTCCTGAGGCTCAGATACTGTTCCGGCAGATAGAATACTCCGACCACCAATACCCCATAGAAGTGGTGGTGAAGGGTGATAACCTCGATAGCCTGCATGTGGCCATAGACAGCATACACCACCGGTTGTCGAAAAACAAGGACATAGACGTGTTGACCACCTCCTTCGGCACGACAGGCAACCGACTGGAGGTCACCATGAAGCCTGAAGAGGCCAATCGCATTGGCATGAGCAAATCGCTGCTCTCGCTGAATTTCGCCTTGCGCTATGGTGGCGGCATTCCTGTAACCACTATCTGGGAGGACGACCACGAGCTGAGCATCACGGTAAAGGACGCCGATAATGGTAAGCACGACATCGATGAATTCAAAAACATACGCGTGACGGGCCTGATCCCCACCATTACGGCTGCACCGCTGTCGCAGATAGCTGACGTCAAGCCTGGCTGGGGCTCTGGCACCATCGAACGTGTCAACGGCGAGCGGACGGCCTCAGTCTTTGGCATGATGGGTCGTCAGGGCGTGAAGGTAGGAGAACTGACGGAGAATATCTATCGGGATCTCCAGACACTGCGACTGCCTGAAGGTGTCAAGCTTGAGGAGGGTGGACAGGCAGAGACCGAACGGACATACCGTCCGCAGATGTATCTGGGTATGCAGATTGCCATCGTGTTGATCTTCTTCATCATCGTGTTCCACCTGAAAAGCATACCGCTCACGCTGCTTATCATGTCGTCGCTGGGATTCTCAATGATAGGTGGTGCGCTGGGACTTCACTTGTTCGGTCAGGAGTTTGGCGCTACGGGCGTACTCGGCTTCGTCTCGCTCATGGGCATCATCACCCGCTGCGGCATCATCATGATTGATTATGCTGAGGAACTGAGCCGCGAGCATCCCACGAACGAGGCCGCACTGCTGTCGGCCAAACGTCGGTTCCGACCGGTATTCCTCACTTCGATGGCCGCATCGATGGGTGTCATACCGATGGTCATCAAGGACACGCCGTTGTGGGGACCGATGGGCGTCATCATCTGCATAGGAGCACTGGTGTCGATGCTGTTTATCATCACCATGATACCTGTCGGCTACAGTCTGGTAAGAGAAAGGTTTAAAAGGTAAAAAAGTAAAAAGGTAAAAAAGCCAATCAGCATGAAAAAGATATTCCTGATACTATTCACTATTCATTTTTCACTATTCACTGGTTCCGCCCAGCGCATCATGACCCTGCAGGAGTGTGTCAATGAGGCTCGTGTTAACAACGTCAGCGCAAAGGATGCCCGCAACGACTTGCTCATTGCCAAGGAACAGCAACGTTACGCCCGCTCGAAGTACTTTCCCATGGTAGGAGCGTCGGCCACCCATTTCGAGGCCAGCGACTATCTGCTGAAACAGCAATTGTTCTCGCCCGAACTGCAAGAAGTCATCGAGGAACTCACCGAAGGGTCGGATTTCTTCCAAAACGGCGGCATTCACGCCGTCAAGCGCGGTACGTCGATGGGCCTCACTGTCCTCGAACCCCTATATACCGGCGGCAGAATCAGCAATGTCAACAAACTGGCCGACATGCAGGTTGACGCTCGCCAGAAACTGCAACAGGTGACTGACGACGAGATTGTGATGACCACCGAATTCCTGTTTTACAAGATTCTGGAACTCCATGAGACCGACAAGATGCTCGACGCGATGGAGAAAGAAACGGAGAGCATACACCGCGATGCGGTCAATATTTACGAGAATGGTATAGTCAACAAGAACGACGTCCTCAGCGTCGAACTGATACAAGACCAGCTCTCGGCTCTGCGCATCAAGACAGCCAATGCCTGTCGGCTGTTACGCCGTGCATTGGCAAAATATATGGGTATGGCTGAACAGGATATTGACATCGACACAACTCTATGCGACGATGCCATTGTCGACCCCCAGGAATATCAGATGCCACATCTCACAGCCCTTGAGAACCGCACGGAGACCCAACTTCTTGACACCTGGGTGGAAAAGGCGGTGCTGGAAAAGAAAATAGCGCGCGCCTCCATGTTACCCATCGTACTCGTAGGTGGAACGGCCAGTTACAGCAAGTTTCTTGCCGAATGGAACAGCAGGGCCATCGCCTTCGCTACCGTCCAGATCCCCATCAGTGCCTTCTGGAGCGAACGGCGTATGTACAATTGGAAAAAAGTGGAAGTAGAGAAGGCAAAAGACTTCCGTCAAGACAAGCGCGAGCTCATCTCCCTGCAAATACAAGATGCCTGGGACAATCTGGAAAGTACCTACCGTCAGACGCAAATCGCGAAGAAAAGCGTGGAACGTTCAGAGGAGAACCTGCGCATCAACCGCGAACACTATCTCAACGGCCTGACGAATATGACTGACCTGCTTGATGCCCAACGCCAGTGGCAGCAGGCACTCACCTCACGCAATGCCGCCAATAGCGAATACCTGCAGGCCAAGACCCGTTATCTGATCCTGACCGGCCGCAGAGAGGAAGTAAAGTAATAAGATCTAGTTGGCTGCTTCGAATTCCTCGAGGAAGCGGGTGTCGTTCTCGGAGAACATACGGAGGTCGGAGACGCGATACTTCAGATTCGTGATTCGCTCGACACCCATACCGAAGGCGTAGCCCGTATACTCCTTGGAATCGATGCCGCAGAGCTCGAGCACGTTGGGATCGACCATACCACAACCGAGGATCTCCACCCATCCGGTGTGCTTGCAGAAACCGCAACCTTCGCCGCCGCAGATGAAGCAAGAAATATCCATCTCTGCCGAAGGCTCAGTGAAGGGGAAGTATGAGGGGCGCAGACGGATCTTCGTGTCAGCGCCGAACATCTCCTTGGCAAACGACAGCAGAACCTGCTTGAGGTCGGTGAAGGATACGTTTTTGTCAATATAGAGTCCTTCCACCTGATGGAAGAAGCAATGTGCGCGGGCGGTGATGGCCTCGTTACGATAGACGCGACCTGGACAGATGACGCGGATGGGCGAGGTGAGTTTGCCATTCTCATCGTGCATGCGCTCCATGATACGGGCCTGTACTGAAGAGGTGTGTGAACGAAGGAGGATGTTCTTCGTGACCTCATCGGGATGCTGCGAGACGAAGAAGGTGTCCTGCATATCGCGTGCAGGATGGTCGGCTGCGAAGTTCATCTTGGTAAAGACGTGGAGGTCGTCTTCCACCTCAGGACCGTCAGCGAGGACAAAGCCCATGCGCGAGAAGATGTCGATGATCTCGTTGGTGACAATCGTCAGCGGATGACGCGTACCCAGCTGGATGGGGTAGGGCGTGCGCGTCAGGTCGATGGCCTCGTCGCCAGTCTCCTGCGTCTCGCACTCCTCGCGAAGCTGGTTGATGCGCTCGGTGGCGAGTGTCTTCAGTTCGTTGATCTTCATGCCGACGGTCTTCTTCTGGTCGGCAGCCACGTTGCGGAAGTCGTTCATCAGGGCCGTGATCTCACCTTTCTTGCTGAGATATTTCAGTCGGAGCTGTTCTACTTCCTCGGCGTTCTTCGCACTTAACTGCTGCACTTCTTTGAGCAGTTCATCTATCTTATCAAGTATCATATCTGTGTTAAATTTGCAAATTTGCGTGCAAAGGTACAAAATAATTCATAATTAATAATGCATAATTCATAATAATTTTGTAATTTTGCCCCAAATTTTGAGAGAATAGACTTGTTTGACAGGTTATCACCTTAAAGATGAAGAGGTTTCTGATTGCGATTATCGCAAGTGTTCTGCTGATGTTCTCCTGTACGGGAAACAAGACGCAGAGGGCAGAAGAGCCGGCGACCGACTCCGTAGCAGATAGTGTTGACTCCATTCCGATGGACTCGTTGGAACAGTTGATCGTCGACGCACCCACGCCGAAGGCGATGGATGAGTTGTTTGACGACTTTGTCTTCAATTTCGCCGCCAACAAGAAATTACAGCTGACGCGCGTGATTTTCCCCCTCACCGTACAGAAGTCGGACAAGCAGGAGAAAATCGAGAAAGGCAAATGGCAGATGGAGCGTTTCTTCATGCGTCAAGGCTATTATACGCTGTTCTTCAACAACGAGAAGCAGATGGAACTGATGAAAGACACCTCGATTACGCAGGCCATCGTGGAAAAGATCATGTTGAAGAAGGATCAGGTGAAAGACTACGTCTTCAACCGAATCCGTGGGGCGTGGATGCTTCGTGAGATCCGTGAGATGTCGATCGAAGAGAATGCCGATGCCTCGTTTATCAGTTTCTATCAGCACTTCGTGAGTGATAAGGACTTTCAGGTGAAGAGCCTGAACAAGACGGTGACATTCGTTGGGCCAGACCCCGATGACGACTTCAACACGATGGAGGGGCTGGTGACTGCTGACACATGGGAGGCCTTTGCTCCTCAGTTGCCGTCGAAGACGATTTACAACATCATCTACGGCAAACCGCAGCAGGCTGGTAACGAGAAGATCTTCATTCTTCGCGGCATCGCCAACGGTCTGGAGATGGAACTGAGGTTCAAGCGCGTGAACAACCGCTGGCTACTCATGAAAATGACAACGTAGGAGTGAATAGTGAATAGTGAGGGATTTCGAAAACTATAGTCTGAAGGCGCATAATACATTTGGCATCGAGGCCAAGTGCAGCAGGTTTCTGGAATACGAGAATGTAGCAGAAGCCCAGGAAGTTGCTGGAATCCTAAGAGAATCGGACACACCTTATATTATAATAGGTGGAGGCAGCAATCTGCTGCTCACGCAGGACTTCGACGGCATCGTGGTGCATTCACGACTCATGGGGACAGGTCCCGTGAGCCGTGAAATGCAACTCATGGGACCTGTCCCCGTGAGTTGTGGCAGCGGCGAGGTGTGGGACGATGTCGTGGCCTATTGCATCGCACACGGACTCTATGGTATGGAGAACCTCTCGCTGATTCCAGGCGATGTGGGAGCGAGCGCCGTGCAGAATATCGGAGCCTACGGCGCTGAGGCTAAGGACCTGATCGTTGAGGTAGAGGCTGTGGAAATCGCATCGGGCCGGCTGGTGACGTTTCGTGGCGAGGACTGCGGCTATGGTTATCGCGATAGTAAGTTCAAGCATGAGTGGAAGAACAAATACCTGATTACCCATGTCACTTATCAGCTCTCGACAACTTTTGAGCCTCGTCTGGATTATGGTAATATACGTTCGGAATTAGAACGCAAAGGCATCACGACGCCTACAGCCCAACAGCTGCGTGACACGATTATCGAGATCAGAAACGCCAAGTTGCCTGATCCCAAGGTGATGGGCAATGCTGGCAGCTTTTTTATGAACCCCATCGTGAGCCGGGAGAAATACGAGACGTTGGCTGTTCAATATGAAGGGATGCCGCATTATGATATCGATGCCGACAAAGTGAAGATCCCAGCAGGCTGGATGATAGACCAGTGTGGCTGGAAAGGTAAGTCGTTAGGCCGTGCTGGCGTTCACGACAAACAGGCTTTGGTGCTCGTAAATCGCGGTGGAGCTACAGGCGCTGAGATCGTCGCCCTTTGCGAGACCATCCGCAAGGACGTCAAGGCCAAGTTCGACATCGACATCCATCCAGAAGTGAACATTATATGAAGCTGACGTTTTTGGGAACGGGAACATCCTGTGGCGTACCAGTGATCGGTTGCCAGTGTGAGGTCTGTCAGAGTGATGACCCACATGACAAGCGTAGCCGTTGTTCTGTCCTCGTAGAGACTGACGAGACCCGTCTGCTGATAGACTGCGGTCCGGATTTCCGTCAGCAGATTCTGCCACAACCTTTCCGGAAGATTGATGCTATTCTGATAACGCATGCTCACTACGACCACATGGGCGGTATGGATGATATCCGTCCCTATTGTCAGTTTGGTGAAATCAATGTCTATGCCGATGCCGTCGCCTGTCAAGGGATGCTGGAGATGTTGCCCTATTGCTTTGCGGAGCATCGTTATCCTGGTGTGCCTGCCATCGGACTGCATGAGATTAAGCCCCACGAGCCGTTGACCTTCGGTGACTTGGCGGTGACCCCTTTTGTGGTGATGCACGGCAAACTGCCTATTCTGGCCTATCGTATTGGTGACTTGGCTTATATCACGGATATGAAAACCATCGATGAGAGCGAAATGGACTATCTGAGAGATGTGAAAGTGCTGGTGGTGAATGCCCTCCGTTTCGACAAGCCCCATCACTCCCATCAGCTGGTGGATGATGCCGTCGCCTTTGCCAAGAGAGTAGGGACCGAGCACACTTTCCTGATACACTCCTGTCACGATATCGGCCTGCATGCTGAGGTCAACAAAAAACTGCCAGCAGGTATCCAGCTGGCATACGACGGAGAGGTGATAGATATCGGATAGTTATTTGTGCTTTTTCTTCTTCGACTTCTTCAGGCCAAAGAGGAATCCGTAGGTGTTGAGCAGCTTACGGGCCGTCAGGAACAGGTCGAAAGCAATAAAGCCTTTGCTCACCAGACTGGCGATATATTCCCCACGCGAAGTCTCTTCCTTGCTGACGAACACCTGATTCCACATGGTGGAGAACTTGGTGTTGTCCTTCTGCAACTCCTCAGCCAACTCTTCCTTGCGTTGGCGAATCTCTTCGAGTGTACGGTATTCGTGGGTGGGCTTCTGAACGGGCAGCATAGGCTATTTGCTTAAGAGCAGGCTGGCGAGGAAATGCACGAGCGGCTTCTCGATCCAACGCTTGCGGAAAATGAAAAATACAATAAAGATGAGCAGGTGAACGCATCCCATGATTAGGAAGGCAGTAGCCGTTCCTGTGTAGTTTGCGAGCCAGAAGGCTGCGGCAAACGACAAGTACATCAGCACTGCGATGATGATCAGGAAGAAGATGACTGCCAAGGTGGCTGCCGTCAGCAGACGTACCACCTTGTCAATCACATCCAGTTTCACATACTCCTTCTGAAGTCCAAGGTAATGCTTAAGGACCTCGATGAGTTGTGCCAGGGTCTCTACGTTCTTGTCGCTGGAAAGCATAGCTTATTCCTCTTCAGCAGCATCCTGGATGTCGTCGACGAGGTCGACCACTTCCTTGCGGCTCAACTTGATGTTGTGCTTCTTGAGGAAATCCTCTATTGCGTCAGTAATCTTTACGCGAGTATCCTGACCTTTTTCGGGAGCCATCAGAATACCGAGAGCTGCTCCTGCGATGGCGCCACCAAGGAATGCGCCGATGTAACCAAAACTCTTCATTGTTAATAATATTTGAATTAAACACTTGTTTACATTTGGCAAATATACGGAGAAAATTCGAAAAACCTGCTATTTTTCGTGCGTTTTTTTGTTAAAACGATGATATTTTCGTCATTTAACAAACTTTATGCACCTTTTTTGCCTCATTTTGCGCGATAATTTGTAATTTCGCAGCAAATTCAGACATATCAGTATAACATTAAAATAATTAGGAAATGAAAAAGTACATCGTATTATGCGCAGGTCTGTGCCTGGCAATGGCAATGACAAGTTGTAAATCAAGCGAGAGTGCCTACAAGAAGGCTTACGAAAAGGCTAAGCAGTATGACACCCAGACAGCTCAGCAGGAGGCTACTCCTCAGGAGGCTCCAGTAGTGGCTCCCGTTCAGACGAGACCTGTTAATGAGGTTCGCCAGACTGACAACTACGACAACGTGTCTGTTCGTCAGGAGAAGGTTGCTGTGATCAACGGCTCTGGTCTGAAGGCATATAGCGTTATCGTCGGTTCGTTTGGTCTGCTGTCGAATGCAGAGGGCCTGCAGCAGCGTCTGCGTGATGCCGGCTATAGCGCACAGATCGTGAAGAACGAGGATCGTAATATGTACCGCGTCGTTGCCGCAACCTTCGATAACAAGGCCGACGCTGCACGTAGTCGCGATCAGTTCCGTGCCCAGGAGGCTTATAAGGATGCTTGGTTGCTCTTTTTCCAATAAGTCCATTGGCGCGGATATTATCCATCGATTACGGTAAGAAACGCACTGGTATAGCAGTCACCGACCCTTTACAGATTATTGCTGGAGGGTTGGCGACTGTTTCTACGTCAGAGCTGTTCGACTGGCTGAAAGCCTATCTGGCCAAGGAGTCTGTGGAGCGCATCATCATTGGTGAACCCCGTCAGCCGAATGGTCAGCCCAGTGAGAACCTGCAGCGCGTTCAGCAGTTTGTGAACCGTTGGCGTAAGGCTGTGCCAGAAGTGCCTATCGAGTATTTCGACGAACGTTTTACCTCTGTATTGGCTCATCAGGCCATGCTCGACGGCGGTCTGAAGAAGAAAGCCCGTCAGGACAAGGCGCTGGTAGACGAAATCTCAGCGACAATTATCCTCGAGGACTATCTCCGCTCTAAGAAGTGAATAGTGAAAAGTGAATAATTTGCTTCCGCAATAAATTGTAAATCATAAATGATTCTACCTATTTATATCTTTGGTCAGCCTGTGCTTCGCAAAGTGGCTGAAGACATCACCCCCGACTATCCCGAACTGAAGCAGCTGATTGCCGACATGTGGGAAACGCTGGCAGAGTCGGAGGGTATCGGACTGGCAGCGCCGCAGATAGGAAAGGCGATTCGTCTGTCTGTGATCGACCTTGACGTCATCAGTGAGGACCTGCCTGAATATAAAGGCTTCCGTCAGGTTTATATCAATCCCCATATCGTTGAGTACGACGAGTCGAAGACAGACACTTCGGAAGAGGGCTGTCTATCGTTGCCAGCCATTCATGAAAAGGTGGTGCGTCCTACACGTATCCATGTGGAATGGGATGATGAGACGTTTACCCATCATGATGAATGGATAGAGGGTTATCTGGCCCGTGTGATGCAGCATGAGTTCGACCATCTTGACGGAAAGATGTTCGTAGACCGTATTTCTCCACTCCGTAAACAACTCGTTAAGAGTAAACTCGTGGCGCTGACGAAAGGTCGCTACCGCTGTGGATACAAGACAAAGCCGGTAAGACGTTGACCATTGAACATTGACCATTGACCATTATGAATGGCAAATGCTTTAAGCTAAGATTGGTATTGCTGTTGTTGGCATTGCAATGTTCAATGTTCAATGTTCAATGTTCAATGTGCTTCGCGCAATTCAACACCGATCGTCTGGTGATGATCGGACGCTCTGCGCTTTATTATGAAGACTATGTGCTCTCCATCCAGTATTTCAACCAGGCCATCTCAGCCAAACCCTATCTCTATGAGCCTTGGTTCTTCCGAGGCGTAGCCAAATTCTATCTGGATGACTTCCGAGGGGCGGAGAGTGACTGTACAGAAGCCATCGAACGAAACCCATATGTGGTAAATATCTATGAATTGCGAGGCCTCTGTCGTATCAACCAGAAGAAATATCAGGGAGCGATAGAAGACTATACACGGGCCTTGCGTTTCAATCCCGATAACCAGAGTATGTGGCATAACCGCATCCTCTGTCGTATCAACGAGAAAGACTATGACCGCGGACTGGCGGAGATTGACACCATGCTTTCCCGTTGGTCGAAATATGCCAGAGCCTATGCCATGCAAGCTGAGATCCACCTTCTGCAGAAAGATACGGTGAAGGCGGTGAAGTCGCTCGATAAGAGTCTGGAACTGGACCCTTACGATGCCGGCATCTGGGCAGAGCGTGCTATCATCAGTCTGGCCCATCAGAAATGGAAGGAGGGAGAGGACTTCCTGACGAAGGCCATCCACCTGCAGCCCAAGAATGCCGGTTATTACATCAATCGTGCGATGGCCCGTTATAATCAGAACGGACTTCGTGGGGCAATGGCTGATTACGATACGGCACTCGATCTTGATCCCAACAACTTCCTTGGCCATTATAATCGTGGTTTGCTTCGTGCTCAGGTGGGTGATGACAATCGTGGAATCGAGGACTTCGACTTTGTGCTCCGGTTGGAACCCAATAATCTTATGGCACTCTTCAACCGCGCCTTGCTGTTGGAGCAGACGGGCAATTTGCGTGATGCCATCCGTGACTATTCGAAGGTGATTGACGAGTTCCCCAACTTCTGGTTTGGTCTGGAGCATCGTGCGTCTTGTTACCGTCGTCTGGGAAATACCCGTCAGGCAGAGCTCGACGAATTTAAGATCCTCAAAGCACAGATGGACAAACGTTACGGCAAACAACCCCGTTTGTCGAAGAAACAAATGCGCCGTCGTAGTGATACTGATCCTGATAAATACAACCAGCTCGTAGTGGCCGATGAACAAGAAGTGGAACATGAGTATAAGAGTGATTACCGCGGACGGGTTCAGAACCGCCGTGTAGAGATTGCTTATCAACCCATGTTTGCCCTGTCGTTCTACAATGTATATACTGATGTTCATTCCTATATTGCCTATGATAAGGAGGTGGAGGTGTTCAACGGACAGACCAAGTCGCATCCGCTTTTTATCGGGAGTACGATGCCCAACGTTGACGAGTCTATGATGAAGCGCCACTTTGCCTATATTGATTCCGTCAGTCGGGTTATTGCAGAATCGAAGGATGATCAGAGCGTCAAGCCCTTGTTGATGTTGAGGGCTGTGGCATATACGACCATCCAGAACTTTGACAGCGCCATTGATGATCTCTCGACATTGCTTCAGATAGATAGTACGATGACGCTGGCCTATTGGCAGCGTGCTGTTTGTCAGACGAGGATCAATGAGTTTAATGCCTCACAGGGTACCAACATTGACCTGAAGTCGGCCAATGTGCTCAGTGACTTATGTGATGCCCTCAAACTAGCCCCACAGAATCCATACCTTTATTATAACAGAGGTAATCTCTATGCTCAGCGGAAGGACTATCAGCATGCACTCGACGACTATTCTCGGGCAGAGAAACTTGATGCCAATATTCCTGAGATCTATTACAATCGGGGATTGGTCTATATCTATATGGGAAAGACTGCTGAAGGCATTGCGGATTTGAGTAAGGCTGGTGAATTAGGTCTTTACGATGCCTATAGCGTAATCAAGAAATACCGTGAGAAATGAAATATAGTATGAGACTTTTTGTGTCCTGTCTGCTGGTTTTTTTGACGATAGGATCCTATGCCGACAATAAACTGACAGGAACCGTGATCGGCACCAAAGAATGTGTGGATTACGCCAATACCTCCAAATCAACGACAACCGTCAATACCTGTGCGAATGCTTTTGACGGTAACCTGGATACATTCTTTGCTTCGTGGGAGCGCAGCTATACTTGGGCCGGATTGGATCTGGGCAGTCCTCATGTGATTACAAAGGTAGGGTGGTCGCCACGTAACGACGGTCTGGGTGAGGGTAGAGTGGTGCTGGGCGTCTTCGAGGGTGCTAACCGTGAGGACTTCATGGATGCTTTACCTTTGTATATGATTGATGAAAAGGGAACCATCGGGAAAATATCATATGGTGATGTGACCTGTTCTCGTGGATTCAGATATGTCCGTTATGTGGGTCCTTCCGATGCCCGTTGTAATATCGCAGAGTTGGAGTTCTATGGCCATCCCGGTGAAGGCGATGATACACATCTCTATCAAATCACCAATCTGCCAACCGTCAGTATCCATACACTCAACGGGGAAATTCCTTACGACAAGGTTCATCAAATCGTTTCCCAACTGACGATTATCTCCGATAACGGAACCCGTCTGCTTTCGGAGCCAGGTACAACGCGTGAGAGAGGTAATGCCTCGCGTGACTTCCCCAAAAAGCCTTATCGTATCAAGTTTGATAAGAAACAGCATGTACTTGATGCTCCTGCGAAGGCGAAGAAATGGACGTTGATCAATAACTACGGCGACAAGACGCTGATGCGTAATCTGCTGGCTTTTGAACTGAGTCGTAAGCTGGGAATGCCCTACACACCTTTTGGCGCAGCTGTCGATGTGTTGCTGAATGGTGAGTATAAGGGGTGTTATCAGCTCTGCGATCAGGTGCAGATCCATAAGGGGCGTGTGAATATTACGGAGATGACGACTTCCGACAACGATGGGGTAGCGTTGACAGGTGGCTATTTTCTGGAAATCGATGCGTATGCTAATCAAGAAAAGTCGTGGTTCCGTTCTACGAAAGGTAATCCTGTAACGATTAAGTCGCCTGAGGAAGATTCCATCACCACCCAGCAGAAAAACTATATCAAGAACTATTTCAATAAGATGGAGAGCCAATGGGAGACCTATCTTGAGCGGAACACTTTTTTACGTCATTTCTTAGTCGGAGAGCTGTCGGGCAATACAGATACCTATTGGAGTGTATTTATGTATAAAGAACGTGATGACGATCAGGTGTATACAGGTCCTGTCTGGGATTTTGACCTGGCCTTTGACAACGATAAGCGTACTTATCCAGTTTGTAACAAAAAGGATTATATCTATCGCAGTGGAGGCAGCTGCACAGGAAATATGAAGACGTTCGTCGATAATATTGTGGTCAAACATGCTGCATCGAAGACACAGCTTCTGAATATCTGGGACGAAGCCCGACAGAATGGCCTGACAGAGGAGTACCTCGTGGACTTGGTTGATTCGTATGAAGCAGAATTAGACCGTTCGCAACGTCTCAACTTTATGCGTTGGCCGATATTGAATTCGTTGGTTCACCAGAACGCGAAAGTCTGGGGTAGCTATCAGGCTGAGGTGCAGAATGTCAGACGTTTCATGAAAGAACGTCTTGCCTGGATGGACAAGAAACTCCAATATACCTATGTTCCCAATGCGATTGTCGACGTCAGCGTTGACTTCGCCCAACCCTATCAGGTGTTCAGTCTCTCAGGCCAGCCTTGTGGCAATGCTCTGGAAGGCTTGCGTCCTGGTATTTATGTCGTGCGTCAGGGCAAGACAACAAAGAAAGTCGTCGTCAGATAATCAGAAATATGGGTTGAATATTTGGAGATATCGTGGAAAAAGTGTACCTTTGCACGCAAATTTGTAATATATATATTATTAATAAGGTATGATTAACATTACTTTTCCAGACGGATCTGTTCGCTCGTATGAGCAGGGCGTGACTGGATTCCAGATTGCAGAGAGCATCTCTCCGGCTCTCGCACGCAGCGTTGTGAGCTGTGGAGTAAACGGTGAGACCGTAGAGCTGAACCGTCCGATCAATGAGGACGCTACCATTGAGCTCTATAAGTTTGATGACGAGCAGGGTAAGCATACTTTCTGGCACACCTCAGCCCACCTGTTGGCAGAGGCTCTGCAGGAGTTGTATCCTGGCATCCAGTTCGGTTTCGGACCTGCTGTCGAGAACGGTTTCTTCTATGATGTCTTGCTGAAGGACGGCGAGATGATCAAGGAGAGCGACTTCCCCAAGATTGAGGCTAAGATGAAGGAACTGGCTGGCAAGAAAGAGCCGGTGGTTCGTCGTGAAGTGCCCAAGGCTGAGGCGCTGAAGCAATTTGCTGCCGACGGCCAGACTTACAAGTGCGAGCACATTGAGCAGGACCTTGAAGACGGTTCCATCACAACTTATACTCAGGGTAACTTCACCGACCTCTGTCGTGGTCCGCACCTTGTGGATACTGGCGAGATCAAGGCTGTGAAGCTGACAAGCGTGGCTGGTGCTTTCTGGCGCGGTGATGCCAACCGTGAGCAGATGCAGCGTCTATATGGTATCTCGTTCCCCAAGAAGAAGATGCTCGATGAGTATCTCGAGATGTTGGAGGAGGCTAAGAAGCGTGACCACCGTAAGATAGGTAAGGAGATGGAACTCTTTATGTTCTCCGACAAGGTTGGCAAGGGCTTGCCTATCTGGTTGCCGAAGGGTACTGAGCTCCGTCTGCGTTTGCAGGATCACTTGCGTAAGGTTCAGAAGCGCTTTGGGTATCAGGAAGTTATCACACCGCATATTGGTTCAAAGAATCTCTATGTCACCTCGGGTCACTATGCTCACTACGGCAAGGATTCGTTCCAGCCCATCCATACCCCTGAGGAGGATGAAGAGTACATGCTGAAGCCAATGAACTGTCCTCACCACTGCGAAATCTTCGCTTGGAAACCCCGTTCATACCGTGACCTGCCCTTGCGTATCGCTGAGTTCGGTACGGTGTATCGTTATGAGCAGAGTGGTGAGCTGCATGGTCTGACTCGTGTACGTTCGTTCACACAGGACGATGCCCACCTGTTCTGCCGTCCTGACCAGGTGAAGCAGGAGTTCCTGAACGTCATGGATATTATTGGTATCGTGCTGACTGCCTTCGGATTCAACTTCGAGGCACAGATTTCTCTGCGCGATCCTAACGACCACGATAAATATGTAGGTACTGACGAGGACTGGGCACTGGCTGAGAAGGCTATCGTTGAGGCTTGTCAGGAGAAGGGCCTGCCCGCTAAGGTGGAATATGGCGAGGCTGCGTTCTACGGACCTAAGCTCGACTTCATGATTAAGGACGCTATCGGCCGTCGCTGGCAGTTGGGTACCATTCAGGTGGACTACAACCTGCCTAAGCGTTTCAACCTTGAGTACACCGATGAGGACAACCAGAAGAAGACGCCTGTGATGATTCACCGTGCACCCTTCGGTTCTATGGAGCGCTTCTGTGCCGTACTTATCGAACACACATCAGGTCACTTCCCCCTGTGGTTGACACCTGACCAGGTAGCAATCCTGCCTCTGTCAGAGAAGTATAACGACTATGCCCAGGAGGTTGCCAAGAAGTTCGACATGGGTGGTGTTCGTGCTACTGTTGATATGCGTAACGAGAAGCTGGGTCGTAAGATTCGCGACAACGAGCTGAAGCGCATTCCTTACATGGTAATCGTCGGCGAGAAGGAAGCTGCCGATGGTACTGTGTCCGTACGTCCTCAGGGCGGTGGCGAGCAGAGCGTGAAGACCATTCAGGAGTTCATCGACGAGGTGAACGCCCGTGTCGCTGAAATGACAAAAGACTTTTAAGTGATGAAGAAATTGTTCGTATTCATGGCAATGTTTGCAGCTACGTTGGCTGCAAACGCTGCCATTGATACGCTTACTGTGCGTATCAATGGTATGAAATGTGAGGAGTGTGGCCATAAGGTGCTTACCGTTCTCCGTAAAGTAGATGGAGTAGGGGGCGTCAAGTTCAATTATGAGCGTCGCACAGCCGTCATCGCCTACGACAATGCCAAGACTTGTGCCGATACCCTTCGTGCACGTCTGAAGGCCACAGGCCGTTATGTGTCTTCTGAGTACGATCCCACGGCTGTCATCCGTCGGGGTATCGGACTTCGTATCGATGATATGCATTGTCAGAAGTGTGCCAATCGGATCGTTGACCGTCTGAAGACCATTGAGGGTGTCGACAGTATGGCTCCCCATCTTGACAAGCACTATGTGTTCGTGCGTTACGATGCCAACCGCACTTGTAAGGATGATATCCGTAAGGCCATTGGCGACTTGGGCTATACCCCCGTCAACTATTATACGAGCAAGGATATTGCCTATGCTTACTATCTTCTGCCCGAGGGTCAGGCCACAGAGGAAACTCTTGAGAGTGTTCTGGCTATCGATGCTGTCGATGATGTGAATGTCAATGCGAAAAACAATGCGCTGGCAATCACATATTTCATCAAAGACATGCCGGCAGAGAAACTTCTACAGGAGATTCGTGCAGCTGGTGTTGAGGCCTCTTTGCCTCCCGCTCATGAGTGTCAGGAAGAATAAAAAGAAAAAAAATGGCGAAAAATTTTGTTAATTCGCTGAAAATTAGTAATTTTGCAGCCGATTTTCTAAAAAACTGTTGATGAAGAATGACAAACTGAAGAATCAGTACCGAATCAACGAGCAGATTCGAGTACGTGAAGTCCGCATCGTCGGCGACAATGGAAGCACCGTTGTTCCTACCCGCGATGCATTGAATATGGCCCGTGAGGAGGGCGTTGATCTCGTAGAGATTTCACCCAATGCCAACCCGCCCGTTTGTCGTCTCATCGACTACTCCAAGTTCCTTTACCAGCAGAAGAAGCGTCAGAAGGAAATGAAAGCCAAGCAGGTGAAGGTGGAGGTGAAAGAAATCCGATTCGGCCCTCAGACCGATGAGCACGACTATCAGTTTAAGCTGAAGCACGCCAAGGAGTTTCTTGAGGAAGGTAACAAAGTACGTGCCTACGTCTTCTTCCGCGGACGCTCCATCCTGTTCAAGGAGCAGGGAGAGGTGCTGCTGTTGCGCTTTGCCAACGATCTGGAGGAAGTAGGAAAAGTAGAGGGCATGCCCTCGCTCGAAGGCAAGAAGATGTTCCTCTATCTGGCTCCGAAGAAGGCTGGCGAGAAGAAAAAGAGTCAGCAGGCTCGTGACCGTGAGGCTGCAGAGGCTGAGGCCAAGGAGCAGAAGAAGGCTCAAGCCCAGCCGAAGGAGGAGATTGATACAGAGATGCCTGCCAACGGCGGACTCTTTGCCAATGCCAAGATCTCTGCCGATGCCCTCAAGAAGTTGCAGGAAACTGAAGAGTAATCATACAGTTCAAAAGCAAAAAACAGATGGCGCGCCCGGTATATGCGTAGCTGTCGATTATTAATAACAATTTTAAAATTTAAAAACAATGCCAAAAGTAAAGACAAACTCCGGTGCTAAGAAGAGATTCTCATTCACCGGTACAGGTAAGGTTAAGAGAAATCACGCTTACCACAGCCACATTCTGACAAAGAAGACCAAGAAGCAGAAGCGCAATCTTGTGCACTCTGCCATCGTTGACCCTTCAAACATGAAGCAGGTTCGTGATCTGCTGTGTCTCCGCTAACCCTATTGTCTAACATTTAAAGAAGTAAGAAACTATGCCAAGAAGTGTAAATCACGTTGCATCAAGAGCAAAGCGTAAGAGAATTTTGAAGCTTACCCGTGGCTATTTTGGAGCCCGTAAGAATGTTTGGACAGTAGCAAAGAATACCTGGGAGAAGGGTCTGACTTATGCCTACCGCGATCGTCGTAACAAGAAGCGCAACTTCCGCAGTCTGTGGATTCAGCGTATCAATGCTGCCGCTCGTCTGGAGGGTATGAGCTATTCTGTCCTGATGGGCAAGCTCGCTAAGGCAGGTATCGAGATTAACCGTAAGGTTCTCGCTGACCTCGCTATGAACAATCCTGAGGCTTTCAAGGCCATCGTGGAGAAGGTAAAGTAAACCCCTTACCTCAATGATAAAGCCGCAATTCCGAAGGGAGTTGCGGCTTTTCTATTTCTTCTTCAGGAAGTCGGCAAAGATGCGGGCTGCGGATTCCACTTTTGCGGCACAAGGCCGACTCTTGTAGTACTCTGCCGTACGCGGTGAGGCGATATAGCTGCATGAGGCCTTCTCGTAACCCTTCAGTCCGAGAATCTCTGCACAGATCAGACTGCCGTTCTGTTCACGCGACTGCGCCAGCAGTTCCTGGACTACCTTGTAACAGGCCGATTTCCCTTCGCGGTCGCTACCCTCGGTCTGTCCGCAATGCAGGCCTACGAGCATCACGATACCCGATACTGCGCCACACATCATCCTCATTCTTCCGACACCACCTCCGAAACCTGCGGCAATCTTCTTGGCCAGGGTGTCGTCGAGTCCGTAGAGATCGGCAAAAGCCGCAACGACGCTCTGACAACAGCCATAGCCAGACATAAAGTTCTCGACAGCACGGGCTACGCGCTCGTCAAGTTGTTGATTAGTGAGTTCTGTCATATCGGTTATTCCTTTCGTTTCAGTTCAAGTGTTTTGGGCAATTTCTGCCATTTACCGTTCTTGGGCACTTTCAGCGTAGAACCTTCACCTTGCTTCAGGACATAAACAGAGTCGTTCTTCTGAGTGAGGGTGGCTATGAGGTCTTCAGAACCATAGTCATTGATGAGCGACAGCGTGGCCGTATTGCCTTTTATCTCCGCTGAGGTGATGATCCAGCAGAAGGAGTTGTGCTTCTTTCCGAGAAAGCCTGGCAGTTGTCCATAGAGCTCCTGACCGGGGACCGTGATGTCCTGATCGTAGAAATTAATCCGGAGATAGACGTCATATTCGTTATTGATTAGGTACGCGTGGAAAGGTTTCTGCGCAGCGACGGACATCGTCAGACTCAGCAGGCAAGTGGTCAAGATATAGTGCAACTTCCTCATATACAATTCATTTTTGCGGGCAAAGATACCAAATCTAAATCAATAAAATGACATTTCTGTCTAAAATATATAGAAAAAGATAGTAGGTTTTAGATTTTTTATGGTAACTTTGCAGCAGTTTATAATTATAACAATGACAGATAAGCTTTTGAAACCCGACTACATCTTTGAATCGAGTTGGGAAGTTTGTAACAAAGTAGGTGGAATCTATACAGTCCTTTCGACACGTGCCAAGACGCTGCAGGCGGCACATCAGGATAAAATGATTTTTATCGGTCCCAGCCTGTGGAAGCGCGAGGACGGTAATTATTCGAAGGAGGAAAGCCCCTATTTCAAGGAGGATGCATCTCTCTTTGCCGAGTGGCAATGGGAGGCAAAGCAGAACGGCCTCAATGTGAGGGTGGGGCGCTGGACAGTACCAGGCGAACCTATCGCCATCCTCGTAGACTTCGTACCTTTCTTCGAGAAAAAGAATGAGATCTATGGTTGGCTGTGGGAACATTATCAGGTTGACTCGCTGCATGCCTACGGCGATTACGACGAGGCTTCGATGTTCTCGTATGCCGCAGCCCTTGTGGTTGAGAGCTTCTATAACCATTATCTCGACCTGTCGAAGAAGGTCATCTATCATGCGAATGAGTGGATGTGCGGTCTGGGTGCATTGTATATCAACAATAAGCTGCCGCAGATCGGCACCGTCTTCACGACTCACGCCACAAGCATCGGCCGTAGTATCGCTGGAAATATGAAACCCCTCTACGACTATCTGTTTGCCTATAACGGCGACCAGATGGCCGGAGAACTGAATATGCAGTCGAAGCACTCGATCGAGAAACAGACTGCTCTGCATGTAGACTGTTTCACAACGGTGAGCGACATCACCGCCAAGGAGTGTGTCGAGTTGTTGGATAAGCCTGTCGACGTGGTTCTGCCCAATGGCTTCGATGACAGCTTTGTGCCCAAGGCCGCTCAGTTTACCAAGAAGCGTAAGGCCGCCCGTAAACGTCTTCTCGATGTGGCCAACGCCCTGCTTGGAGATAATCTTGATGAAAACACGTTGATAGTCTCGACGTCAGGTCGCTATGAGTTCCGCAACAAGGGTATCGATGTGTTCGTGGAAGCGATGAACCGTCTGTTACGCGACAAGGACTTGAAGAAGAAGGTTTTGGCTTTCATCGAGGTTCCCGGTTGGGTGGGCGAGCCCCGCAAGGACCTGCAGGAACGTCTTCAGAAAATCCAGAATACTCCGAAGGCTCCGGTCTTCGACACCCCATTAGAGGTGCCGCAGGTTACTCACTGGCTGCATAACATGAGCCACGATAATGTCCTTGGTATGCTGAAATACTACGACATGCATAATCGTAAGGATGAGAACGTGAAGGTGATCTTCCTGCCCTGTTACCTCGATGGTAAGGACGGAATTGTGAATATGACCTATTACGATATCGTCTTGGGTAATGACCTCTGCATTTATCCTTCGTATTACGAGCCTTGGGGTTATACGCCGCTGGAGGCAGTCGCCTTCAAAGTGCCATGCATCACGACTGATCTCGCAGGTTTTGGTCTCTGGGCCAACAGCGTCTTCGGTAAGAATGGCGAGATCGAGGATGGTGTGAAGGTGATCCATCGTACAGACTATAACTACTCTGAGGTAGCCGATAATATCAAAGATACGGTAGCTGCCTTCTCTGCACTTACGCAGAAGCAGGTGGATGCTGCCCGTAAGAATGCCGGCGAGTTGTCGAAGAAAGCCCTCTGGAGTGAGTTTATCAAGTATTACGAAGTGGCCTACGACATCGCCCTTCGTAAAGCGGAAGAGAGAAAAGAGAATAATTAGAAAAAAGAGAACAAAATAATAAGTCAATTTTTGAGATTATGAAAATTAAAGCAGATTATGCAAATGCTCCTGCCTGGAAGATGCTGACCGTTAAGGCCACATTGCCTGAGGAGCTGAAGTGTTTGGATGAGATTGCCCACAATATGTGGTGGGTGTGGAACTTCGAGGCTCGTGACCTGTTCCGTGACCTCGACCCTCAGCTTTATCATGATGTAAAGCATAACCCCGTGATGCTTCTCGAGCGTCTGACATATGCTCGCAAGGAAGAGATTCTGAAAGATAAGACGCTGATGAAGCGTGTTAAGAACGTCTACGATTCGTTCCGTAAGTATATGGACGTGAAGCCCGACAGCAAGCGTCCTTCTGTGGCCTATTTCTGTATGGAGTATGGTATCCACTCTGCCCTGAAGATCTACTCTGGTGGTCTGGGTATGCTGGCCGGCGACTATGTGAAGGAGGCTTCCGACTCTAACGTCGACATGTGCGCCGTCGGTTTCCTCTATCGTTTCGGTTACTTCACACAGAGTCTGTCAATGGACGGTCAGCAGATTGCCAACTACGAGACTCAGAACTTCGGCTCTCTGCCCATTGAGCGTCAGCTCGACAAGGACGGCAATCCTATGGTGATCGACGTGCCTTACACCAACTATCAGGTACATGCTTACGTATGGCGTGTGAACGTGGGTCGTGTGAAGCTCTATCTGTTGGATACCGACAACGAGATGAACTCCGATTTCGACAAGCCCATCACGCACAGCCTCTATGGTGGCGACTGGGAAAACCGTCTGAAGCAGGAGATCCTGCTGGGTATCGGTGGTATGCTGTTGCTGAAGAAGCTGGGCATCAAGAAGGATATCTACCATTGTAATGAGGGTCATGCTGCGCTCTGCAACCTGCAGCGTCTGTGTGACTATATCGAGGAAGATGGTCTTACCTTCAACCAGGCTCTCGAGTTGGTTCGTGCTTCAGGTCTGTACACCGTTCATACCCCAGTTCCTGCTGGTCACGACTACTTCGAGGAGGGTCTGTTCGGCAAGTATATGGGCGGCTATCCCGCTAAGTTGGGTATCACCTGGGACGAGTTCATCGGCATGGGTCGCATCAATCCTGACGATCATGGCGAGAAGTTCTGTATGTCTACCTTCGCCTGCAACACTTGTCAGGAGGTAAACGGTGTGTCTAAGTTGCACGGATGGGTTTCTCAGAAGATGTTCGCTCCAATCTGGAACGGCTATTATCCTGAAGAGAACCACGTGGGCTATGTCACCAACGGTGTTCACTTCCCCACATGGGTTGCTGCAGAGTGGTTTAAGGTCTATCGCAAGTACTTCGATGAGAAGTTCATGGGCGACCAGTCAAACGAGGAGATCTGGCATGGTATCTACAACTGTCCCAATGAGGAGATTTGGGCTACCCGTCAGGCTCTGAAGGAGAAGCTGTTCGACTATATCAAGGTACAGTTCCGTGAGACTTGGTTGAAGAACCAGGGTGATCCTGCACGTGTGGTGAAATTGGTAGAGCGTATCAACCCCAACTCGCTGGTGATCGGTTTCTGCCGTCGCTTCGCTACCTACAAGCGTGCTCACCTGCTGTTCACTGACCTGGAGCGTCTCGATAAGATCGTGAACAATCCTGAGCGTCCCGTCATGTTCCTCTTCGCTGGTAAGGCTCACCCCGCTGATGGCGCTGGTCAGGGTCTGATCAAGAAGATCTTCGAGATCTCTCAGATGCCTCAGTTCCAGGGTAAGATCATCTTCCTTGAGGACTACGACTTCCTGCTGGCTCGTCGCTTGGTATCAGGTGTTGATATCTGGATGAACACGCCGACACGTCCTCTGGAGGCATCAGGTACCTCTGGTGAGAAGGCTGAGATGAACGGTGTCGTCAACCTGTCTGTGAAGGACGGTTGGTGGCTGGAGGGCTATCGTGAGGGTGCCGGTTGGGCTCTTACCGAGAAGCGCACCTACCAGAATCAGGGCTATCAGGATCAGCTCGATGCTGCTACCATCTACAGCCTGCTGGAGAACGAGATCGTTCCTCTCTACTACGATAAGGACAAGAAGGGTATCTCGAAGGGTTGGATCAAGGTCATCAAGAACTCTATTGCCCAGATTGCACCTCACTATACGATGAAGCGTCAGCTTGACGATTACTATTCCAAGTTCTATGAGAAGGAAGCTAAGCGCTTCAAGGAACTCTCTAAGAACGACAACCGTCTGGCCAAGGAGATTGCCCTGTGGAAGGAGACCGTTGCTGAGCGTTGGGATGCCATCAGCGTGATCTCTGCCGAGTCTACGGCACCTACTTCCGGTCTGCACCTCACTGGTGAGAAGTACACCTTGCGTTACGTCATCGACGAACAGGGTCTCGACGATGCCGTTGCTCTGGAGAAGGTGAATGTGTCTATCAATAAGGATGGTGAGGAGCATGTCTTCTCTATCGAGCCTCTGAAGATGGTGAAGAAGGAAGGCAACATCTACACCTTCGAGGTGGAGCACTCGCCCAGACAGGCTGGTCAGTACAAGAGTGCTGTCCGCATGTATCCGAAGAACAAGAATCTGCCTCACCGCATGGACTTCTGCTACGTGAAGTGGCTGGAGCTTCCTGCCTGAAGATAGCAGATCGCATGTATAAGAAAATCCCCGCTCAAGCTGTTTGAGCGGGGATTCTTTTTTATTCTTCCTTGTAGTTCTCGCGGATGTAGCGTCCCAGGTCGTTGTCTTTGTTTCGTTCGCCGCAACGACGGATGGCGTCTTTCATCCTGCGGTCCAGACTATCTATCTCGTGTAGCAGCGCCTGTTGTGTGGCTTCGGTGGTGCTGCCGCTCTGATGGATCACGCCGACGATGTTCGAGATCTTCTGCGAGCATTCGGCGATGGTGTCACACAGCGCGTTCCACTCCCGTTGCTGCTGGATCTTCGAGTTCTGGCAACCCAAAATCGTCAGACACACCATAAGACCAACTACGGCAGCAGCAAATTTTTCACTTTTCACTCTTCACTATTCACTTAAATGAGGTAGAGGTCACTAATACTCTGGTTATTAATCACACGACGGATGGCCTCTGCGAAGGTGTCGGCCACCGAGATTTGCTTCACCTTGGCACAACGCTGGGTGTAGGGGATCGAGTCGGTGAAAACGATTTCCTCGAGGGCAGACTCCTGCACACGGTCGCTGGCCGGACCGCTCATCACACAATGCGAGGCACAGGCTCTCACCGTCTTGGCACCGTTCTCCTTCATCAGGTCGGCAGCCTTCGTGATGGTGCCTGCGGTATCCACCATATCGTCGATGATGACCACGTTCTTACCTTCCACCTCACCGATGATCTGCATCGTGGCAACGACATTGGCGCGGGCACGCGTCTTGTTGCAGAGTACCAGCGGACAGCCGAGGTACTTGGCATAGGTGTTGGCACGCTTCGAACCGCCCACATCGGGTGAGGCGATAACGAGGTTGTCGAGGTGCAGACTCTGCAGGTAGGGCAGGATGACGCCTGAGGCATAGAGATGGTCTACGGGCACATCGAAGAAACCCTGTATCTGGTCTGCGTGCAGGTCCATCGTGATCACTCGGTTCACACCAGCCACACTCAACAGGTCGGCGACGAGTTTCGCGCCGATGCTCACACGGGGTTTGTCCTTACGGTCCTGACGGGCCCAGCCGAAGTAGGGGATGACGGCGTTGATGGTACGCGCTGAGGCACGTTTGGCAGCGTCGATCATCAGCAACAGCTCCATCAGATTGTCAGAGTTAGGGAAGGTGCTCTGCACGAGGAAGATGTCGCGTCCGCGGATGCTCTCTTCGTAGCTGACGGCAAACTCTCCATCGGAGAACTTGGTGATTTGCAACTGTCCCAGCGGACAGCCCAGACTCTGACAGATCTTCTCGGCCAGGTATCTTGTGGCCGTTCCCGAGAAAACCATATACGTACTTTTCTCACTCATTGTTGATGTCTTTATGTATTATCAGTTAATAATTTTATACAGTTTCACGAAGTGCTGCAACAGCGCCTTGTAGTCCAGTTCGTTGTGGATGTCGAAACGGTTCCACAGGTCGCCGGCGATGACTACGCCTCCGAAGCCTAAGTCCTTGGCGTATTTGATGTTATCGAGATTCATTCCACCAAGGGCGAAGACTTTCTTGTCGATGAGTCCCTGTCGCGAGGCTTCTTTCAGTTCTTCGGCCGTGAACGACTGTTTCTCGCTGGCCACGGTCTGCGAGTCGAAGATCGACTGCAGGAACACGTAGTTGGCGTGCTTCTTGGTCTCCTTCAGTTCGCTGATGGCGTGACAGGTGCGCGTGATGTTGCCCTTATAGCCTGAAGGGGCCTCGGTGAAGGCGTCGTCGATATGTATGCCGCGCAGCTTGTACTCGTCTTTCAGGTAGAAGTGGTGATGGACGGTAATCTTGCTCCAGCGGTCTTCTCCCAACAATGTCAGCAAGCGCTCGGAGTACATCGGCGACGAACCGGGCTTGTTCAGGTGAAGATCATCCAGACCTTCGTCGAAAAGGTTGGCCAGGATCTTGTCTTCTTCCACGAAAAACGTGGGTTTGGTCATGACGATAAGTTTCATTTGCGAATGACTTTTCTCTTTATCCAGTGCAAACTTACACAAAATTTTCGATATTCGCTCTTCTTTCGCCAAAAAAATGAATTTCTAGGCCCATCTTTCGGAAAAATGTAGTAATTTTGCACCCGATTTAAAGGTAAAAAGGTATTTAATTAATAAATAAGGTAAGAAGAAAAATGAAAGCATTTGTATTTCCCGGACAGGGAGCACAGTTTGTAGGTATGGGTAAGGATCTTTATGATACGAACCCGCTGGCGAAGGATCTTTTCGAGAAGGCCAACGACATTCTCGGCTATCGCATCACCGACATCATGTTCGAGGGCACCGATGAGGAGCTCAAGCAGACGAAGGTCACTCAGCCTGCCGTTTTCCTCCATAGTGTGATTTCCGCCCTTTGCATGGGTGAGGCCTTCGAGCCAAAGATGACTGCCGGCCACTCGCTGGGTGAGTTCTCTGCGCTGACCGCTGCTGGTGCCCTGAGTTTCGAGGATGGATTGAAGTTGGTTTACGCCCGTGCTATGGCGATGCAGAAGGCCTGCGAGGCTCAGCCCTCCACGATGGCTGCTATCATCGCCCTGCCCGACGAGAAGGTCGAGGAGGTCTGCGCTGAGGTGAGCAAGATGGGTAAGGGCGTCGTCGTTCCTGCCAACTATAACTGCCCTGGTCAGCTGGTGATCTCCGGCAATGTCGAGGCTATCGAGGAGGCCTGCGAGCAGCTGAAGGCCGCTGGTGCTAAGCGTGCACTGGTGCTGAAGGTGGGTGGCGCGTTCCACTCTCCGCTGATGCAGCCTGCCAAGGACGAGCTTCAGGCTGCCATCGAGCAGACGGAGATCAAGACGCCGAAGTGTCCTGTCTATCAGAATGTCGATGGAAAGCCTCATACTGATCCTGCTGAGATCAAGGCTAACCTCATTGCCCAGCTCACGAGTTCCGTCCGTTGGACTCAGAGTGTTCAGAATATGATTGCCGACGGTGCCGACGACTTCACCGAGTGTGGTCCTGGCAAGGCGCTGCAAGGCATGATCTCCAAGATCAACAAAGAGGTCTCTGCTCATGGCATCGGATAAGATCATCATTTATCAGGTTTTCACACGGCTCTATGGCAACAGGAATACGACTCGTAAGGAGAACGGCACCATAGAGGAGAACGGTTGCGGAAAACTGAACGACTTCACGCCCACGACCCTGAAAAAAATCAGGGACATGGGCGTGAGCCATATCTGGTACACAGGTCTCATCCGTCACGCTACGCAGACGGATTACACCCAGTACGGCATTCCCAGGAATCATCCTGCCATCGTGAAGGGTAGGGCAGGCTCGCCTTACGCCATCACCGACTATTACGATATCGACCCCGATCTGGCTACTGATGTCAATCAGCGCATGCAGGAGTTCGAGGCGCTGGTGGAGCGCACCCACAAGGCCGGCATGAAGGTCATCATCGACTTCGTGCCCAACCACGTGGCCCGTCAGTACCACTCCATCTGTAAGCCCGAAGGCGTGAAGGATCTGGGCGAGGATGACAACCCTCAGAACGGTTTCGACCCTCAGAATAATTTTTACTATTGTCCGGGTCAGCGCTTTACCCCTTACTTCGACCTCTATCACGGTGAGAGCGAGCCTTACCTCGAGGAACCCGCCAAGGCGACGGGCAACGACTGCTTCCACAATGCACCAGGCATGAACGACTGGTATGAGACGGTGAAACTGAACTACGGCGTCGACTACTATACTGGTCGTGTGGGCCATTTCAGCCCTATCCCCGACACATGGGACAAGATGACCGCTATCCTGCTGTTCTGGGCGTCGAAGGGTGTCGACGGCTTCCGTTGCGATATGGCCGAGATGGTGCCTGCCGCCTTCTGGCAGTGGGCCACCGACAAGGTGAAGTTCCGCTATCCGCAACTGATCTTCATCGGCGAGGTCTATAATCCTGCAGAATACCGCAACTATCTCGCTGCCGGCTTCGACTACCTCTACGACAAGGTGGGGATGTACGACACCGTTCGCGAGGTGATGCGCGGCAACCAGTCTACCCACGCCATCACCGGCGCCTGGCAGGCTACCGACGATATCCGTCAGCACATGCTCTACTTCCTCGAGAATCACGACGAGCAGCGCGTGGCCAGCAGCTTCTTTGCCGGCGATGCCCGCAGGGGTGTGCCAGGACTCGTGGTCTCGGCCCTGCTGCAGCAGAATCCGCTGATGGTCTACTTCGGTCAGGAGTATGGCGAGCGGGGTATGGACAAGGAGGGCTTCAGCGGCCACGACGGAAGAACCACCATCTTCGACTACTGGAGTGTGGATACCCTGGTGCGTGCGGCCAACCGCCGGCTCACTCAGGAGGAGAAAACCTTGAAGGCCGTCTACGACAAAGTGCTGGGTATCGCCGCCACCGAGAAGGCCGTCGTCGAGGGTGTGTCGTTCGATCTGATGTACGTCAACGGCCACTACCATCATCAGTACGCCTTCCTGCGCAAGGCAGGCTCGGAGCTGCTGTTGATCGTTGCGAATTTTGATGACATTCAGGCCTCTGTCGACATCACCATTCCTGGCCACGCCTTCGACTATCTGAAGATCAAGGAGAAGAACGTCCAGACTACCGACCTGATGACTGGTGCGAAACTGAAGTTGACGCTCAAGCGCGATGCTGCCGTCACTCTGTCCGTACCTCCTCTAGGCGCGGTCGTCCTGAAATGCAAAGCATAAAGACACAGAAGTTAATTCTCAATGTCCTAGAACAGCAGGGTGACGAGGAGGGGGATGGATACCATCGAGACGAGGGTCGTGACAAAGGTGACGGCGGTGATCATGGTGGTGTCCTTCTCGTATTTCAGACAGAGGATGGTGCCGTAGGTGGCAACGGGCATCGCGATGACGAGGGTGTTGATGTTGACCACGAACGGCTCGAAACCGAGAAACCGCATGACGAAATGCACGGCAACGGGCAGTACGGCCAGGCGGAGTAGGGTAGTGACATAGACCGTGGCGTTGCCCAGCATCGAGCGCAGGGAGAGTTGTGACATCGACGAGCCGACGATGAGCAGGGCGGCTGGGACGGTGATGTTGCCCAGCATGGTGAGCGGCTGGCTGATGGCAGCAGGGATGTTGTCGATGCGCAGGGCCACGATGCCCATCGTCAGATAGGCGGCGAGCATGGGGGTGCTATAGAGCACTTTCTTCTCGAAACGCTCCTGGTCGCTGCTGGTACCGGTGATGAGGATGGTGCCGATGGTGAAGACGGCAAAGGTGTTCACCACATTCAGCACGGCAGCGTAGAACACGGCTTCGTGGCCGAAGATGGAGGCTACCACGGGGTAACCCATGAATCCGACATTACCGAAGATGAGTGCGAACCCCACGGCCCCTTGGACCGCACGGTCCCTGACCAGATAGCGGGGCAGCAGGAAGCCGGCGACGGACAGCAGCAGATAGGTGAGGACGCTGATGAGCAACAGGGGCAGGATGTAGCGGCGGTCGGGCAGCTCGCCCGTCATCGCTGAGGAGAGGATCAGGGCAGGACAGGTGATGTTGATGACCAGACGGGACAGCTGGCGGTCGAAATCGCCGCCGAGGTATCCCAACTTGCCCGCTACGAAGCCTACGACCACGAGGGCAAAGAGTGTCAGCATCACTACTATCATCTGCTATAATCTCATTAAATCGTGGCAAAAGTACTCAAAAAACGTGAACTTTCCAAACTAAATCCGTGATATATTTGCATAGATGTAGGAAAAAGCGTATTTTTGCAGCAACTTATCAGATTCATTACTTAATTATCAACAAAATGAAAAGGGTTTTATTATTGTTTGCTATGGCAGCATTCGTTACAACAGGCTTCGCACAAAAGAAGCTGGTACTTTACTATTCAGAGACTGGTTCAACCAAGACTGTAGCAGAAGAATTGCAGAAACAACTTGGCGCAGACATTGAGAGCATCGAGGCCGTGAAGCCTTATTCTGGCAATTTCCAGGAAACGATGCAGCGTGGACAAAAGGAGATGCAGAGCGGTGAGTGGCCTGCCCTCAAGGCTCTGACAAAGAAAATCACTGACTACGACGTGATCTTCCTCGGTTATCCCATCTGGTTTGGAACCTACGCCAACCCTATCGCAACGCTCGTCAAAGAGAATGACTTCGCGGGTAAGAAGATTGTACCTTTCTGTACCTTCGGCAGCGGTGGTCTGGAACCATCTTCAGACGCCCTTGTGAAAGCACTTCCCAAAGCAAAGGTCGAGAAGGGCTATGGTGTTCGTACTGCCAGAGTGGCATCTGCCGCCAAGGAACTCGACCGTTTCCTGAAGGAGAATGGCTACAAGAAAGGTTCCGTCAAGCCGTTGCCTGAGTATTCTGCTCAGAAGGCTGTCGGCGACAAGGAGCGTAAGATCTTCGATGATGCCTGCTCGAGCTATCAGTTCCCGCTGGGTACACCTGAAACCTTCGGCATGCGTACCACCGACGACAGCATCGACTATGAGTTTAAGGTGAAGAGCCAGGGCTTCGGCGGTGGTGCTCCATCGACTTCTACCATCTATGTGACGATGGGTAAGGAAGAGGGTGCTAAGCCAGAGTTTACTCGCGTGGTGAGATGAAAAAGGGGACTGACAACTCTCGTAGTCTGTCAGTCCTCTCGTTAGTTTGCAGAATACCTTAGATTTTGATTCTGCACAGCATAATTATGCATTATGCATTATTAATTATGCATTAATTTTGGTCGCCCTCTTCGGAATCGCTGCCGGAGTTGATCACGAGGCTGGAGGCCTGGGCAGGCATCTGGAAGGTGCCGATGTACTCGCCGTCGTTCTCAGTCAGGGAGACGTTCGTGCCGTTCAGCGTGGCGGTAGGAATCTGTCCCTCGGCGGGCGTCACGGAGATGTAGACGTTAGCGCCTGAAGCGAGCGTGTCACCGCTGTTGATGGTCTCCTCGCTGTCGTTTTTCACGGTCGAGGTGCCAGAACCTGACTTGGTGATCGTCAGGGCGAAGCTTGTGGCCTGACTGTTGCCGCCGTTGCCGCTCTGTGAGCCGCCGTTGCCGGTGTCTGAGCCCGTCGAAGACCCGCCATTGCCTCCCTGGTTCTGGCTGCCGCCGTTAGACTCTGCCGAACCCGTGGCAGCAGTCTTTGCAGCTGCGATCTCGGCCTTGGTCTTGTCGGTCCAGGAGAGCTTGGCGTCCTTCTTCAGCTCGTCGCGGGTGAACTCACCGGTTGACTGTGCCAGCAGCTTGATGACCTTCACGGCAGGACCGGTCTTCGCACCCTCGGCCAGGTTGCCGATGGTTGCCAGAGCCACCTTGTCGGTGTCGGCATCGTACATGGTCTCCAGGCCGTTGGCCTCCACCGTGGCCTTGAAGATGGCCAGGTTGTCGATCTTGACCGTGTTGCCCATCAGCACCATCTCGCGCACGCACTTCACGAAGTCGATGAGGATACCGGTGATGGAACCCTCGGAGAACATCGTGTTGTGCTCCGCCATGTGATGCGCCATCTCCTGCACGCCCATGGTCTGTTTGTAACTCACGCGGGCGTAGAGCTTACCCGCCTGTTCCGATTCTGAGGTTTCGGTGACCTTTGAAAGATACAGTTCAATCATACTTTTTAAAAAATTTTTCGTGGTATTATGTTACTAAGTGGACCAGCTGCATCGGGTGGCCCTTCCCGCCTTGAGTAAAGTGAATCTCATCAACTTTCAACTCTGCAAAGGTACAAAAATTTTCTGAGACCACCAAATATTTTAGCGTAAAATAGTGTTAAAAATAACCTGCCATTATTTATAAATAATGGCAGGTTATTGTGCAATAATGCAGGGTTATCTCGACTGGTAATATTCTCCGAAGTCCTTGCAGCCCGGTGGCAACTGGTGGTGGACCAGCGAGGGCAACACCTTCTGCAACTGAAGGAAGAGACGCTCGCCAGGCTCGTCGCGATCGGGAAACATGTGGAATTCCATTGAACATTGACCATTGACCATTGACAATTGTTCCACGTCCCGTTTGGTGAGTAGCGTGGCTGAGGGGATGGCGATGGCCTTGTGACCGGCGGAGAGCATCGCCCAGCAGTCGGAACAGCCCTCGGTGATGAAGAGCGCTTCGCCGGGCTTCAGCAGGTTCAAAACGGGCAGATTGTAGATGCCGCAACGGGAGCCTTGTGGAAACCTGAAGCGAGGCAAGGCACCCTTTATCAGGTTTCTGTTCTGCACGCCCACCAACTTGCCGTCACGATCGTAGTAAGGCGTTTGCAGCCAGGGCACGCCCTGCCGGTCTTTCCACGAAGTCAGCCGGCACCAGCGAACAACCCTTGGGTCCAGCTTGCGCTCCTCAAACAGAAATTTCCTCGCCTCCTCGTTCAGCCAAGGCCGCTCGAAGAACCGTTCGTACCTTGTCGCATCAAACGTTTTTTGCGCAGCTGAATGGTCAATGGTCAATGGTGAATGGTCAATGATAATATTGTGTTCGTCGGCGAGCCAACGGCAAGCCTCGCGGAAGCCGAGACTGAGATGTCGCATCACGAGGTCGATCGTGCCGCCGCTGGCCCCGCAGACAAAGCAGCGGAAGCTATTCCGGCGCACCGAGAACGACAGACTCGCATGATGATCGTCGTGAAACGGACATAATGCCTTGTGCCTCACCACCCGCAGTCCGAGTCGCTCCGCGACCCCCTCTATCGGGAGATCGCGAAGCTTCTGAATTTCATATTTCTCCATAACTCAATGGCGGTAGCAAATTATTCACTATTCACTTTTCACTTTTACCTTTCAGATACTCCTCCGTCTTGCTATACAGTCCTGTCTGGTTAGAGTAGGTGATGAACTTGCGGAACACCCACTTAGCCAACTGTCCCTTTGTACCCTCAGCACTTTTGCCGAGGCTGGTGCGGAGCGCTTCGAGTTGGGCCTCATTGAAGGTGTTCGGCAGACTGTCGAGCATGTTCTTAGGGCCGCGACGCTGGGCCTCACTCAGATGGTCAGTATCCTTAAGCATGTCAGCGAAGAGTTGCATCTTGCTCCAAAGATCATGGTACACCAGCCATTCCACCAGTTCACTCATGGCCTTGGTCCACGTCTGATTGTTGAGCACCCAGAGCACGCAACCAGCCTTCCATGCCGACACCAGCGAGCGATGCGACATCTCAAACAGTACGTCATCATCAGCCAGATCGGCCAGTGTTGCCATATCTGCAGCCAACTTGTCGGTCAGTTTGTTCAGCGGGCGGATGATGTAGCGGCCTTTGCAGAGGTCAAGGCGTGCCAGATACACGTCCAGCTTCTGGTAGAACTCGTCAGGGAACTTTCCCAATCTGGGGATACGCCCTTCGCGATTGCCACGCGGTTTATAAGAAAAAACCATGCGTCCGAAGGTGCCGTTAGTCAGTTCGTTTTTATAGAACTTGCGGGTTGAGTCCAGATTCGACGAGATGGTGATGCTGGCTCGGAGGATTGGGTTGCCCGTCACGCCGTCGGCTGTGGCACGCAAAGCACCGGCACGGGCGCGGTCGTAGATATTGCGAAACATCAACGAGACTTGTTTATGACTGCCACACAACTGGTCGGCCATCTCCACTTCGGGCAGGTTGAAGTACTGCGTGCGACCGCCCTGCGCCTCGAGCGCAATCGCATTCTTGAGGAAGGCTGGTTTGGTCGTGTCAGTCGGCGGAAACCAGTAGGCCAGAATCGGCTCGGCTGTCTTTTTCTTATTGTTGGGTTCGGTCTTATTGAGACTCTGCCATTCCCGATATTTGTCCTCTTCAGCCTTGTCGTGCTGGCGGAAATCACGGCAAATGGCCTCTACAAGAATCGGATATTGGCCCTTGTTGTCGCCACTTTTTGCTACGAGATTGGCCATCATGCCGCATAGTTCCTTCCAAGTGTTGTCAGGATACTGAAATTCCGCGCCGCTGATGTGTGCGCCCAGGACAGGGAAAAACATCGGAACCATGGGTTCTTGTATGACTTCCGAGACCTGCGAGAGCAGGATTTTGATACATTCTGTCCCTTTACCAAGGTTTGGCATCTTAGGGGCAGAGGGTTTACTAATGTCGTATTTCATTGATAATCTGCTATTTAAATGAATTACTGATAACCGAGTATTCCAGTTATTCCAATTCCAGTTTGTTTTTTTGACACCCCAATTCTGCTTACTATATATATAACTATCTATATATCAATTAATTATATAATATATAAAGAGAGTTTGCACGCTCATTTTTCTAATTGGAATTGGAATAATTGGAATAGTTGAAACAACTGGAACGCTCAGGTCTTTTGTTACTTACTCACTTTTGACTATTCACTATTCACTTTTCACTATTCACTTTTCCTACCAGGCCTTCGAGTGCCCAAAGCAGTTCGTTGGCTACACCGCTGGCATACTTCGCGACGCTGAAGCCCTTGTCCACTTTCATGGGCTTGAAATTGGGGTGGTACGAACCGTCGCTGCGGCGGGTGACAGTAATGTAGTCGCCATCGTAGACGCGCGGGTTGCGCTTCTGGGCAGGCTGTGGCAGGGTCTCGACGAAGGTGAAGTGTTCGTCGTAGTTGAACTCGTCGCATTCCACTTCGCGGCAGAGCACGCCTGTGTAGTTCTTGTCAGCCTTCGCGATGGCGTCGCTGCGGAGGTAGGTTTTCAGATCCACGCAGAGGTGGGTGTTAGTGTTCCAGACTTTCTCATGATTCTTATACATATTATTAATAGGTTCGGGTGTTGCCTCGGTCTCACACGAGGGGCCCTCCGCCCAACGGGGGAAGTGAGACTGGCCTACGGTCCAACGCTTGACCATTTTCCCCCATCGGTTGGTGCTGCAAAGGTACGCAAAAGGCCATAAAAAAAGGTCTTATATAAGACCTACTATAAGACTTATATAAGACCTAACAGATTGATTTTCAGCCTACTTCATAATCTTATCGATTTCGCTGCTCCTGGGCGGCAGCTTGCCCGTCTGCTGCCATGTGCCCGCCAACTGAGCCAGATTGGGAATGCCCCACAGCTGCTGAAACAGCTTCCACTTCTTCTTAATCTGCAACTTCTCAGCCATGCGGTCGGCGATGTAGGCCGCCTGATTGGCCGATATACCCTCCGCCAGCGCATAGCCGTCAGCCACGATGAACCCCGCATCCCGCAGCCGCTGCCACAACACCTGCGCTTCGGCAGTCAGCAGTTCGGCCAGGTTCTCGGTCATGTTGGCCGTCGACTGTGACTGGTCTATCAACTCTTCATCGTCGAAGTGGCTCAGCGATTCCATGATGTCCTCCGACATCTCCAGTTTCGCGGCCGTGATAAGTTCCAGAAGTACCGTCTTCGCGGCCTCACGCTTGCTCAGATTCTTACGCTTCGATGTGTTCAGGTAGATGCGTATGGCCTTCGCCACGTCATCCGCCGAAGACTTCTTGGCCACGCCTGCCGACAACTTGCCAAGTTCTTTCAGTTGCGTGTCCTTGTCTTGAAGTTGCTGATTGAGTTCGTCAATCTCTTTCTGCTGCTCCTCGTTTACAGAATTCAGCCGGTCAATCTCGTCGAGCAGGCCCTGTGTCGCCTCCACCACCCGCATCTGTATTCTCATCTCCTCAGCCTCTTCCATCTTTCTCTCTAGCTCGTTCTGCAACTGGCGGTACGTTTCGTGTACCGCCTCTTTCAATTCCTCTGTGTTTAATCCTTCTTTCATAGATCCCTGCTGTTTATTTTGTTTACTACGTCATGTTTAGTTCGCTCCGAAAAAGGAGCCGAAAAGGTTGCGAAGTTACAAAATTAAATCGTGAACCACAAATAAATCTCCCATTATTTTTCCTCCCATTGCACAAAACGCTCAAAGTGTGTAATTCGCCCCCTCTTTTTTACCCATCAAAAAAGCCCCGCCGCCATGGAAACCTATCGCTGGGGCCAGGCCCGAGTGATAGGTACATCACGTTAGCCTGTCCCCATGACTAGCTTAAATGCGCAACAAAATAGGATTTTTATAAGTTTTTCTCTAAACCCGCTCCCTTTTGAGCCTTTTTTCGAAGAAAAACAGGAAAATTCAACCTATTATCGAAATCTTTTCTTATATTTGCACACGATATAGTAATAGTAACGCTTATGACTACACAAGAGATGTCACAGATAATAGCTGATTACTTCAAGACGCAGCCGGTTTTGAAGGCTTGGCTTTTTGGGTCTTTTTCTCGTGGAGAACAGACTGACAGCAGCGATGTAGATATCCTTTTTGTACCAGACCGTTCGGGCAAACCATTTACTTTATTTACCCACGCTGGTATGTATTTGGACTTGAAAGAGTTACTTGGCCGTGAAGTTGACTTAGTGGTAGATGGCACACTTCGCCCCTATGCAGCCGAGAGAGCCAACCAAGACAAGAAGTTGATTTATGAGAGAAAAGTTGCGTGACAAGGGCAGAATAGAAGACATCATCAAATATTCTGAAAACATCAGAATGATGATAGATGGAGTGTCGTATGAAACATTTCAGAACGACATCCTGATATATTATGCCGTGATGAAAAATGTCGAGATAGTGGGTGAAGCGGCCTATATGCTTTCTGCCGAATTCAAAGAATCTCATCCTCAGACGCCTTGGAAAATAGTTCAGGGCATGCGTCACTACTTGGTTCATGGCTATGCAAACATTGACGTTCACGAATTATATAGCACAGCTGTTAATGATATACCCATCCTCAGACAACAGGCCGAAAAATATTTGGCCGACACGAATTGGGAAGAATGGGAAAATAATAATGTGTAACCCATGATCTCTTTCTATTCAAATTGATGCACATTTGAAGAGCATGGGGCTCACGACGGCCAACAGCCAGACTAAATAGAATTATAAAATCTCGATATTGTACAATTAGGTGTTATGAATAAGATCCTCTATCTGACGGATTTGAACTACGTTGCCAAAGGGCGGAACTACTATGAGGAGGACATCTACCTGACAGGCAGGCTGAGGGAACACTTCGATGTAGCCTTATGCCATCCTGCATGTTCCGAAAGTTTTGAAAGAGAGGCTGATATGATTGTCTTCAGGAACACTGGCGGCGTCAGCGGATTCAAAGACATTTATCATTCTTTTGTAGAGAGAGCGAAAGCAAACAACCTGAAAGTATTCAACGAACTGACGGGTAAGGCCGACATGCGGGGGAAGCAGTATCTACTGGACTTGACGACAAAGAACTACCCCGTCATACCAACGATAGAACGTAAAAAAGACTTACACCTGCTTCCTGAGACAGACCGTTACGTCATCAAGCCCAAGAACGGAGCAGACTCTATTGGTCTGGAGTTTCTGACACGGAAAGAACTGGCGGAAAGGAACCTGACGGATGGTATCATGTTGATTCAGCCACAAGTGGATTTCGAATACGAAGTGTCGTTCTATTTTTTGAACGACAAGTTGGAATATGCCTTATATGCCCCAGACAAGAGCCATAGGTGGGACCTGAAACGCTATCACTGTACAGACGAGGATATCGCCTTTGCCGAATCATTCATCAGCTGGAACGACATCAAGAATGGCATTCAGCGGGTGGATGCCTGTAGGACAAGGGATGGAAGGCTGCTGCTGATCGAATTGGAAGACCTAAACCCTTACCTGTCGCTTCTCGAATTAGACGAAAAGACGAGAGAGACATTTGTTGCCGATATGGTAAATGCTCTTAAAAAGTACCTTTTATGAATACAAGAACGATATAAAGAGACACTATAAGGAGATCATGGGGTCGGTTCTACTGATCATTTTTTACGTTGAAAATTTGGATGTTCGAGAATAAGTTCGTATCTTTGCCTTCGCATTTGAAAACAATTGAACCGATGGAAGTGCACAGGGGGTCAAGAACGATGTGT
>JAEEGG010002144.1_pt1 | contig 51601 bp, 40 predicted proteins | sample 9134161 | NCBI WGS metagenome assembly JAEEGG01 (sample SAMN16246543, study PRJNA631951) | gut metagenome | biome: gut microbiome; feature: rumen; material: CR-attached | host: Bos | place: Iran: Karaj | collected 2018-10
TGTGGTCTGCAAAGGTAATCAGGTCATACAAGCCATACAGGTGTCATACGATATTTCTGCTGAAAATACTTACAAGCGTGAGAAGAATGGCCTACTGCTTGCCGCCAGACAGACCAAATGCGAAAATCTGTTGCTACTCACTGACCATGAGAGCGGCGAAATAGAGGAGGATGGTCACAAGATGAAGATTCAGCCCGTCTATGAATGGAGTTTGGAACTCGGAGTGTAGTCAGCTGAATTTTAAGAAAGCAGTGCAATAGCCAAATATGTCAGGGGACAGATACTGACACAGGTGGGGGATACATGCCCCTTGGGGTTACTATAATTTTCTAAAACATAGGCAACTTTTGGCTAAAATCTTTCAAAAACATAGGCATTTTTGTGTAAAAACTTGCTAAAGTATAGGCATTTGGTTCGCCTAATGCGTTCAGGGTCACAACTACCCCAACCCCTTCTTCTTGCGTCCCTGTGGTAGCAAGCGAGCAGAGCTCGAGTCCCGTAAGAAGGGGCTTCGAACCACTCTCTAAACCTCTGTCCCCACATTCTGTGGGGTATCTCATCAACCCCAACCCCTTCTTACCGTAAGAAGGGGCTTCAATCTCTTCTCCAAACCTCTTCCCTTTTCAAAGGGACGAGGCTTAATTTGCTTCGGGGGAAAACCGCCCTCCGCAAAGATTTTGGTAAGATTCACGGAGCCTGTGCCCCTGCGGGGTGAATCTTGAGAGTTTACATCCCTGCTGTCGCCACCCCTTGAGAAGGGGTTCATTGAGGTGGAGGGATGCCGTGCTAGTGTATTGAGGCCTTATATAATTGTCAACCTATAATCTTTATACTATTGAAAACACACCGGGGGTATAAGGGGCACGGAGCCCCTTTTAGATAATGTTCGACCTATTTTTTACGGGTGGGTGGGAAGCGATGCGGATGGACTGAGGACGAAGGTCTGGATAGTCTATTGTAAATAGGCATTCAGGACGTAGGTCTCAGGACATCGGTATCGCGGGGATAATAAACAATGTCCTAACCTATTTTTACGGGTGGGTGGGGGAGATGCGATGTGTGGACGAGGACGAAGGTCTGGATAGTCTATTGAAAATAGGCATTCAGGGCATACTTGCCAAATAACCAAGCGAAAACTTACCAAACAACCAAATTGTTAGAACGTCACGCTGTCGCTCAGCTCGTCCTCGGCAATCATGTCGATCTCGTTTTCGCCCCTGCGATCCCACCAGCGGCCTATACGGGTAAACTGGCCTGACTCCATAGCTACATGATGGAAATAACGTTCGATAATATTTTGGAATAACAAGCGGTTGGTTTACTTTTTTGCGGAAAAACTTGGAATTTTAGTAAATAAGTTGTATTTTTGTGGCATGAAAATGTATCCGATGTTGTTTGAGGAGGATTTGCACACGTTGGTGTGGGGATGGGAGCGCTGGGAGGTGAGTGCGGTGCCCTCGAGCGTGAGCGTGGTGGCAAATGGAGAATGGAAAGGGAAAGAGTTAGTGGCGGTGATAAACGAGATGCCGGAGGAAGTGCTGGGGAAGGCGGTGAATGAGAGGTATGGGGGACAGTTGCCGCTGCTGGTGAAGTTTATCGACGCGAAGAGGGATCTGAGTATTCAGGTGCATCCGAACGATGAGATGGCGATGCGGGTGCATGGGAAGATGGGGAAGTCGGAGATGTGGTATATCATCAAGGCGGAACCGGGTGCGCATCTGTATGCGGGCTTTAAGACGGAGATTACGCCGGATGAGTATCAAAGGAGGATAGAAGACGGGACCATCACGGATGTACTGGCGTGTCATACGGTGAAGGCGGGGGATGTGTTTTATCTGCCTGCGGGACGTGTGCATGCGATCTGCGGGGGGATTCTGTTGGCTGAGGTGCAGCAGTCATCGGATGTGACGTACCGTATTTTTGATTATAATAGGCCGGGGCTGGATGGGAAGCCGCGTGAGTTGCATACGGAACTGGCGAAGGAGGCGATTGACTATCATGTGGAGGACCACTATCGGACGGAGTATATGGATGCGTCGGATAGGGCGGTGCAGATTATTGAATCGCCGTATTTCGGGGTCAGGGTGATGGAAATCACGGGGATGTTCCATCGGGATCTTCGTAAATACGATAGTTTCGTGATCTCAATGTGTATTGAGGGGGATTGCGAGATCAGAGTGAGGAGTACGGGGGAAAGCGTGGTGCTGAGAGAGGGGAGCAGTACGTTGATACCGGCTGCGATTGCGGATTACGACGTGGTGCCGTTGGAGGGGAGGGCAAGGTTGCTTGATGCGTTTATTGACAACCGGAGTGACGGGATTGGAAGGCGCGTGACGCGGTTCTTGCATCAAAGGTGGGGGTGAACCCCCAGACCCTGTCCCTCTTGACAGAGGGTTTTCACAACCACCTCATCCTCCTTGTCCTAAGGAGGACCTCGAACCACTCTCCAAACCTCTCGCCAATCGTTGGCAAGAGGCTTAATTTGCTACGGGGGAAAACCGCCCTGCGCAAAGATTTTGGTATGGCTCTCGAGCCTTTGCCCCTGCGGGGTTCGCCATGATTTCCTACATCCCTGCTGTCGCCGCCCCTTGGAAAGGGGCTCACTGAGGTGGAGCAGACGACCATGGGCCTAGGGAGGGGCTCACTGAGGCGGAGGAAAGCCCGAGAGCTCACTGAGACGGAGCAGACGACCATGGGCCTAGGGAGGGGCTCATTGAGGCAGAGGAAAGCCATTAGAACGACAAACAGAAAGGGGGTCACTGAGGCAGAGGAAAGCCCGAGGATAATGGCAATGCCAGTCCCCAATGTGACATCCGATGGAAATGACACAGCAGTGCCTGTCCCCAATGTGACATCCGATGGAAATGTCACAGCAGTGCCTGTCCCCAGTGTGACATTTTAAAAGTAGTAGGATTTATACCATTCGGCGAATTTGCGGAGGCCTTCGCGGAGGGTGATTTTCGGGGTGAAACCGAAGTCGCGCTCGAGGGCGGTGGCGTCGGCATAGGTGGTGGGGACATCGCCGGGTTGCATGGGGACCAGCTGTTTGTGGGCCTCGAAATCGAAGTCCTGGGGGAGGACGCCTGCACGGACGAGTTCCTCCTGGAGGATGGTGACGAAGTCGAGGAGGTTTTCGGGTTGGCCACCACCGATGTTGTAGATGGCGTAGGGTGGGATGGGGAGTCCATCTTCGCCTTTTTTGCGTTCGGGGGCGCCCTGCATCACACGGACGATGCCTTCGACAATGTCGTCGACATAGGTGAAGTCGCGGCGGCAGTTGCCGTAGTTGTAGATCTGGATGGTTTCGCCCTTCAGGAGTTTGTTGGTGAAACCGAAGTAGGCCATGTCGGGGCGGCCTGCGGGGCCGTAGACGGTGAAGAAGCGCAGGCCTGTGGTGGGGATGTCGTAGAGCTTGGAGTAGCAGTGGGCCATGAGCTCGTTGGACTTCTTCGTGGCGGCGTAGAGGGAGACGGGGTTGTCGACGCGGTCGTCGGTGGAGAAGGGGACTTTTTTGTTGCCGCCGTAGACGGAGGAGGATGAGGCGTAGACCAGGTGCTGGACGGGGCGACGCACACGGCGCACACTGGGGTCAGACCCCATTGTGACATCAGAGATATCAGCATCGGGGTCAGACCCCATTGTGCTGCGGCAGGCCTCGAGGATGTTGTAGAAGCCGATGAGGTTGGACTGGATGTAGGCGTCGGGGTTGGTGATGGAGTAGCGGACGCCGGCTTGTGCGGCGAGGTTGACGACGACGTCGAAGTGGTAGTCGGAGAAGAGTTTGTCGATGGTGGGTTTGTCGGCGATATCGCCACGAATGAAGGCCCAACGGTTAAGCACACTGGGGTCAGACCCCGCTGTGACATCAGAGATATCAGCATCGGGGTCAGACCCCAGTGTGACATCAGAGATATCAGCATCGGGGTCAGACCCCATTGTGCTGGTGAGGGCTTCGAGGTCTTTGAGGCGGGACTCTTTTAGACTGGGGTCGTAGTAGTCGTTCATGTTGTCGATGCCGACGATGGTGGCGCCTGAGAGATCGTGGAGGAGGCGCTTGACGAGGTTGGAGCCGATGAAGCCGGCTGCGCCGGTTACCAATATGGTTTTGCCGTTTAAATCGATTTGTTGCATAATATCCGAAATAACCTAAATATCACTAATTACCTTAATATCCGTAATATCCATAATTTCCTAGATATCCCTAAATATCCGTAATATCCATAATAGCCCTGCTTTATAGACGTTGCTTCGTGAGATTCGTAAGCGGTGCAAAGTGTCGGGCGATAAGGGACTTAAAACCCCGCCGGGGGCGGGGATTAAGTTGTTACTTGGCGTAGGCGACGGAGCGGGTTTCGCGGATGACGGTGATTTTGACCTGGCCGGGGTAGGTCATCTCGTTCTGGATCTTGGTGGCGATCTCGCCAGAGAGGGCCTCGGTCTCAGCGTCGGACATCTTGTCGGCACCGACGATGACTCGCAGTTCACGACCTGCCTGGATGGCGTAGGTCTTGGTGACACCGGGATAGCTCATGGCGATGGCCTCGAGGTCGTTGAGACGTTTGATATAGGCCTCTACGATCTCACGACGGGCACCGGGACGGGCTCCGGAGATGGCATCGCACACCTGCACGATGGGGGCGAGGAGTGTCTGCATCTCCATCTCGTCGTGGTGGGCTCCGATGGCATTGCAGATATCGGGTTTCTCCTTATAGACCTCTGCGATCTTGGCGCCATAGAGGGCGTGTGGCATCTCGCTCTCCTCGTCGGGTACCTTACCGATATCGTGGAGGAGACCAGCGCGCTTGGCCTTCTTGGGGTTGAGACCCAGTTCGGCTGCCATGATGGCACAGAGATTGGCCGTCTCGCGGGCGTGTTGCAGGAGGTTCTGACCATAAGAAGAGCGGTATTTCATCTTACCGATGATACGGATGAGTTCGGGGTGCAGGCCATGGATACCGAGGTCGATGGCTGTGCGCTTACCGGTCTCGATGATCTCGTTGTCGAGCTGTTTCTTGACCTTGGCGACCACTTCTTCGATGCGTGCGGGATGGATACGTCCATCGCTGACGAGCTGGTGGAGGGCCAGGCGACAGGTCTCGCGGCGTACGGGATCGAAGCCTGAGATGACGATGGCCTCGGGGGTGTCGTCGACCACAATCTCGACACCAGCGGCTGCCTCGAGGGCACGGATGTTACGACCCTCACGACCGATGATACGGCCTTTGACTTCGTCGTTGTCGATGTGGAAGACGGATACGGAGTTCTCGACGGCTGTCTCGGTGGCTACGCGCTGGATGGTCTGGATGACGATCTTCTTGGCCTGGGCGTTGGCGTTGAGTTTGGCCTCGTCCATGATCTCGTTGATGTAAGATGCAGCGGCTGTCTTGGCCTCGTCTTTCATGGCCTCGACGAGACGCGTCTTGGCCTCCTCGGCACTCAGACCGGAGACCTCTTCGAGCATCTCGCGCTCCTTCTGTTGCATCTTCTCGAGTTCCTCGGCCTTGATGCTGAGGAGTTTTTTCTCGTTTTCGACGCGCTGTTGGAGGTTGTCGAGTTCGTTTTTGCGACGACCTAATTCCTCCTGACGCTGGTTGAGAGAGAGCTCACGCTGTTTGAGTTTGTTTTCCGACTGCTGGATGTGTTGGTTGCGCTGTTGCACTTCCTTTTCGAGTTCCGACTTTTTGTTGAGGAACTTTTCTTTGACCTCGAGCAGTTTCTTTTCTTTGATGACCTCGGCCTGTTTGTTGGCGTTGTCGATCATTTCCTGGTACTTCCCCTTGATGACATAGCGGAAGATGAGATATCCGCCGACACCTCCGAGAACGAGGGCGCCTGCGGCAATCAATAATACGAAAAATAAATCCATAAAAAATCTATGTTAAAATGATACGTTTCGTCATTTGAGTGCTTCGTCAATCTCGGAAGTCAACTTTTTGAGAATCGTATCGTAGGGGGCTGTATCGTTGTTGCCTTTTTCCCGTTCGTACATCAGTGCGATGTCGACGAGGGTCATGAGGGAGATGGTGTGATCGCCCTTTTTGCCCTTGAAGACCTGTGCATAGCGGTTGTAACGGTCGGTAATGAGTTTGGCGGCAGCTCGGTAATAGACCTCTTCATCGCGGTCTATGGTCACCTCTACCTCCTCGTCATAGACGTGCAGCCTTATATGTAGTTTCTCTTTGTTCACTTCGTTGATCGTGACTTAGTCACTGTTGTTTATTGTTAGCTTCTCGTCGGAGACGAGTGTGATGCACTTGTTCACTTCCCTGATGAGTTTTTGCACTCTGGCCTTTGCTGCTTCGAGGTCGCCATCGGTGATGGTCATCATCTTTGCCATTTTCAGGGCGTTATAGTCATTGTCTTTCTGTGTGATTCTGGCCTGTAGGTCTTTGATGTCCTTCTCGGCTTTTTCGACCATGGCGTAGAGGTCCTGATTCTCTTTTTTCAGTTCCTGAAACTTCAGAATCAGTTGTCTGACGCGGGTTTCGAATTGGGTAATCACTTTCTCGTTTGAATCCATGACATAACGATTTGATGCACAAAGTTATGCAAAAATCTTGTTAAAGAATCACATTGATGCAAAGATTTAACAATTTTTTTTGTTTTTTGTCACACAGAGTTTTTTTTGTCACACAGATTGCACAGATGACACAGATCTTTGCTGCTCTGCAGCGATAGCTCTTTCCGAAAGGAGCTATTCTTTGGGTTTGGGTTCCTTTTTGGCGAGGAGGACGACTTTGTAGACGAAGTTGGTGATCCAGGACTGGGAGAAGCCGAGGCGCTGGGCGTACTGACGGACAGCGATGACGGACTTCATGACACCGGCGTCGGTGTAGTCGTTTTTGTTGAAGATGTCGTTGACGGTCTTCTCGGTCATGGTGTAGAGCATCTTCTTCATGAAGCCCGGGAGGCGGAGTTTGAATTTCATCAGGTTGCCTGTGAGCATCATGAGTTCTTGTGTGAAACCCTGGAACTGGAAGAGGTAGGTCTGTGCGTCCTGTACCTTCTTGCAGCGTTTGCGGAGGCTGGCGTCGATCTCTTTGAAGAAATCGTCGTCCATGCCGTACATTTGTTTGAGCATGTTTTTGCAGCGGCTGCGTTCGCCTACGCCGAGTTTGTTGTTGACGGTGGCCACTTTGAGGGTGGACTTGAAGACGCGGAGGTCGGGGAGGGCAGCGAGGCTTGTGATGCCGAGGTCGGCTGCCATGGAGGCTTGGAAGTAGACGCGGATGAGGGTCATGAAGTCTTCCATGCCGCCGATACGAGTTTCACTTTCTTTTTTTCCGAATAATTTATTCCAAAAAGACATATTTTTCTAATTTTGATTGATTTTGGGTGCAAAATTACGAAAAAAAAAGCATAACACGCAGATTTTATATTTTTTTGTCACACAGATTACACGGATTACACAGATTTTTTATTCCTTGGGAATGATTTTTTTAGACAGAGTAACAGAGTAACATATTATTTTGTCACACGGATTACACGGATTACACGGATTTTTTTATTCCTTCGGAATATTTTTAGACAGAGTAACAGACTAACAAAATATACAGATTACACAGATTTTTTATTCCTTCGGAATGTTTTTTTTAGACAGAGTAACAGAGTAACAAAATATTTTTTGTAAATTTGCAGCCGGAATATAAATATTGCAGATATGAAAGGAATTGTATTAGCAGGGGGATCGGGGACGAGGCTTTACCCGATTACGAAGGGGATCAGTAAGCAGTTGATCCCGATTTTTGATAAGCCGATGATTTATTATCCTATTTCCGCGTTGATGTTGGCGGGGATCCGGGAGATACTGATTATTTCGACGCCGTATGACCTGCCGGGATTCAAGCGGTTGTTGGGGGATGGTTCTGATCTGGGCGTGCGTTTTGAGTATGCCGAGCAGCCTTCGCCCGACGGACTGGCCCAGGCGTTTATCATCGGTGAGGAGTTTATCGGTGATGACTGTGCCTGTCTGGTGCTCGGAGATAATATCTTCTATGGCTCAGGATTCAGTGGGCTGTTGAAGCAGAGTGTGCAGAATGCTGAGAGAGACGGACTGGCTACGGTGTTCGGGTATTATGTGAATGATCCTGAGCGGTATGGTGTGGCTGAGTTTGACAGCGAGGGTAATTGTCTGAGTATCGAGGAGAAGCCAGCGCAGCCGAAGTCGAACTATGCTGTGGTGGGGCTTTATTTTTATCCGAACAGTGTGGTGGAGATTGCGAAGCATATCAAGCCGTCGGCACGTGGAGAGCTGGAGGTTACGACGGTGAATCAGGAGTATCTGGCGCAGCAGAAATTGAAGGTGCAGACGTTGCAGAGGGGTTTTGCGTGGTTGGATACCGGGACGCATGACTCGTTGTCGGAGGCTTCGACGTTTATCGAGGTGATTGAGAAGAGGCAAGGGTTGAAAGTGGCTTGTCTGGAAGAAATTGCCTTCAAACAAGGCTGGATCACAAAAGAAAAACTGAAGGCTATTGCCCAACCTATGGCGAAGAACGATTATGGATGCTATTTGCTGAACCTCGCAAATAGTTAGTCACACAGATTACACAGATAACACAGATTTTATCACCTCCGGTGAGACAGATCTCACAGATATATAAAGGTCACACAGATAGCACAGATAACACAGATTTTATCACCTCCGGTGAGACAGATCTCACAGATATATAAAGGTCACACAGATAGCACAGATTACACAGATCTTTGCTGCTCTGCAGCGATAGCCCTTTCCGAAGGAAAAAATCTGTGAAATCTGTGAAATCTGTGTGACAAAAAAATATCTGAAATCGGTGTGACTTACTTATCGAGTTTTTCGTATTCGGAGTTGTTGGATTTGTATTCGGGTACGATTTCCTTCATCTTACGGACGGTGGCCATGTCGTCGTATTGCTTGGAGATCTCGATGAGTTCGTCGATCTCCTTGGCGACCTTCTGGTAGTCGTACTCACGCACCTCGGCGATGCGGATTTTCTCGTGGAAGGTGGGTTTGGTGCCTTCGAGTTCGTTGAGTACCTCCTCGTAGAGTTTCTCACCCGGGCGCAGGCCAGTGAACTTCACCTCGACATTCTTGGCGCCGGAGAGCTGGATCATACGTTTGGCGAGGTCGGCAATCTTGACCGGTTTACCCATGTCGAAGACGAAGATCTCACCGCCATTGCCCTTTGTGCCGGCTTCGAGGACCAGTTTACAAGCCTCGGGGATGAGCATGAAGAATCGGACGATGCGCTCATCGGTGACGGTGACAGGGCCACCCGCCTTGATCTGTTCGCGGAAAAGTGGTATGACGGAGCCGTTGGAGCCCAGTACGTTGCCGAAACGTGTGGTGACGAACTGTGTGCGGGCTGAGGGGCTGCCCATCTGCGAATTGGTGATGAAGCTGACCTTGTTGGTCAGGGCCGAGAAGAATGACGATACCTTTTTCTCCTTGATGGCCTGGTCGAGGCTCTGGACGTAGATCTCGCAGATGCGCTTGGAGCAACCCATGACGTTGGTGGGGTTGACGGCTTTATCGGTGGAGATCATGACGAACTTCTTGACGCCATATTTCACGGAGAGGTCGGCAATGACCTTGGTGCCATAGACATTGTTGAGGATGGCCTCTGAAGGGTTGTCCTCCATCATCGGCACGTGTTTGTAGGCCGCTGCATGGAACACGTAGTCGGGTTTGAACTCGCTGAAGATCTTCTCCATGCGGCTCTTATTGCAGATGCTGGTCACCACGGTCTGTGCAGGGATACTGGCAAACTCGTTGGCCATCAGCAGGCGTAGGTCGTGTTCGGGTGTCTCGGCCTGGTCGATGAGCATCATGGCAGAGGGTTTGAATTTCGCCACCTGACGCACGATCTCGGAACCGATGCTACCGGCAGAACCGGTGATCAGTACGCGCTTGCGTTTGAGCAGCTCCTCGACGGATTTCAGGTCGACACGGATTTCCTGTCGGGGGAGGAGCTCTTCGACGCTCACCTCACGGAGTTGTAGGGTGCCGAAGATTTCGGGTGTCATCTCCTCGCCGGAGGTCATCTCCTTGGCACCCTGGGCCATGAAGATCTTTGCACCGGCACTGATCAGTTTGTCCTGTACGGCCTGGTTCTCGCGGAACTCTTTGACACGGTAGGGCGATACGAGGATGGCTTCGATGTCGTTCTCCTTGATGACTTCGGTGAGGTCGTCGTCGACCGACCATACCTTCTCGCCCATGATCTCCTGATGCTTGGTCTTTTTGAAGTGGGAGATGAAGCCCTTGACCACGAACTTTCTGGGACGCTGGTTCTGGATGTTCTTGGCCAGGCCCACGCCTCCCTGCATCGTACCATAGATTAGGATGCGCATCGCGCGTGTATTGGAGAAGGCAACGTCGTAGAGGGTCTTGACGAAGACGCGGAGGGCCCACATCAGCAGGGTCGAGAAGACGTAGATGAGGAAGATGCTTGTGGTATTGAAATGCGCGAACAAGTGACCTGGCAGGTAGTCCATGCCGTACTGTGCCACCAGCACCAGGGCCAGTGAGACGAGGTTGCCGTAGACCACGCGCATGAGGTCGATGAAGCTCGAATAGCGCATGAAGCCGGAGTAGGTGTGGAACAGTCGGAAACCGGGGATGCTCAGCAGGACGAAGCAGAAGAGTGTATTGACTACTTGCAGCAGGTTGGCGAGCAGGCTCTCGGCATTGTTGAAAATCCAATAGGTAAGGAATCCACTGAACAAGATAAAGGAGCAGTCAATGAGAAAAATGCTCCAATAGGGCAGTGAATTCTTTGTAAAATACCAGTTTAATATCTTGTCGAATGCATTTCGCATATCTCTATCTTCTCAAAATCGGTGCAAAGGTAATATTTTTCGGGTAAAATACCAAAGATTTGGGAGTTTTTTTTTTGAATTCCTACCTGAAAGTTGTTATTCTCAAAAATAATCCGTAACTTTGACCTTAAAAATAAGGTCGAAGATAGGCTGCATTTCGGAAAAACTCAAATAAAATTTGGTAATTCACTCAATTTGCACTATCTTTGCACGCGAAATTTATTATCATACCGTATGAAGAATATTGTGATTGCAGCGGGGTATGCCACGAGGTTGGGGGAGTTGACGAAGAACTTTCCGAAGCCGTTGTTGAAGATTGGGGAGAACACGATTCTGGGGAGGATGTTGGATGATATTGATGGGATACCGGAGATAGACGAGCATGTGATTATCACGAATCATAAGTTCGCACCGATTTTCGAAGAGTGGGTTGGTGTCACACTGGGGACAGGCACTGCTGTGACATCCGATGGGGATGATGTCACAGCAGTGCCTGTCCCCAGTGTGACACGATGGAAGAAGCCCATCAGGATTGTGGATGACGGGACTGAGACGAATGATACCCGTTTAGGGGCGGTGTGTGATTTGCTGTTTGCGATGGAGAAGCTCGGGATTGATGATGATATGTTGGTGGTGGCGGCGGATAATCTGCTGTTTTTCAGTTTTCAGGAGTTTGTGGACTTTGCGAAAGAGAAGGGGACGAGTTGTATCATGTGTCATGAACAGCCTTCGATCGAGAAGTTGCAGAGGACTGGGGTTGTGGAGTTGGATGATGATTTCAGGGTGCTTGGGATGGAAGAGAAGCCTGAGGTGCCGAAGAGTCATTGGGCTGTGCCACCTTTTTATATATATATAAAGAAGGATTTGGATCTGGTGAGGCATTCTGTGGAGAATGGGTGTGGGAAGGATGCGCCGGGGAATTTGGCGCACTATATGGTGGAGCATAGTGTTCTCCATGCCTGGCCGATGAGTGCGGGGCGCTTCGATATAGGGTCGTTGGATACGTATTATGAAGCGGTTGAAAAGTTTGGAAAGAGTTGAGAGTTTAGAGTTTAGAGTTGAGAATTGAGAGTTTATGGAGTATAAGTATCATATTTTTGCGCCGTATCGGGTATGTCCGTTGGGGGCGCATGTGGATCACCAGCATGGGTTGGTGACGGGTTTTGCGATTGACAAGGGTGTGGATCTTTGGTTTAACGTCAATGATGACACACTGGGGACAGGAACTGCTGTGACATCGGATGGAAATGTCACAGCAGTTCCTGTCCCCAGTGTGACGTCCCACGTTCATTTGGAGAGTAGGACGTTTGAGGGGGTGGTGGATTTTGAGATTGACACCCCTTCGCAGGTGCGTGAGCGTCATTGGGGTGATTATGCCAGGGGTGCGAAATATGCGTTGCGGAAGCGATTTGAGTTGAAGAGGGGTATTACCGGTGTGATCCAGGGAAGTCTGCCTGTGGGTGGATTGAGTTCGAGTGCCGCTGTGTTGATTGCGTATGTGATGGCGTTTGCCAAGGCGAATGATATCACGTTGCAGCCGTTTGAGGTGGTGAAGATTGCGTCGGAGGCTGAGCGGGAGTATATCGGGTTGAATAACGGTCTGTTGGACCAGGCCTGTATCGCGTTGGGTAGGAAAGACGGGTTGTTGTTTTTGGACTGCGACTCGAACGACTGGCGGATTATCAAACGGAACCCCGAGATGCCCGATTTCGAGATCGGTATCTTTTTCAGTGGTCTGACGCGGTCGTTAGTGAATAGCGATTATAACCTGCGTGTGTACGAGTGTAAGACCGCTGCGTGGAATATGCTGGCGTATACGGAACAGCCGTTGAAGACGTTTGACAAGACGTTTTTGAGGGATATTCCCAAGAGTACGTTTGATAAGACCAGGATTGCGATGCCGGCGCGGTTTGCAAGGAGGGCTGAGCATTTTTATTCGGAGTACCGTCGGGTGAGGCAGGGTGTGACTGCTTGGGAGACGGGTAATCTGAAGTTGTTTGGAAAGTTGTCGTTTGATTCGTGTGAGTCGAGTATTCATAATTATGAGTGCGGGTCGCCGGAATTGATAGCGATTTATGAGATTATGCGTTCGCTGCCTGGTGTTTATGGCGGCAGGTTTTCTGGCGCGGGGTTCAAGGGGGCGTGTATTGCGCTTGTGGATCCGGCGTATAAGGAGGCCATTGAAAAGACGTTAACCGAAAAATATCTTGCAGAATTCCCTGAGTACGAACGCACTTTCCAGGTGTTTTGGGTGAAGCCAGACGACGGCGCCAGGTTCGTAGAAGATTAATTAACCTCACACTGGGGACAGTCGCACTGGGGACAGTCGCACTGGGGACAGGAACTGCCGTGACATCCGAGCAAGAGATGTCACGGCAGTTCCTGTCCCCAGTGTGACTAATATGTTAAAATCTGTTCAAAAACGGGCTAAATGGTCTCCGTAATATTAAAATTCTTTAATTATTTGAATATTTTTAATGAAATATTAGGAACATATCATATTATTCTATATCTTTGCAAAAAACTAAAATATTACAAAGAAAATATGACAAACATGCTACTAACTTACAATGGAAAGAGTACCTGTCTGATAATGAGAAACAGGAACAAGTATAAGTTATTCTTTATGTTAGATTGAAAGAGTGACAGTTTGAGATATCGTATACGTTAAATTATGATATATGAATATATCATACAGAAATAGTATCTGTATATCTGGAATTGTGTCATATGATTGTTATGAAGGATATTGACATATTTATTGTCCTAATGCCTTAGACGGAAGTTATTAAGGAATGTCGGGCAAACTATGATTAACACGATTTTAAAATGACTATGAGAAACCAGTTAACCTTTGAGTAGAGGCCGCCTGTGAAGGTCGCCTCTATTATTTTGCATTCTTTACGATAGAGAAACCTAGTGAAGTAATCCGTGCTATTTGTCGGATACTGCCTCCGAAATCCTTTGTTGCTTTCAGAATTGCATCTCTTTCTTTCTTGGCTAATTTTTGTAGGTCAGTAGGATGGTCAAGTCCATAGTTTGACATCAGGAATTCTTCAATCGCCTCGTCAGTGAGTTCTGTTCGTGGCATATCATAATCCAGCACACGAAGGGCTTTCTGCAAGGGTGTATATACCTGTTCCCGCAAATCCTCTAAAGGAAAGCTTTTCAGTACTGGGCTGACGGCGCAAAGATTTGAGTTCTGTCTCGGATCACCTGTAAACTCGTGCCAGCTGCTCCACTCGTATGACTCGACATCCTTACACAATGCACTTGCAACTGGGTTCTGATGGATATATCTTAGCAGTGTAAGAAAATATGCAGATGTATTTACAGGTTCGCTTTTGTAGCGGTCTTGAAAAACATGCCCGAAATGCTCGTATTTGCTATTATAATACTTCGCATATCGCTGGGCAATTTGCTTCATTATCGACGGAAGGCGTTCGCTTTTTTCGTGTACAAGCAAATGAACGTGATTTGGCATTAGACAATAGGCATAGAATGCGCAGTAAGGGGGAAGAAGTTGTCCGAGTTCGCTCTTAGGATAAATCATGTCGCTCATGATCATCAGAAATTTTCGATAATCTGAGTCATCGTCGAAAATCAGTTGACGGTTAATGCCACGTATCATCACGTGGTAAATGCCAATACTGCTTAGAATTCTGTTTTTTCTTGCCATAGTGTTATCTTTTATTGTTAACTTGGTGCAAAGATAGGCTTTTTTCCCCAATTCTCCAAATTTTTATGTTTTTTTTGTTGTTGTGTCACACTGGGGACAGGAACTGCTGTGACATCTGGTTGAGGATGTCACAGCAGTTCCTGTCCCCAGTGTGACATTAGATGGTGTTGATGTCGACGTAGCCGTGGGTGACGGCGTAGATGGTGAGGGCGGAGACGCTCTTGAGGCCGAGTTTGTCCATGATGTTTTTGCGGTGGGTGATGACGGTGGAGAGGCCGATGTTGAGTTTGTCGGCGATCTCTTTGTTGATGAAGCCTTGGACAATGAGGGACATGACTTCGATTTCGCGGTCGGAGAGGATCTTTTGTTGGAGGACCTTAGGCATGGGGGGTAGGTTCTGGCCATGGCCATGGGCGTGCTGTTCGAGCATGAGGAGTGAACGGACGAGTTCTGACTCGGGGACGTTGATACAAAGGCTGTGGAATTCGGATAGTTGTGACATCGTGTCGAGGGAGAGGGTGAGGACGATGGTCTTCTTGCGTTGTGCGAGGAAGAAGGGTTTGTTTTCGAGGACCACGTTCATTGACACGAAGTAGTGGAAGTATTGTTCGGGGTGGTTGGCCTCGAGTTCAGTAAATGAGCCAAAGGTGTCGACGGTCATAATAGGCATTAACGTCTGGAGCATTTGTTTCAGCCCCAGAGTCGCCAAAGTATTGGCATCGATGATTGCAATCTTCGGTCGATTCATTTAGTTCACACGGATTTATTATGGTCACACAGATTTCACAGATGACACAGATTTTATCACCTCCGGTGAGATCTGTGTGACCTTAAATTTTATGAGAGGAAGCCGAGGAGGGCGCCGGCAGCGACGGCGGAGCCGATGACACCAGCGACGTTCGGACCCATGGCGTGCATGAGGAGGAAGTTGTGGCGGTCGTACTCGAGGCCGAGGTTGTTGGAAATACGTGCAGCCATTGGTACGGCAGAGACACCCGCATTACCGATGAGCGGGTTGAGTTTCTTACCCTCCGGCAGGAAGAGGTTCATGATCTTGACGAAGCAGACACCCGAGGCGGTGGCAATCATGAATGCCATGGCACCGAGGGCGAAGATCTTAATGGTGTTGAAGGTCAGGAACTCGCTGGCCTGTGTGGAGCAACCCACGGTGAGACCGAGGAGCATCACCACGATATCGTTGAGGGCTGCACCAGCCGTCTTTGCCAGACGCGTGGTCTTGCCAGACTCTTTCAGCAGGTTGCCGAAGAACAGCATACCCAGCAGGGGCAGACCTGAGGGAACGATGAATGTGGTCAGCAGGAGTCCGATGATGGGGAAGAGGATGCGCTCTGTCTGCGACACCTCGCGACCCGGTTTCATCTTGATGACGCGCTCCTTATCGGTGGTGAGCAGGCGCATGATAAACGGCTGGATGACCGGTACCAGTGCCATGTAGCTATAGGCACAGACCGCGATGGCACCCATGAGGTTGGGTGAGAGCTTGGAACTCAGGAAGATGGCCGTAGGACCATCGGCACCACCGATGATGGCGATACCAGCAGCCTGAGACGGTTCGAAGCCCATGGCCAGTGCCACCATGTAAGCGCCGAAGATACCGAACTGTGCGGCTGCTCCGATGAGCATCAGTTTGGGATTTGCCAGAAGGGCTGTGAAGTCCGTCATGGCGCCGATGCCCAGGAAGATGAGCGGGGGATACCAGCCCTGTCGCACACCCTGGTAGAAGATGTTAAGTACCGAGTTGTCTTCGTAGAGTCCTATCTCCAGTCCGGCATCTGCGCGGAAGGGGATATTACCGAGGATGATACCCAGTCCGATGGGTACGAGCAACAGTGGTTCGAAGTCCTTCTTGATGGCGAGCCAGATGAAGAAGGCGCCCACTGCTATCATGATGAGGTTTCCCACTGTGGCATTGGCGAATGCCGTGTATGTGAGGAACTCATGGAAGTTTTGTATGATGAATTGACCTAAATCCATATTAATTCATAATTAATAATGCATAATGCATAATATTTAGCCGATGGTCATGAGGACGGCGCCTTCCATGACGGATTCGCCCTGTTTGACGGTGATGGAGGTGACGGTGCCCTCGTATTCCGACTCGATGTTGTTCTGCATCTTCATGGCTTCGAGTACCATGACGATATCGCCTACCTTGACGGTGTCACCCACGTTGACTTTGAGTTCTGTGACTGTGCCAGGCAGCGGTGCCTTGACAGGAGAGCCTGTGCCAGCAGCCATCGGTTTGTCGGCAGCAGGAGCAGCAGCAGGCGCCACTGCAGGACGGGCTACTGGCTTGGGAGCCTCGATGTGTACCTTCTTGAGGGTACTGGTGGGGTTGATGGGCTGTTTGAGTTCTACGTCGAACCGGATGCCATTGACATTCACTTTGGCAACGTTGCCCTCTACTTCTTCGATCTCTACGTCGTAATCGACGCCTTGGACTTTATATTGATACTTATTCATGTCTTCAAATTGATAATTGATAATTGATAATGGATAATTATTTGAGGGCGGGGCCGGTGGGGATGTGGGGAGCGTTGTGAGAGGTTGGGATGACCGGTGTTGAGAAATGGGTCATCTGACTGCCTTCGTCCGTCCAGTCGGTATCCTTCGACTTGATGGTGATGATACCTGACTCCACATCGTGGACATCGTCCTGGTACTGTTTGAGTGCCATGGAGATGACGGCGATATAGACCTCCTTGTCCTTACCCCTCGTTTTCAGGCCGTCTTGCAGGATGTTACCCGTGGCATGTGCCAGGTCGTGTGTGACCTCTACCGTCTTTGTGATCGGTTTGATGGGTTGGGTGTTGACCACCTTCTTCGCGGTGTCGAGATGGCGCATGATGGCGCCGAAGAGCCAGAAGAACACGAAGAGAATGGCCAGGCAGAAGAACACGATGCCCATGGCGAGCAGGGTGATGCCGAAGCCATGCGGGTCTTCACGCTTCAAGTAGGCATCCTTGGTCTCGTCGGTCTGGATGAAGTTCTCGATGCCCGGGGTGACATTTTCTGCCGACTTGACCGACCATTTGTTGCCATGACGGGCATACGACTGATCGGCTGCCAGAGCAGGAACGGTGACAGAGTCGATCAGTTCGGTAGCATTGCCATTGTAGAAGCCAATCCAGAACGGTTCCGAGATGGGAACTTTGAGAGAGAGGTGCAACTTGCCCTGTGCGGGGTTGGAGTTGCAGAAGAATAACAGATGCTGTCGACCGCCTATCTGCGTACGGCTGTCACCGCTGGGGATGACGCTCATGCGCTTGATGCGTTCCGGCACGCTCATGTTGGGATCGAGTACGTTGCGGTCGGTGGTGAAGTACATACCACGGATGTTGTAGGTGGTGAATGAGGTGTTTTCCAACTCAATCCACGCCTCGCGCTGACCGAACTCATCCAGAATGCTTGTGGTGTTGTTGGTGAGTACCTCGTTGAGACGGATGTTCTTGGCGCCTTGGCCGAACATCGAGGAGGCACTGGCCAACAGAAGGCCACTTAGCAGGATTTTGAATTTATTCATTTTTTTGTTGTATTATTATATATCTGAGTAATCCGAATAATCCGAATAATCTGAATAATCTGAAATCTGATTTAGCCGCAGAAGAAGAGGACGATGATCTGGGCGGTGAAGATGCGGAGGAACATCGATAGCGGGTAGACCGTGGAGTAGCCCAGGGCCGGGGCCTCTTTCGAGCAGATGCTGTTGGCATAGGCCAGGGCAGGGGGATCGGTGTAAGTACCCGCAATCATACCTGCGATGGTGAAGTAATTGAACTTGTAGCGCAGGCGTGCGATGGGTCCGATGATAAGGATCGGGATGATGGTGATGAGGAAGCCTGTGAGGACATAGAGCAGTCCGTCGCCCTCGATGACCGTCTCGAAGAATCCTGCGCCCGCCTTGATACCCACGGAGGCCAGGAAGAGTACGAGACCTATCTCTCGCAACATCATATTGGCGGAGGTGGTGGTATAGGTGACGAGGTGGATCTTATAACCATAGCGTCCGATGAGGATGGCGATGATGAGTGGTCCACCGGCGAGACCCAGTTTGACAGGCACTGGCATGCCGGGAATAGCCAACGGGAACATGCCGAAGATCAGTCCGATGAAGATGCCCACGAAGATGGTGGCGATGTTGGGCGCCTCCAGACGACGGAGGGAGTTGCCCATCTGATTCGCTACGCGGTCGACCGCATCCTCAGGACCCACCACCATGATCTTGTCGCCCACCTGCAAGGGTAGGGCTGCCGAGGCGAAGAGGTCCATGCCATGACGTGTGACACGTGTGACATTCACACCGTGGACACTCGAGAAGTGCATGGAAGAGAGCGTCTTACCGTTGATCTTCGGGTTGGTGATGAGGATTCGTTTGCAGGCCAGCGGCTGGTCCTGTTGTTCGAAGTCGATGTCGATTTTCGGACCTATGAAGGCTGTGATGGCCTCCTGATCTGCCTCTGCACAGACGATGAGCATCTGGTCGCCCTCGTGGAAGATGGTATCACGGTTGGGGATGCACAGTTCACCCTGGTGTACGAGACGCGAGACCACGAAATCGCGGTTGAGGAAGTCGTGCACCTGTAAGAGTGTCTTGCCCTCGAGGTACTTGTTTGTCACCTCCAGGTGCATCTTAAAGGGCTTTTTGTTTGTATTCGTCTCTTCGAGTGCTTTCAGGCGGTATTCCTCCTTTTCGAGTTTGATCTTACACGCGTACCTTATTAATACAATGGCACCGATGATGCCCAGCACACCTAGGGGATAGGCACAGGCATAGGCCGAGGCAATCTGTGGGGCCCCATTGGGGAACACTGTGGTGAGTGCCTCGTTCGCCGCACCAAGACCCGGGGTGTTGGTGACTGCACCATAGAGTGTACCCACCATCATCGGCAGGTTTGTGGGATTGTTGCTGTCGAAGAAGATGTAGTAACAGGCAAACATCACGAGGATGTTGAGGAGGATGGCAGATGCTGCCAGTCCGTTGAGTTTGATGCCCTGTGTACCGAAACTCTCGAAGAAACCAGGACCTACCTGTAGACCGATCATGAATACGAAGAGGATCAGTCCAAAGTCCTGTATGAAGGTGAGGATATCTGTCGGGGCTGTGAATCCGATATGTCCTGCCACGATACCTGCGAAGAGTACGAAGGTAACGCCCAGTGAGATGCCGAAGATCTTGATTTTGCCCAGATAGACACCGATCGCGATGACAATGGCATAGAGCAGCGCGATATGCGCCACTGAGTCAGTCGTCGTAAAGAGGTCTTTTAACCACTGAAATGATTCCATAACAAACCTAACTTCTCTAAATCGCGTGCAAAATTAATCAAAATTTTGCTCATAAAGCGCATATTTGTGCATATTATTTTGAATAAATACCGATTTTTTATTTCTTTCACAATTCATTTGAGCATTTTGCATAAAAAGTTTGTATCTTTGCAGTCTGTTAAGAGTCACTTAAAACGAGAAAACTTATATAACTTATATAATAATTAATTATGGCAAACAAAGAAAAACTCTTTACCGAGTTCACTGCACCGACCAAACAAGAGTGGTTGGACAAGATTGAGGTCGACCTGAAGGGAGCCGACTTCCAGAAGCGCTTGGTATGGAGAACCAATGAAGGTTTTAATGTACAGCCCTTCTATCGCCGTGAAGACCTGGCGAACCTGAAAACACCCGACGCACTGCCCGGAGAATTCCCGTTTGTGCGTGGTAACCAGAAGGACTCGAATGTGTGGTATGTTCGTCAGAACATCGAAGTGAATGATGCGAAGGCCGCCAATGCGAAGGCTTTGGACATCCTGAACAAGGGTATCGACTCGCTGGGCTTTAGGATTCCCGGTAAGCTGGTGTCTGCTGAGACCGTCGAGACCCTGCTTGAAGGTATCTACTGCGATTGTATCGAGGTGAACTTCGCCACCTGTCCGAAGCATGCTTTGGAGTTGGCTGAGATCCTTGTGGCTTTCTTCGCTAAGAAGGGCTATGACAAGGAGAAGGTGGTTGGTTCTATCGCCTTTGACCCGTTGAAGGCTATGGTGATGAAGGGCAAGGACGCTACGTCACTGCTTGAGACCGCTCCGAAGCTCATCGAGGTGTTGAAGGACTATCCCCAGTTCCGTTGTATCGCTGTGAGCACCGATGCCTTGAACAATGCCGGTGCCTATATTGTGCAGGAGTTGGGTTATGCCCTGGCCTGGGGTAATGAGTATCTGCAGCAGTTGACCGATGCCGGTGTCGATGTAGACCTGGCAGCGAAGAACATCAAGTTTGACATGGGCGTGAGTGAGAACTATTTCATGGAGATCGCTAAGTTCCGTGCCGCCAGACTGTTGTGGGCCCAGATTGTGAAGCAGTATGCGCCCAAGTGCGACTGTGCCTGCCAGATGATCATCAACGCCACGACGTCGACCTATAATCAGACGTTGTTTGATTCGTATGTGAACCTGTTGCGTTCGCAGACCGAGGCCATGAGTGCTGCCCTGGGTAGTGTTCACTCGATGGTGGTGACCCCGTTTGATGCCCCCTATGAGGCGTCGACCGATTTCTCAGAGCGTATCGCCAGGAATCAGCAGTTGATCATCAAGGAAGAGAGTCATTTCGACCGTATCGTTGATCCAGGTGCCGGTTCTTATTATATCGAGCATCTGACCGATGCGCTGGCTACTGAGGCCTGGAAGATTTTCCTGAAGGTAGAAGAGGAGGGCGGTTTCCTTGCTGCTGTGAAGGCAGGAACCATCCAGGATGATATCAATGCAACGAATGTGAAGCGTCATGGTGATGCTGCCAAGCGAAAGGAGTTCCTCCTTGGCACTAATCAGTTCCCGAACTTTACCGAGAAGAGTGAGGGTAAGAAGGCTGTTAATGCTTGCTGCTGTGGTAAGAACCACGAGGATTGCGAGCGTCCTTTCAAGGCCATTGAGAGCACGCGTCTCGCTGCTGACTTCGAGGATCTGAGGATTCATACCGAGGAGACGAAGGTGCCCGTCGCCTTTATGTTGACGATTGGTAATCTGGCCATGCGTCAGGCCCGTGCCCAGTTCTCTTGTAACTTCCTGGCCTGTGCCGGTTATAAGGTGATTGACAACCTCGGTTTCAAGACTGTGGAAGAAGGTGTTGATGCTGCTTTGGAGGCTAAGGCTGACATTGTGGTGATCTGCTCAAGCGACGATGAGTATGCTGAGTATGCTATTCCTGCTTTCAAGTATCTGAATGGTCGTGCGATGTTTGTGGTGGCTGGTGCCCCTGCCTGCATGGAAGACCTGAAGGCTGCTGGTATCGAGAACTATGTACATGTGAAGTGCAATGTGCTCGAGACTTTGAAAGACTATAATCAGAAACTTGGTATTTAAATGATAGGAGACTTGAATTATGCGTAAACAGTTTAAAGATATTGATATCTATGCAGGCATCAAGGCTCAAGATGGTGCCAAGTGGATTAAAGACAATCATATTGAGGCTAACTGGAAGACCCCGGAGCATATTGAGGTGAGGCCGGTGTATACGAAAGAGGATTTGGAGGGGATGGAACACCTCGATTTTACGGCCGGTATTCCGCCGTATTTGAGAGGTCCGTATTCGATGATGTATCCTTTCAAGCCCTGGACTATCCGTCAGTATGCTGGATTCTCAACGGCTGAGGAGTCGAATGCCTTCTATCGCAGGAATCTGGCTTCTGGTCAGAAAGGTCTGTCTGTTGCTTTCGACCTGCCTACACACCGCGGTTATGACCCTGACAACGCCCGTGTGGTGGGTGATGTAGGTAAGGCCGGTGTGTCTATCTGTAATGAGGAGAACATGAAGGTGTTGTTCTCTGGTATCCCCTTGAACAAGATGTCTGTGTCGATGACCATGAACGGTGCTGTGTTGCCTATTCTGGCGTTCTATATCGTGGCAGGTCTGGAGCAGGGTGCTCAGTTGGAGGAGATGGCAGGAACGATCCAGAATGATATCCTGAAGGAGTTTATGGTGCGTAACACCTATATCTATCCCCCTGCTTTCTCGATGAAGATCATCGCTGATATCTTTGAGTATACCTCACAGAAGATGCCGAAGTTCAACTCGATTTCTATCTCGGGTTATCACATGCAGGAGGCCGGTGCTACCGCTGATATCGAGTTGGCTTACACCCTGGCCGATGGTATGGACTATCTGAGGACCGGTGTGAATGCCGGTATCGATGTCGATGCTTTTGCGCCGCGTCTGAGCTTCTTCTGGGCTATTGGTATGAACCACTTCATGGAGATTGCCAAGATGCGTGCCGGAAGACTGTTGTGGGCGAAGATCGTGAAGAGCTTCGGTGCCAAGAACCCGAAGTCACTGGCGCTGCGTACCCACTCACAGACCTCTGGTTGGTCGCTGACTGAGCAGGATCCGTTTAATAATGTCGGTCGTACCTGTATCGAGGCCATGGCAGCTGTGCTGGGACATACCCAGAGTCTGCATACCAACGCCCTTGATGAGGCTATTGCCCTGCCTACTGATTTCTCGGCCCGTATCGCCCGTAATACCCAGATCTATATCCAGAACGAGACCAAGGTCTGCAAGCAGATCGACCCATGGGCAGGTAGCTACTATGTGGAGACCCTGACCAACGAGTTGGTGCACAAGGCCTGGGAGCATATCCAGGAGATTGAGAAGCTGGGTGGTATGGCCAAGGCTATTGAGACCGGTCTGCCGAAGATGCGTATCGAAGAGGCTGCCGCCCGTACCCAGGCCCGTATCGACTCCGGTTCTCAGACGATTGTCGGTATCAACAAGTACCGTCTGGAGCACGAGGATCCCATTGATATCCTTGAGGTGGACAATACCGCTGTACGTAAGCAGCAGGAGGAGAGTCTGGCTCAGGTACGTGGCAGTCGTGATGAGGCTGCTTGTCAGGCCGCTTTGAAGGCTATCACCGACTGTGTGCGTGACTTCAAGGAAGGCCGGAAGAGTGAGAACAACCTGCTGGATCTGGCTGTGAAGGCCGCTCAGTTGCGTTGTACCCTCGGTGAGATTTCAGATGCCTGCGAAGAGATCGTAGGTCGTTATAAAGCAGTAATCAGAACAATTTCAGGCGTGTATAGTTCAGAATCAAAGAACGACAAAGACTTCGAGGAGGCCAAGCGCCTTACCGACGAGTTTGCTCAGAAGGAGGGTCGTCGTCCGCGTATCTTCGTTGCCAAGATGGGTCAGGACGGTCACGATCGTGGTGCGAAAGTAGTGGCAACAGGTTATGCCGACTGTGGCTTTGACGTGGATATGGGACCCCTGTTCCAGACGCCGGAAGAGGCTGCCCGTCAGGCTGTGGAGAACGATGTGCACATCGTTGGTGCCTCGTCATTGGCCGCCGGTCACAAGACCCTCATCCCTCAGTTGATCGAAGAGCTGAAAAAGCTCGGTCGTGAGGATATTATGGTGACCGCTGGTGGTGTGATTCCTGCCCAGGATTACGACTTCCTGTACAAGGCTGGTGTCGCCTGTATCTTCGGTCCTGGTACGCCGATTCCGTATTCGGCTATCCAAATGATGAAGATATTGTTAGACAAATAAAAAAGCCCCGCTCACGCGGGGTTTTTTAATGGAGAAAAGTATTATCCCCGCCTGGCGGCAGGGGTAATACTCCTGCGTGGAGCGGGGATTTTTATTTAAAGGGTGTCGCTCTCGTTAATTTTATAGGCCTTGTTGTCCTCTTTCATGTAGATTTGCAGATCGCTGAAATAGCCGGTCTCTTGAATCTTCTGAAGGTTGAACTGGGCATCCTCTTCGAGGAAGTACTCTTTGGCACTGGCCAGATGATTGGTAAACTCGAGCTTCTTTTTCTCGGTGTCAAGCACTGAGATCCACTCGTCCTTTGTACGGTCTCCGATAACAAATTTCTTACTCATAGCTGTTTATATTTTAATTCGTAGTTTGTTTTAACTGGTGCAAAGGTACGGAAAATCCCGATACGCTGTATGGCGTACCGGGATTTTTTCCACGTAAACGTTTGTAGGCGTTTATGCTTTATTCACCCTTGATGGCTGCTACACCAGGAAGCACCTTACCTTCGATGGCCTCGAGGAGGGCACCACCACCGGTAGAGATGTAAGAAACCTGGTCGGCCAGACCGAACTTGTTGACACAAGCTACAGAGTCACCACCACCGATGAGTGAGAACGCACCCTCGGCTGTTGCCTTCGCGATAGCCTCGCCAATGGCGCGTGAACCAGCAGTGAAGTTGTCACACTCAAAGACACCTGCAGGACCGTTCCAGAGGATGGTCTTTGCACCCTCGATGGCCTTACGGAAGTCATCCTGAGAAGCAGGACCAGCGTCGACACCCTCGAAACCAGCGGGCACCTTGTTTGCCGGGCAGGTGATGATCTCAGCGCCGGGCTTCACGGTCATGGTATCGAAGTCGAGACCATTGGTAGCCGTGCAATCGCTGCCGAGTACGAGCTCAACGCCGTTCTTCTTTGCCAGTTCCTCAACGCCCAGAGCCACGTCCAGTTTGTCGAGTTCCACGATAGAATCGCCGATCTCACCGTCGTGAGCCTTTGCGAAGGTATAGGTCATACCACCACAGAGGATGAGCTTATCCACCTTGCCGAGGAGGTTCTCGATGATACCGATCTTAGAGCTGACCTTAGAACCACCCATGATGGCCACGAACGGGCGCTTGATGTTGCTGAGCACATTGTCGACAGCCTGTACCTCTTTCTCCATGAGCAGACCCAGCATCTTGTTGTTGGCATCGAAGTAGTCAGCGATGACAGCGGTAGAAGCGTGCTTACGGTGAGCTGTACCGAAGGCATCCATCACGTAGCAGTCAGCGTAAGAAGCGAGTGTCTTAGCGAACTCCTTCTGGCTGGCCTTCATGGCCTTCTTAGCCTCGTCGTAGGCGGGATCAGCCTTGTCGATACCAACGGGCTTACCTTCCTCCTCAGGATAGAAGCGCAGGTTCTCGAGCAGGAGAGCCTCACCCATCTTCAGGGCCTTGGCAGCATCAGCAGCCTTAGCGCAGTCGGGAGCGAATGCTACGGGAACGCCGAGGGCCTTCTCTACGGCCTCGCGGATCTGACCCAGTGACTTTTTCATGTCGACCTTACCTTTGGGCTTACCCATGTGTGACATGATGATGGTAGCGCCACCGTCAGCGAGGATCTTCTTCAGTGTGGGGAGGGCACCACGAATACGGGTGTCGTCAGTGATCTTACCATTCTCATCGAGGGGTACGTTGAAGTCTACACGTACGATTGCCTTCTTACCGGCAAAATTGAATTCGTTGATAGTCATAGAATTTACAATTTTACAATTTACAATTATACAATTTATTTTGAAATTTACTTATTGACCAATTTTAAGCGAGTGCAAAGGTACTATAATTTAGTGAATAGTGAATAGTGAATAGTGAATATTTAAGTCTTTTTAGCCAAAGAGAGCCCGGAGGGCTTCTTCGACCTTACGGACGGGGTGGAGGGAGATGTTGTATTTCTTGGGATCGAGGCCTTTGAGGTTGTACTTAGGGATGATCATATCCGTGAAGCCCAGTTTCTCGGCCTCTGCGATGCGCTGTTCGATGCGGTTGACCGGTCGTACCTCACCAGAGAGTCCCACTTCGCCCGCCATGCACCAGCCCGATTCTATGGGTGTGTCTACGTTTGAGGATAGGACTGCTGCGATGACAGAGAGGTCTATGGCCAGGTCGGTCACTCTGAGTCCTCCGGCGATGTTGATGAAGACATCCTTCTGCATGAGTTTGAAGCCCACACGCTTTTCGAGTACCGCGAGCAGCATGTTCAGGCGTCGTTGGTCGAAGCCTGTTGCCGAGCGTTGTGGCGTGCCATAGGCCGCAGTAGAGACGAGTGCCTGTGTCTCGACCAGGAATGGTCGTACGCCCTCGATGGCAGAGGAGATGGCAATGCCTGAGAGTCCGTCGTGGTCCTGTGTGAGGAGGAGTTCTGAGGGGTTGGAGACCTGTCGGAGTCCATTCTGTTGCATCTCGTAGATGCCCAGTTCTGATGTTGATCCGAAGCGGTTTTTGATGCTTCTGAGGATGCGGTACATGTAATGTTGGTCACCTTCGAACTGGATGACCGTATCGACGATATGTTCGAGGATCTTGGGTCCAGCGAGGGTGCCCTCCTTGGTGATATGTCCGATGAGGATGACGGGGACTCCACTGGATTTCGCGAAGCGGAGTAGGGCGGAGGCACATTCGCGTACCTGTGCGATGGAGCCAGCTGAGGATTCTACATCCTCGGTCATGATGGTCTGGATGGAGTCGACGATGATGAGTTCGGGTTGTTCTGCCTTGATATGGTCGAAGATGGCCTCGAGGGAGTTTTCGCAGAGGATGAGGAAATTCTCGTTATCACCTCCAAGTCTATTGGCGCGCATTTTGAGTTGGTGGGCCGATTCCTCACCACTGACATAGAGGATCTTCTTCTCCGGGAGACGGAGCATGGTCTGGAGGGTGAGTGTGGATTTGCCGATGCCCGGTTCTCCGCCTAAGAGGACGATGCTGCCAGGTACGAGTCCACCTCCGAGGACGCGGTTAAGTTCCTCGTCGTGCATGTCGATACGCGGGTCATCGTGGTCGGAGATGTCGCGCAAGCGCAGGACCTTTCCGGCAGAGGCTGCGGAGGATTGGGCAGAATGGGCACTGTTCAGACCCCTCCTGACCTCCCCTAACTTAGGGGAGGAACTGGCTACCTTGATTTCCTTGAATGTGTTCCACTGTCCGCATGCGGGACATTTGCCTATCCACTTTGGCGACTCCTGGCCGCAGTTGGAACATACGTATGCTATTTTGTCTTTTGCCATATCGGCAACAAAGGTACAAAAAAAAAGTGAAAAATGAAAAGTGAAAAGTGAAAAGTGAAAAAAAAGTCGTATCTTTGCACGCGTTATGAAGAAAATTATTTGGATTATAGCCATTATATGTGTGGTGGGTTGTGGTCAGAGTTATGAAGAGACCAAGCGCATCACCAAGGCACAGCGTCTGAAGGCGATGCGGGAAGACTCCGCAGCGTTGAAGGTTGCTGTGTTACCCACGTTGGACTGTCTGCCTATCTTTTTGGCGAAGGACCACCAGATGTTTGATACCGCTGTGGATATCCGTCTGAAGCAGTTTACGGCCCAGATGGACATCGACACCGCCCTTGCCAACCGTAGGGTGGAGGTGGGTGTGTCAGACCTGGTACGTGTCGAGCGTTTAAAGAAGCAGGGTGACAGTCTCAGGTATCTGACCTCTACGAATGCCTATTGGCAGTTGGTGACCAACCGTGGTGCCCGTATCATGGAGTTGAAGAACCTGGATGACAAGATGTTGGCCATGACCCGTTACTCGGTGACCGATTTGTTGGGCGACCTGGCTGTTGACAGTGGGAAGTTGAAGACAGAGCGTGTGTTCCGTATTCAGATCAACGATGTGCATGTGCGTCTGAAGATGTTGGAGAACAACGAGATGGACGCCTTGATCCTGACGGAGCCCCAGGCAGCTGTGGCCAGGATGTTGAAGCATAAGGTGTTGATGGACACCCGTCAGTTGGATATGGAAATGGGCGTTATTGTCTCGCAGTGGAAGGATATGGATGGTGAAGTCCGCGCCAAGCAGTTGCGAGCTTTCTCTCGCGGTTATAATAAGGCCTGTGACTCGATTAATCAGTACGGGATAGAGCATTATGCCCCGTTGATCGCGAAATACTGTAAGGTGAAGCCTGAGGCAGTGAAGCAGATCCGTAAGGACTTGAAATTTCATCGCATCGCCCTGCCCCGAGAAGAAGATGTGGCCCGTGCCAAGGCCTGGCTTTCAAAGAAGTAAGTATGAAGGAAAACCAAGCCCTGGAAGCTTTCTACAAGTGTCTGACGCATCGTCAGTTGAGTCAGGCCTTGACGTTGATGGAGAATTATCTCTCGACATATTCTGGCGGTCCGGATGCCGACCGGTTGTATGCCATCAAGGCTGACTTCCAGTTGATGTCAGACTATTGGAAGCGCGGTTTTAAGGATCCCCAGTTGACACAGCTCTACGATAATCTGCTGCGCCGGTTGTATGTGTTGTATGCCGAGGTGGAGATGAGTTATCAGATCAAGCATTCCGTCTATCTGTCCGGTATTCATTCCCGTATGAGTGCCTCTTCGCGTGACTGGACCTCCCAGGCATTGAAGGAATCCTTGGAGGCTTTTGTGACTGAGGGTGCGATGTTGGCTTTGGAGCCTGAGCATACCCAGACAGAGAAGAAAAAGACGTTGTACCAGCAGCATCAGCAGTTGATAGCCGACTGGTTTGACCGTCTCTGGCTCTCTGCTATCTGGAGTGAAGGTCAGGCCTCGGCCATGGAAGAGATTCTCCTTTCGCCCACTATTGACGTCAACGACCAGCAGGTGTTGATCAGTGCTATTATGCTGGCGACCTTGAATCATTTCGATCTGGCGAAGTTCAAGGTGCTGTTGTCCGTATATCGTCATGCCACTGATACCGCTGTCCGTCAAAGAGCCCTGGTCGGTTGGGCCTTGGCTTTGCAGGATGATGTCTTCGTTAATCTCTATGGTGATGAGAAGCAGGTGTTGGATGAGGTGTTGGAAGATCCTGCCGTCTGTCAGGAGCTGGTGCAGTTGCAGCATCAGATTGTTTTGTGTATCAATGCTGAGAAAGACAACCAGACCATCCAGCGAGAGATTATGCCCGACCTGTTGAAGAACAACGGTTTCCGGGTGACGAGGAACGGTATTGAGGAAGTAGAGGACCATTCGTTGGATGATATCCTCCATCCCGATGAAGAAGAAAGGCGGATGGAGCAGGTGGAGGAGAAGTTCCAGCGGATGCAGGAGATGCAGAAACAAGGTTCTGATATCTATTTCGGTGGTTTCTCACAGATGAAACGTTTCTCTTTCTTCTCGGAGCTCAGCAACTGGTTTGTGCCTTTCTATATCGAGCATCCCGGTATTGCCGATGTGGCGGAGAAGTTCCAGAAGAACGCCTTTTTGCAGAGTCTGATCAATGCAGGTCCCTTCTGTCATAGTGATAAATACTCGTTTATCCTGGCCTTTAATCAGGTGTTGAACCATATTCCGAAGAACTTGTGGGAGATGATGGAGCGTGGAGAGGCCGGTGTGACTGAGGTGTTGAAGGAAGAAAGTCGTAGTGCCGCCTATATCCGTCGTATCTATCTGCAGGATCTGTACCGTTTCTTCCGTTTGTATCCCTATCGCAGTGAGTTCTGTAACCCCTTTGAGAACTATCGGTATCTTTTCCTGTCGAAGCAAGTCTTCTCGCGTACACAGGTGGAAGCCTCTTTCAATGATCTGGCAGCCTTCCTGATCAAACAGAAACGTCAGGAAGAGGCCGGTATGGTGCTTGAGAACTGTGGTGAGGCCCGTTGTGACTTCCGACATTATATGATGTGCGGTTATCTGGGGCAGCATAGGTATTATGATTTCGGTAGTGACAAAGATGCCTTGTTCTGTTATCAGAAAGCCTTGGAGTTGGAGCCAGGGAATGAGAAAGCCCTTCAGGGCTATGCCCGAGCCTTGTTTGATGATGCGCGTTATGAAGACGCCTTGTCGGCCTATGACCAGCTGTTGGCCATCCAATCCGATAGTCAGCATTATCTGTTGAACCGAGCTGTCTGTCTGACGAATCTCAAACGTTATGCCGATGCCCTGAAGGATCTGTATCGTCTGAATTTCGAGTCGCCTGAGGATGTAAATGTCAACCGCGTGTTGGCCTGGACCCTGACCTGCGATGAGAAATACGAGCAAGCTGAGAAGATTTACAGTCAGTTGTTGACTGATCAGGCCTTGCCGGATGATTTACTGAACTACGGTTATTGTCTGTGGTTGGGTGGTCATGTGGATGAAGCAGCCGACTGTTTCCACCGTTATCTGAAGGAGACCGAGCAGCAGAAGACCTTTATCGTTGAGAATGAGTTGGCGCTGTTGCGTGAGAAGGGCATCACTGAGCCTGAGATGCAGATGATGCTCTATATCCTTTGACTTTCGCTTTCCCTTTTTCGTAGAGCCAGATGCCCAGCAAGGGCAGTGCAACGCCTGCGATGGTGTAGAGGATCCAGAACAGGTCCTCTTGTGAATGATCGTGTATGACCATGTGGCAACCAATCTGTCGCGGGTCGAGGTTATAGTACCAGATTTTCAGGAGGCTGACGGTCTTGTAGGAGATGATATGGAAGATGAAGACATAGAGCGTATGGTCGCCGGTGTAGACCAGGAACTGTTTGAGTCTGTTGTTGTGTTCATCGAGCCAGCTGCTGAGGTTATAGGTCATCAGGAAGCCGAGAATGGCCGGTATGGGGAGTGAGAGGAACTGTTGGAAGGAAGAGCGCCAGTTCATGTTGGCTGTGAGGTATTTTGAGAAGAGGAAGACGATGACGGCAAAGAGGAGAGATGTCCAGAGACGTACCATGTATAGCGACATCCGTTGGCGGTAGGCAGTGACGAACTGTCGGAAGATGAAGCCAATGCCGAAGAAGAAACAGCCCATCATCTCGCGGTAGCCCCCTTGGACGATGTTGATGACTTTGAGGCCCGACCAGGTCTTCCAGGCACAGAGGAGGAGCATGAAGAGGCAGATGAGATAAGGTGCTGATTTTGTTGCCCGTTCGGGTAGCAAAGTCACCATCACCTTATATATAATAAGGTATAGAATACTGGCGACGAAGAGTCCCCGGAAGAACCAGAAGGCGCCACAGAGGAAGGCATCGTATCCCCCCATGGCCGTGAAGATGTTCCAGATGTTCTGTTGTGTCTGGCGCCAGCTCCAGGGATGGAGCACCCCTCCCTGTTCGTTGCCATAGACCTCGTTGAGGATGCCGATGTCGAACATCCAGTTGTGGATGACGAGGAAGAAGAGGGCCCATTTGACGAACGGCCAGTAGAGTCCTTTTATTCGTTTTTTGACGAAGGTGGCTTCATCGTTGAGGTAACGTGTGGAGAAGAAGTAGCCTGCTGTGATGAAGAACAGAGGCATGTGGAATTCGAAGATAAACTTACAGAGCCATCCTGGTGCTTCTGCATGGGCGATGACCATCAGAATGATGGCGATGCCCTTGGCAATGGAGATGGTGGTGTCGCGGTTTACAGCCATGGTTGTAGTAATGAGCCGAACCATCCGCGGAATTTCTGCCATCTTGTCCGGAAACGGTTCCATTCCTCTTCTGTCAGGACGACACTCTTCTGTTTGTCGCGGTCGAACATATCGTCGAGTTCCTTGGTTGTCTCGCGGTTGATGATCAGCGCGTTCTCTTCGAAGTCGAAGCGCAGGCTACGAGCATCGAGGTTTGTGCTGCCAACGGTACAGAACCGTCCGTCGACCATCATGATCTTCGAGTGATGGAATCCCGGTTGGTAGAGCCATACTGTAGCCCCACGCTTCATCAGTTTGTGGGCATTGCGGTAGACCACGTCCGGTGTGAGGGGGATATCACTTTTGGCAGAGACCATGATCTCCATCTTCACGCCTCGTTTGATGGCCCTTTTCAGTGCTTTGCTGATGGAAGGTATCAGGGTGAGGTAGGGGTTGATGATACGGATGGAGTCCTGAGCATCGTCGATGGCCTGGATATACAGCTGTCGCATGATTTTGTTGGTGACATGCGGTTCGCGGTTGACGATGCCTACCATCTTATTGCCAGCCGGTTTGCCCCGGTAGTATTTCTCGTCGGTGAGATCCTCCTTCGTGGCCCTTTTCCAGATACGTGCGAAGATGATTTGCAGGTCGTTGACAACGGGTCCTTCCAACCGGCAGTGCATGTCACGCCATTCACCCACTTGTTCGGTGCCCACGATGTAATAGTCGGCCACGTTCATTCCACCGGTATAGGCAATCTCTCCGTCGATGACCACGATCTTACGATGGTCACGTGGCCAGATATGGTTGACCCAGGGGAATCGGATGGGGTCGTATTCCACGATGTTGATACTGTCGGCCCAGAGTTTCTGGAGATGATGTTTCTTGAGCGGTTGGTTGTTGGAGTCATTGCCAAAGCCGTCGAACATGGCCCTGATCTCGACGCCTTCCTTGCGTTTCTCCCTGAGGATGTCGAAGAGCAGAGATGCGATGGAGTCATTGCGGAAGTTGAAGTATTCCAGGTGAACGCTGCTCTTGGCCTGTCGGATGGCCTCGAACATATCCGCGAACTTGTCTTTGCCCGACATGAGCAATTTGACGTGGTTGCCTTGTGTGAAGTGCACGCCGAGGTCTTCCATCTGGTGGACGATGAGGGAGTCGCTAGATTGTGCTGAAGCAGTGAATAGTGTGCTCGAGCTCTGCTCGCTTGCTACCGCAGGGACGCAAGAATAGTGAATAGTGAATAGTAGTGGCAGGATGGTCTGCCACCACTTATGATTATTCACGATTTTCATTCTAAAGTTTCTCAAGTTTTATTTCCTGTGTTTCAGTCGGTATTCGAGCGGGGTCATACCGAACTTCTCGCGGAAGATCGTGATGAAGTTCTCTGCCGTCATGAAGCCCACGTTTGTTGCCAGCTCACTCATGTTGATGTTGGTGCGCTTCAGCAGGATACATGCATGTTTCAGTCGCATGTCACGAATCAGTTCTGCCGGTGTCTTACCTGTCAGGCTACGTACACGGTGGAAGAACGGTACGCGTCCCATGCCCATGGCCGTTGCCATCTCTTCGAGGCTGATCTGTCCACGACTCATGTTCTGCATGACATACTGTTCGATGTTCTTCATGAGTTGCTGGTCCATCATGTCGAGCATGGAGTAGTCAGACAATGTCGACTCTTCCTCTGCCTGTATCTGTGCCTCGGTGAGTGCCGGTGCGTTGACGACTGGTTTGACGATCTTCGTATCGACGAGGTTGATGGGATCATCCTCTGTCGTTGTGCCGCTACCCTGAGCCAGCGCGGTGGCCGTGTCAGTATCGTCGTAGGACTCCGTGGCTGTGGTCATACTTGAGTTCTGGTTCTCCAGCATACGCGTCTCAGCACCTTCGATGAGGTTGCTATCCAGTTCGATAGGACCAAGTCCGAGAATCTTGTTGAAGCGCATGACAGCCTCCTGCAGGTTGAATGGCTTTGCCATATAATCATCTGCCGAGAGGGTGATGTTCTGGTTGCGCATGTCGATCGGTGTGAGAGGCTTGTCAGTAAGGAGTATGAACTTCACTTTCTGTGAGGTGGGGTTCATCTTCAACTGGTTACACAGTTCACTACCCGTCATGCCATCCATGTTCTGTTTACAGATGACCAGATCAGGATGCAGTTCCTCAATGTCGGTTGCCGCCTTGATGATGTCGTTGTAAGCATGGAAGTTATAGACATATTTGAGACGTGCCATGGCGAATTTGATGAAGTCTTCGTTGTCGTCGACCATGAAGACCGAGAACTTCATCGTAGGCATATCCATGGCAGCCCTTGAGCGGGTGTGCTCTGATGTCAGGGTCTCGCTGGGCACATCCGGCAGTGCGATCTCGCCATTTGCGTTGAGTTCGAGACGGTCGTGTACCGATATCTTCGCCTTCTCCTCCGGGTGTTCCAGTTCTGTCTGCATGTCACTCACGCGTGTGATGATCTGCAGCATCTGCGAGTGGAGGGCGTTGAGTTGCTCACGTTCCTCGAGGTCTTTTTCCTTCTCGGAGAGGTTACCGATGATAGAGGTCATACGTGCCATCGGCTGTCGGAGGTCATCGCTGGCCGCCTTGATGGCTTCGCGTTGCATTTTCAGTTCGGTGATGACCGCTCTCTTACGGTCTCTGATGGCCTTGAGTTGTTTGATACCGATCCGCCAGAAGTAGAGTGCCACGAGGATGATGATGGCATAGGCGAGGAGCATCCACCATGACAAGAGCCAGTGTCTGGCCACCGAGATAGACAGGGTGCGCTCCTGGTTGCTGACAGCACCGTCTGTGCTGACTGCCTTGACATGGAGCGTGTACTTACCACTGGGGAGGTCGCGGAAGGTCACACCATGTGTGAGGGCATCTCCGTTTTTCCAGTCATCGTCAAGACCTTCCATCCAATACATGAACATCAGACGTTCGCTTTGGTTGTAGTTACCTGCCGCAAACTTGATGGTGAACGTGTTCTGGTTGTGGTTCAGTTCCAGTTTCGACGACTCGTTGAGCGCCTGTGACAGCAGCACCTTACCGTCGTATTCATGTCCTGTGATGATCTCTTCCTCGCCCAGGAACAACTGCGTCAGCATCACTCTGGGCAGAGCGTCGGTGTCAGAACTGCCATTCTTGCGCATCCAGTTGACGCCAAAGAGACCTCCAAACACCACATTTCCGTCGTGACGTGTGATAATGGCACCCGGGTTGAACTCGTTGCTCTGCAGTCCATCGGCAGTCGTATAGTTATAAAGACCATAGGTAAAGGTTCCATCTTCATGGCTGCGATTGACCACGATACGTGATACACCACTGCTGGTGGTGACCCACATATTATGCTTCATGTCTTCTGCAATACCGCAGATGTTATTATTACAAAGACCCTGCTTCTCGGTGATGTAGTCGAGGTTGTCGTTGTTCAGGTCGTTGTTGGAATTCAGCACGTTCAGTCCTTCACGTGTACCCACCCAGATCAATCCACGAGAGTCTTTGTAGATCTGTGTGATGTAGTTGTTGGTAAACACCTTCGTGTGTGCGACATTACCTGTGAGCACCCGTTTCTCCGTGTTGGAGAGGTTGAGTACCACCAGTCCTTCGGCAGTACCGATATAGAGGTTGTTCTTCTTGTTATCCTTATTATAATGAAGGGCAGTGACTGTGTTGGTGTTCAGTTTACCATTCTCACGGGTATAAGAAGAGAAGGAGTTCATTCTGGGGTTGTAGACCTGCAGACCGCCATTGGTGGCAATCCAGAGGTTACCGATCTTATCCGTGCAGAGCGCATTGATATGATCGTCGATGAGCGTCTTCATACTGTCCTTTGCCAGGGAGTAGATGGTGGTTACGCCATCTTTGAGACGCGTGAGACCATTGCGTTTCGAACCGATCCAGAGACTGCCGTCGGGTGTGAAGGCCATGGCCGATACCTTTCTGCTGGCGAGGGGACCGTCGTAGTCGACGACACCCTTGTCGCTGGTGCCGTACCAGATCTTACCGCTGTCAGCCTGGGCAATGGCCGTGATATCACCATTGAGGAGTGAGGCAAAGCGATAGATATACTGTCCACAGTAGGCAATACCCGATTTCTCCGTACCAATCCAGAGCAGGTCGGTATCATCGACATAGAGACTCTGTATGCTTACGGTCTCGTGGCGCATCTGTCGGTCGTTCATGTTGATGGGTTGAACCGGTTCCACCTCATGCGTGTTGATGTCATAGCGCAACAGTCCCATCTGGTCGGAGCCGATCCAGATATTTCCACTGCGGTCGCCAGCCATGCCATTGATGTTTCGGTCGATGCCCACACTTGTCAGTCCCAGTTTTTCACTGATGGAGGTATCCCAGGTGTCTGCACTCTTATTGTAGCGGAAGAGGGTGCCCTGTCCATAGAGCCAGATATTATCCATCTGGTCGGCAAAGGCCCTGAGCGTCTTCGACCGGCGCAGTTTCTGGTTGGCGATCTCGTTGGTTCCCCAAACGGTATGCTGTTGGTGCATCACATCGCAGCAGACGATACGTCCGTCATCATAGACGATGAGTGCACCGTCCTTACACTCGCTGATGGAGCAGATGATACCCTGCGGTACACCCTTTGTGTCATCGGTATAGCCGAACTCATAGAGCAGTTGCTGTTGCATGTTATAACATACCACACCCTTGTTTGGGATCGCTCCCCAGAGGTTCTTATGTCTGTCGACATAGACGATGCTGGGGATGGTCTCGATACCCATCCGGGCGAATACCTGTTTCATGTCGCGCTCGAAGCTCTCTGTCTGCGGATGGTAGACACAATAACCGGCAGCTGTCTCTACCAGCAGGTTGCCGTCGAGTGTCTCCTGCACCGAGTTGATATAACTGTTCGGCAGAGAAGAGCCATCTTGTGAGTCACTCTGGAAGTTCTTGAAGACATAGCCGTCGAATCGGTACAGTCCTGCCGGTGTTCCAAACCACACATAGCCGCGCGAGTCTTTCATGATACAGTTGATCTGGCTGCTTGTCAGACCGTCGCGTGCGTCGAGTGTCTTAAACAGATAGTCTGCCACCACTGCCATCGGCAGCGCGAGCAGCAACATGATGATGAGTTTCTTTATCGTTTTCATAAAGCCTTGTTTTCTGTTTAAATCATACAAGAGTAGTGGTCGACCACGCCCAGCAGATGTTGTTCGTCGTCGGTTACCAATACGGAATGTATCTTATATCTGTTCATTATTTGCTGAATCTCTGAAATCTTTGTCTCCGGTCGGACAGTCTTTGGCGTACGTGTCATGATGTCGCTCACCGTACGGTCGAAGAACTGTGCCTGCCATTTCTCCGTGGCGCGACGGATATCGCCGTCCGTGATCAGTCCGACGATCTTTCCTTCGACCTCTGCCACACCCAGTCCGAGTTTTCCTTTGCTTACCAGAATGATGGCCTCACCAAGGTGCATCTCTGGTGGTAATACGGGCAGGTCATCGCTACGCATCACATCCTGTGCCGTAGTCAAGAGTCGCTTTCCCAGTTCTCCACCAGGATGATACTGTGCGAAGTCGCGTGGCTGGAAGTTGCGTTTCTCTATGAGTGCTACTGCCAGGGCGTCGCCCATTGCCAGTTGTGCCATGGTGGAACTGGTGGGGGCCAGGTTCAGGGGACACGCCTCTTTCTCAACGCTCACGTTCAGGTGGCAGGTAGAGTATTTGGCGAGCAGCGATGCCGGGTTGCCACTCATGCCGATGATGGGTATCTGCATGTGCAGTACCATTGGTATGAAGCGCAGCAGTTCATCCGTCTGTCCGGAGTTGCTGATGGCCAGAACCACATCTTCTTGGGCCATCACTCCGAGGTCGCCGTGAAACACGTCGAGGGGGTTGATGAAGAAAGATGGTGTGCCTGTGCTCGACAGGGTGGCCGCTATCTTGGCACCGATATGTCCGCTTTTGCCGACACCCGTGACGATGATCTTTCCTTTGCAGTTATAAATGAGGTCGACGGCCGTGTCGAATGACTCGTCCAGTTGAGGTATCAGTCCCAATACGGCCTCTGCCTCATCCTTTATACATTGTATGGCGTATTCTCTTAACTCTTTCATTTGTTTAGTTCAACGATAAGTTGTTCCAGTTTATCCAGTTCCAGCATATTGGCTGCATCACTCAGTCCCTGGTCTGGGGTGGGGTGTACCTCGAAGAAATAGCCCGTGGCCCCGAATGCCTTTGCAGCCTTGGCCATCTGCGGTACGAAGCGTCGGTCGCCTCCCGTCTTGCCATCGCTGCCTCCGGGACGCTGTACGCTGTGGGTACAATCCATGATGACCGTCGGCACGATGTCGAGCATGTCGGGGATGTTTCGGAAGTCCACCACGAGGTTGTTATAGCCCATCATATTACCCCGCTCTGTCAGCCACACCTCCTTGGTCCCCGCATCGCGGGCTTTCTCCACGGGATAGCGCATATCACGTCCACTGAGGAACTGTGCCTTCTTGATGTTGACGATGCGTCCTGTCTGTGCCGCAGCGATCAGCAAGTCCGTCTGTCGGCAGAGGAAGGCCGGTATTTGTATCACGTCGCATACCTCTCCCACAGGTTTTGCCTGCCAGGCTTCGTGGATATCTGTCAGTATCTGGAGTCCAAAATTGGTTTTGATGTCAGCTAACATCTGTAATCCGCGTTCCAAACCTGGACCACGGAAAGAGCGTATTGACGTGCGATTTGCCTTGTCGAATGACGCTTTGAAAATGATGTCCGTCCCTTGTTTCTCGTTGATTTCCACCAACTTGCGTGCTACGGTGTTCAGCAGTTCAGCTGATTCTATCACGCAGGGACCTGCAATAAATATCGCCTTCTGACTCATATTTGCTTTGCAAAAATACGCATTTTATCTCAATCTGCCAAATAATTGGCTGGATTTTTTACTATTCTCTATTCACTAATCACTATTCACTGATCAAATGTACGTCTCTCTGTGGGAACGGTATCTGGATACCATTATCGTTGAGGGTGTTATAGACACATTTCAGGACGTCGCTGACGACGTACGACTTCTTGGGTGCCTCTGCCCAGACGAACAGTTTGAAATTGATGCTGGAATCTCCCATTTCCGAGACCACGCTCTTGACCGGTTTCTTGCTGTCCATCCACTGGTGATGCAGCTTGTTGACGGCCTCTTCCACGAGCGTTGTCACCTGTTTGAGGTTTGAACCATAGGCCACGCCGAAGGGCACGACGGCCAGCACATAGCCATGATTACGCGTTAGATTCTTGTAGTTATTCTTAAACAACTGCGCGTTCTGGAAGGTGATGACCTCGCCATAGAGCGACTCGATCATGGTCGAGGTGTAGCTGATGCTTGTCACCTTTCCCATCGTACCGTTGATTTCTATCCAGTCGCCGGCCTTGATACGTCCAGCCATGAGCGAGGCACCATAGTAGATGTTTTCGATGATATCTTTCGAAGCAAAACCGATACCAGTAGACAGACCTCCTGAGATGGCCAACAACCATGCCACGCTGATGTCGAGGTAGGCGAGTACTGCCAGCAGCCATACGCCCCAGATGATCAGTTGGATGACGTTCTTACCCATGACCGAACGACTCTCTGCCGTTGTCGGGTCCTTGGTCTCGAAGTGCAGGCGCATCAGACTGAGTACCGTCTTGGAGATCCATGAAAACAGGAACCACGAGCTGATGACGACAGCCAGTTTGACGATGCTCACCTTGAGGTTCTCCTGTTCGATGAACTTATAGTTGAAGATGCCCCAGCACATGTCGCTGAGGTTGAACACATCCGCCGCCCAATAGATACTGATCATCACCGAGCAGACGATGAGCGCCGGCAGTATCACCTTGTGGGTAAACGTATAGAGCCAGGTCTGGGTGATGGGTCTCTGTGAGAAATGATGCTTTTCCTCGTACATCTTCAGGTAGTCTGAGATGCAGGTGATGGTGAGGATACAGGTCAGTTGCATGATCCACCAAATGAGCAGTTGCACGGCCAAGAGCGTATAGCCTGCCCATGAACATGCTGCCGAGGCGATGAAGACCGCCATCGAGATGTAGGTGTAGAACATGTCGGAACGAGGGATGTTCCTGTTGTAGCGTCGGATGCCCCACCACTGCCACAGCAGACAGGCTATCAGCACTGGCGGGAAGACGAGGCTGACCAGTTCGCTAGGAATGAGGATGATACGGAAGGTGATCACCACAAAGCCGATCAACAGCAAGGGGGCGTAGATCTTAAAGGCATTTTTAATCTGGGTAGCATTGACACGTAGCAGCAGTGATATCAAGATGACCGCCAGTAGCCAGAGGTATTCCACCAGCAGTCCGGAGGCCATGATGACGAAGTTCTGATGACTGTTGTATTGTATCAGTCCCATCAGGATGGCCAGTGTGATGGTGGTGGTGGCCCACATGATCGACGAGCGTTTTTTCAGGAACTCTAAGGTATGGAACCTTTTGGGCATGAACTTGAACACGAGCAGGTTGAGACCGATGGCCACGAGGGCATAGAAAGCGATGGCCACGAAGAGACCGAATATCCAGTAGAGGTTCCAGTCGGAGTGTTTGGTGGCTTCGTCGGTGGTATATTTCTTTGTCACCACCTCCTTCATGTCCTGCCATTTCTCCTTGATGTTACGCAGAATTTCCAGATAGGTGTCGCCACCATTCACGAAGATGCTCGTCTGAATGTCGTAATAGCGCTTCTGGGCATAGTCGTTCATGTGTTTCAGACGCTGCTCCGTCATGTTGTAATACCTGATGTAGTCCTCCATCTGCTGCGAGTCTTCCTCCATGGTCCGTTTGATCACGGTGGCCAGGGTCAGACACACGCTGCGGTCTGTTCTTGCCTGTTCGCCCATGATATTCGTGGGCATGGCCTGCAGACTGTTGATAAGACTATCGTAACGGGCTATCTCGCCACTGGTATTACTGATAAACTCGCGGAAGGGCAGTTGCTGGCGCTGGAACCGCTGGTATTGTTCCGTAGCCTGGTGACAGGCGTAGGTCAGGTCGAACAGGTATTCCTGTTGCTGGGAATAGAGCATGAGGGCGTTCTGGTTCGACTGTTTCATGGTCTCTCGCAGATTCCGGAACACCTCCTGACTCTGTCGTCGCTGCTCCGTACGTTGGTCGCTGAGTTCCTGATAGTGCTTAACCAGTTCTGCGCGCAGTATGACCAGTGTCGAGTCGAGGTTTTTCTCCTTCAGCACGGCATCAGCCTCACTGACCATGCCCAAGATGAGGGCCATTATGATGAGTATCTTCTTCATTATCTTGCTATTTTAGTGCGCAAAGGTACAAAAAAACTGCAATTTTTTTACTTTTCCCTTTTCATTTTTCACTTTTTTTTGTACTTTTGCAGCATGATACTGATAGCAGATAGTGGTAGTACTAAGACCGACTGGGCCTTGCAGTCGGCTTCCGGCTCTGTGGAGCGTTTCCATACCCAAGGCATCAATCCCTTCCATCAGGACCGAAGTGTCATTGCTGAGATCCTGCGTCAGGAACTCCTTCCGCAGTTGGATCCGGAGAGTGTTTCTTTTGTCTGTTTTTATGGTAGTGGTGTTCGTCCGGAACTAGAGCCTGTTATGGCCTCGCTATTGCAAGAGGCATTTCCTCAGGCAAAACAGGTCGAAGCGCATAGTGATTTGTTGGGTGCTGCTCGTGCTCTCTGCGGTCATAACTATGGCATTGCCAGCATTTTAGGAACGGGTGCTAATTCTTGCCTTTATGATGGAGAGGCTATTGTTCAAAACACGCCAGCTCTAGGCTATATTCTGGGCGACGAGGGTAGTGGAGGGGTTCTTGGAAAGCATTTCTTACATGAACTTTATAAAGGTATTTTGTCAGAAAATATCCGTTCTGAATTCGAACAGGAATATGGCTTGACAATGGCTGATGTGATCCAGCGTGTCTATCGTGAACCGATGCCCAACCGCTTCCTGGCATCACTCGCTCCATTCATTCATCGCCACCTGTCAGATGACGCTGTGAGGCAAATTGTGATCAACAACTTCCGTGATTTCTTCCGCTACAACATCCGTCCCTATGGTCTTATGAGGATGGCCGTCTCGTGTGTAGGCAGTGTCGCTTGGTATTTTCGCGATCAGCTGGCAGAGGCTGCTGCAGAAGAAGGTTTTACCCTCGGCACCGTCTTACAGTCGCCTATTGAGAGCCTGATGACGTATCACTTATCCAATGCCATATGAAATTAAAACATTTTTTCTTTCTTTTTGCGGTTGTTTGTTTCTCCGCTTGTGCTCAGACTAACCAGTTTGTCGTTGTCAATAATGGTCATTTTGAACGTGACGGGAAACCGTATTATTACGTAGGCACTAACTTCTGGTATGGGGCAATTCTTGGCTCGGAAGGGCAGGGAGGTGATCGTCAGCGGTTGGTTAGGGAATTGGACCTGATGAAACGGATGGGCATCGACAACCTGCGAGTCCTTGTAGGTAGCGACGGTGAGCGGGGTGTGACCACCAAGGTGGAACCGACACTGCAGGTGCAGCCTGGCGTTTATAACGATACGATCCTGGCCGGACTCGACTATCTGCTGATGGAAATGGGGAAGCGACAGATGGTAGCGGTGCTTTATCTGAACAACTCCTGGGAATGGAGTGGGGGCTATGGTTTCTATCTGGAACATGCCGGTGCAGGCAAGGCTCCCCGACCCAATGAGGACGGCTATCCCGCCTATATGAACTTTGTGGCCCAGTATGCCTCGAATCAGAAAGCCCACGAACTGTTCTATGACTATGTGCGCTTTATCCTCGGACGTACCAACCGTTATACGGGTGTGGCCTATAAGGATGACCCAGCCATCATGTCGTGGCAGATTGGCAACGAGCCCCGGGCCTTTGCCAAGGAAGCACTACCCGCCTTTGAGCAGTGGCTCGCTGAGGCCTCGGCGCTCATCCGTAATCTCGACAGTAACCACCTGATATCCATCGGCAGCGAAGGCTCGTGGGGCTGTGAAAACGACTGGGACTGTTATGAGCGCATCTGTAAAGACAAGAATGTCGACTACTGCAATATCCACTTGTGGCCTTATAACTGGAGTTGGGCGCGACAGGATCACCTCATCGAGGACCTGCCGAAGGCGAAGGCCAATACCAAAGACTATATTGACAAGCACCTGGACATCTGTGCCCGACTGAAGAAGCCTTTGGTGATGGAGGAGTTCGGCTATCCGCGGGATGACTTTAAGTTTGCGCTGGGCACACCGACGAAGGGGCGTGACGGATTTTACCGGTATGTTTTCTCACTGGTGGCTGACAATGCGGAGCAAGGAGGCTATTTTGCGGGTTGCAATTTCTGGGGTTGGGGCGGTTATGCCCAGCCGAAACATGAGCAGCAATGGCTGGTGGGCGATGACTATACGGGCGATCCTGCCCAGGAGCAACAGGGACTGAATTCGGTCTTCTCCGGCGACAAATCGACCCTGAAAGTGATCCGTTCACAAGTGAAAAGGATGAAGAAATTGCGCTAATGTCAACAAAATGCTGAAATTGGTCAAAATTATATAATGATATTTGCAAAAAAATGTGTATCTTTGCAGCCAAATTCTAACGAGTATTATTAAAGATGAAACAATTATTCCTGATAGGAATCATAACTATGGCAGTCGTTGCCTGTTCAACACCGAAGAAAACGGACCCTGAGAAGACGCTGGCCCAGCAGTTGGAGGAGCGTCTAGACACCCTCCGGCAGAAAGGTTATATGGCCGGCCATCAGGACGATCCCTTCTATGGCATCGGTTGGGCCTACGAAGACGGTAAGAGTGATGTAAAGTTGACCGTTGGCGACTATCCAGCTGTGATGGGTTTTGAACTCGGTGGTATCGAGATGGGCGATGAGAAGAATCTCGACAGCGTGCCCTTCACCCGTATCCACGACGAGCTGTTGGCTCATGTGAAGCGTGGCGGTATCGTCACCATCAGCTGGCATCCACGAAACCCGATGACGACGGCTCCCGATGGTGGCCGCGGGGCACAGAAGTTTCCCGAAGGCTCTGCCTGGGATGTCTCGGACACCACCGTGGTGAAGAGCGTGCTGCCTGGTGGCAAGAATGCAGAACTTTTTCAGACGTGGATAGACCGTGTGGGCGATTTCATCGAGACCCTCAAGGATGACGAAGGTCAGCCTGTACCCATCATCTTCCGTCCCTGGCACGAGAACAATGGTTCGTGGTTCTGGTGGGGACAAAAACTCTGCAGTGACGAGGAGTTCAAGGCGCTTTGGAATCTCTTGCAGGATAATATGAACCGACGCGGTTTTGACAATCTCCTGTGGAGCTACTCGCCTAATCTCGATGGCAACTGGACGCAGGAGCGTTTCCTGCAGCGCTATCCCGGCAACGACCGTGTGACGTTGATTGGCGAAGATGCCTACCAGTGGGGAACGGAAGAAGACTTTGTGAAGCAGTTGAATGCCGACCTGACCTTCCTGACACAGTTTGCGAAAGACAACGGCAAACTACTGGCCATGACGGAGTGCGGTTTTAAGAATATCCCCGATTCCACGTGGTTCTCACGGGTGCTGAAAGTCCAGATGGATAAGTATCCCATCTGTTATTTCCTGTTGTGGCGAAACTACGAGAAAGAGTGGTTCGGTCCTGTGCCGAATACACCTTGCGGAGAAGACTACAAGGCCTTTAAGGAGGCGGAGAATGTGCTATTCCTGAATGAAATAAAGTAAAACAACAATAATTATGGTAAAAACTAAATTCATCGAAAAGATTGGATATGGCTTTGGCGATATGTCATCGTCCATGTTCTGGAAGATTTTCTCTTATTATCTTCCGTTCTTCTATTCCAACATCTTTGGCCTGAACCTTGTAGATGCCGGTGTATTGGTGCTTGTGACCCGTATCTGGGATGCCGTCTCAGACCCGATGATGGGTATCATCGCCGACCGTACCAACACGAAGTGGGGTAAGTATCGTCCCTATCTGTTGTGGGTGGCACCCTTCTTCAGTATCTGTGGTATTCTGCTGTTTACCACACCAGATTGGGAATATGGTGCTAAACTGATATGGGCCTACGTGACCTATATCATGATGATGACCGTCTATACGGGTATCAACGTGCCTTACGGTGCCATGTTGGGTGTGATGACCGATGATCCCAATGAGAAGACGGTGTTCTCGTCGTTCCGTATGTTCTTCGCCTACGGTGGTTCGTTTATCTCGCTCTTCCTCTGGGAACCCCTCACCAATATGTTTGGTGGCTATAATACTTCCGGCGGCTGGTTCTGGGCGATGGTCACTATCGCATCAGCCTGCTTCGTGATGTTCATCATCTGTTTCCTGCTGACCAAGGAACACTTGAAGACCGTGTCTACCGTGAGTATCGGTGATGACTTTGCAACGCTGTTGAAGAACAAGCCCTGGTGGTTGTTGATTGGTGCTGCCCTGTGCTCGAACCTCTTCAATACCGTCCGTGGTGCCACGGTGGCCTATTTCTTCGTGGATATCATTGGTGCCGATGTCTCTTTGACTTTCATGGGTATGACGTTCCTCTTCTATGCCGGCCTGTTCCTGGGTGTCGGTGAGGTGTCGAACATGGTGGGTGTGGCTCTTTGTGTGCCCATTGCCAATAAACTCGGTAAGAAGACCACCTTTATTATTGTGAATGCCTTATTGCTTGTCTTCAGCATACTGTTCTTCTTCATCCCGATCACGCCTTCCGGTTTCTGGATAATGTTGATCTTCCAGGTGATCATCTCGATCCTGACCGGTGTGATGTCGCCGTTGATCTGGAGTATGTATGCTGATGTGAGCGACTATGCAGAGTTGGAGTTCCGCACAGCCTCTACGGGACTGATCTTCTCGTCGGCCTCGATGGCTCAGAAGTTCGGTGGTGCCATCGGTGGTGCTGCTGTCCTCTGGCTGCTCTCCGGCTTTGGTTATATTACTGATGCCGCACAAGTGGAAGCCGGTGTCGTACAGCCCGAGAGTGCTCTGTTGGTACTGCGCTGGCTGATGAGCTTCATCCCGGCAGCTGTGGCCGCTTTGGCTGTGATTGTGGTGTGGTTCTATCCATTGACTACCAAACGCGTTGACGAAATCAGTGAGAAGCTGAAATCGGTACGTGAGATCGAAGAATAACGTCTATGATTGATGTCCGACAAATGAAAGAAGAGATGCAGGATGTTCTAACCCAGAACATCCTGCGTTTCTGGATGACTCAGATGGTGGATGAGGAGAATGGGGGCTTCTATGGTCGTATTGACAATAGCGGTGTGCTCCATCCAGAGGCAGAAAAAGGCGCCATCCTCAATGCCCGTATCCTGTGGTCGTTCTCGGCTGCCTATCGGGTGCTGGGAGGACCTGACTATCTGGAAATGGCCAAAAGGGCCTATGACTATTTCATCAATCATTTCATCGACTGGGAATATGGCGGTGTGTATTGGAGTCTTGATGCTAAGGGTCAGCCGCTTGATACCAAGAAACAGTTCTATGCCATCGGCTTTGCCATCTATGGTCTGTCGGAATATGCCCGTGCAACGGGTGATAGAGAGGCGCTGGACTATGCCTTGCAACTCTATGATTGTATCGAGGAACATGCTTTCGACCGTGAGCATAACGGCTATGTTGAGGCTTGCACGAGAGAGTGGGGAGCCATTGAAGATATGCGACTTTCCGAGTTTGATGCCAATTATCCCAAATCTCAGAATACCCATCTTCATATCATTGAGCCCTATACTAATCTGTTGAGATGTCTGAAAGAGTTTCATGCTCAGGAATCGTGCGACTATGTGCCCGTTCTTGGGTCGGTGTTACCGATAGGTATTAGTGTGCCGATGGAAACGATGGTCAGCGTGGAGGCTTCCCTGCGTAATCTGATCACGGTTTTTACAGATAGGATCTTAAATCCGCAAACCCATCATCTTGACCTCTTCTTCGAGATGGACTGGACGCGTGGTGCAGGTCATTTGGAGAGTTATGGGCACGATATCGAGTGTTCGTGGCTCCTGCATGAGGCAGCCCTCGTTCTGGGCGATTCTCAGGTGTTGGCCAAAGTGGAGCCTATTGTCCGTGAGGTGGCGAAGGCTTCGGAAAAGGGTCTGCGGCCAGATGGCTCCATGATTCACGAGGCAAACCTTACCACGGGTCATGTGGACGACGATCTCCACTGGTGGGTACAGGCAGAGAATGTGGTAGGGTGGTATAATCTTTACCAGCATTTTGGCGATGAAGAGGCCTTGGAGAGGGCGGCCCGTTGTTGGGATTACATCAAGCAGAATCTCATCGACTACGATCATGGCGAATGGTTTTGGAGTCGTCATGCAGACGGTAGTCTGAACACCACTGACGACAAGGCTGGATTTTGGAAATGTCCCTATCATAACAGTCGTATGTGCTTGGAGATAATTGAGCGATACGGGTAAAATGATATTTTTCTTCGAAAAATGATGCAATTCCTCGAAAATTTTATAATTATTCGAGGAATTTTCATTTTTTTTTTGTACCTTTGCGGCCTATTAGAACAAATTTGTTATAACATTATAGTATTTTTATGAACTTTACTTTGTTAATTACCGTCTTGTTGACGGCTATTACATTGGTGGTGGCGGCTTATATCGTAGCCAAGCTGATAGGACCAAGGTCCTATGCGAAGGTGAAGGGAGAGCCGTATGAGAGTGGTATCCCCACGCGAGGCACCTCGTGGTTGCCGATTACGGTGGGATTCTACCTCTTCGCCATCTTGTTCCTCATGTTTGATGTGGAAACGGTGTTTCTGTATCCATGGGCAGTCGTAGTGAAGGATTTCGGTGTGCTGGCATTGCTGAGCATCGGCTTCTTCCTGGTAGTTCTGGTATTAGGCTTGGCATATGCCTGGCGGAAAGGAGACTTGGAATGGAAGTAAGAAAGCCTCACATCAAGAGTATCCCCTACGAGGAGTGGAACGATAATGCCTCGTTGGAGAAGATCATTGACGAACTCCATGAGGGTGGTGTCAATGTGGTGACAGGTTCGTTGGACCAGTTGATCAACTGGGGACGTTCGAACTCTCTCTGGTCGCTGACTTTCGCTACGTCGTGTTGTGGTATCGAGTTCATGGCCTGTGGCTGTGCCCGTTACGACTTCGCCCGTTTCGGTTTCGAGGTGACGCGTAACTCTCCCCGTCAGGCTGACCTGATTATGTGTGCCGGTACCATCACCCACAAGATGGCTCCCGCCCTGAAGCGTCTGTACGATGAGATGGCCGAGCCTAAGTATGTGATTGCCGTTGGTGGTTGTGCCATCAGCGGAGGCCCGTTCAAGTCGAGTTACCATGTGGTGAAGGGTATCGAGGAGATCGTGCCCGTAGATGTGTTTATTCCTGGTTGTCCCCCACGTCCGGAGGCTATCATGTATGGCATGATGCAGCTGCAGCGTAAGGTGAAGATCGAGAAATTCTTCGGTGGTGCCAACCACAAGCAGACTGCTGAGGAAGCTGCACTGGGTGTATCGAATGAGGAACTGACCTTCCGTGAGAAGCATGGCGATCATCGCCGTGAGCCGATTGTGGTCACGGAAGTGCCTCAGGAGTTCGTAGAAGAGATTCAGAGTACTCAGAGTACTCCGAATACTCAGAGTAATCAGACTAAATCAGAGGAGGCCGCCGTATGAAATTAGAATTCTTATCATTTGATTTCGACAAGTTCGCACAGGAGATGCAGAACTTGAAGGACAAGAAGGGCTTTGACTATCTTGTTACCATCGTCGGTGAAGACTTCGGAGAGGAAGGCCTCGGCTGTATTTATATCCTCGAGAATACCCAGACCCACGAGCGTTGCTCGGTGAAGATGCTGGCCAAGACCCAGGTCTGCGGCGATGGCATCGCCTCTAACGGAACCGGCGATACCGACGGTCAGGTAATGGCCTATATTCCCACCGTCTCGAATATCTGGCGTGTGGCTGATCTGTTGGAACGTGAGGTCTATGATTTCTATGGTATCGTGTTCCTGGGTCATAAGGATATGCGTCGTCTGTTCCTGCGTAGCGATTTCAATGGATTCCCCTTCCGCAAGGACTGGCAGTTTAATGATGCCTATACCTTGGAGGATGACGTGGAACCTGACTATGGTCTGGAGTATTATCTCGACAAGGACGGTGTTTTGCAGTCGAAGCAGAACAAGCTTTTCGATGCCGATGACTACGTGATTAATATCGGACCGCAGCACCCTGCTACTCACGGTGTGCTCCGCTTGCAGACGGTGCTGAACGGTGAGACCGTGAAGCATATCTATCCGCATCTGGGTTATATCCATCGTGCCATCGAGAAGATGTGGGAAGGGATGACCTATCCTCAAACACTTGCTTTAACGGATCGTCTTAACTATCTGGGAGCCATGCAACATCGTCACGCTTTGGTAGGTGTGATTGAAGAGGCTTTGGAGGTAGAACTGACCGACCGCATCAAGTATATCCGTACCATTATGGACGAGCTTCAGCGTCTCGACTCCCACCTGCTCTACACCTCTTGTGTGGCTCAGGACCTGGGTGCTCTCACTGGTATGCTCTATGGTATGCGTGACCGTGAGCATGTGCTCAACTGTATGGAGGAGACTACGGGTGGTCGTCTGATTCAGAACTACTACCGTATCGGTGGTCTGCAGGATGACATCGATCCGAACTTCGTGAAGAATTGTAAGGATCTCGTGACATACCTGCGTCCGACGATTCAGGAGTATATGGATATATTCGGTGATAACATCATCACCCACAACCGTCTGGAGAACTGTGGTCCGATGAGTCTTGAGGATTGTATCAACTACGCTGTGACTGGTCCTGCCGGACGTGCTTCCGGATGGAAGAACGATGTTCGTAAGAATCATCCGTATGATATGTACGATAAGGTAGAGTGGGAGCAGTGCACGTTGACTGGCTGTGACTCGATGGACCGTTACCTCGTTCACATCAATGAGATGTACCAGAGCCTGAACATCATCGAACAGCTCATCGACAATATCCCTGAGGGCGACTTCTACGTGAAGCAGAAGCCGATCATCAAGTGTCCCGAGGGACAGTGGTACTTCTCTGTAGAGGGCGTGGCTGGTGAGTTTGGTGTCTATCTCGACTCTCGTGGTGACAAGAGCCCCTACCGCATGAAGATGCGTCCGATGGGTCTCTCGCTGGTAGGTGCTTTCGACCCGATGCTTCGTGGTCAGAAGATTGCCGACCTCATCGCTACCTGTGCCGCTATTGACGTAGTTATTCCTGATATTGACAGATAAAGTATATAATGGATATGAAAGAAATGTGTATAATTTGAATAATTTTGGCCAGAAATATCTATAATAATTATTCTTATTTTTGAATCAATTATTCACATTATTCAAATTTCTTTCATAAAAAGAAGAATGTATGTTCGATTTTAGTTTAGTTACACAATGGTTCGACCAACTGCTGCAGGTGACATTAGGTTGTCCTGAATGGTTGGCGATATTGATTGAGTGCGTGCTGGTGGGTGTCGCCGTTCTTGGCGGCTATGCCCTACTGGCTATCGTACTGATATTCATGGAGCGTAAGGTCTGTGCCTACTTCCAGTGCCGTCTGGGCCCGATGCGAGTAGGTTACTGGGGTTTGCTGCAGGTGTTTGCCGATGTATTTAAGATGCTCGTCAAGGAGATCTTCATCGTCGACAAGGCCGATAAGCTGCTCTATCTCGTGGCTCCTCTCTTGGTGATTATCGGAAGTGTGGGTGCCTTCTCGTTCCTGCCTTGGAACAATGGTGCCACCATTCTCGATTTCAATGTGGGTGTGTTCCTGCTCACCGCCATCTCTTCGATCGGTGTGGTAGGTATCTTCCTCGCAGGTTGGGGGTCCAACAACAAGTACTCTGTGGTTTCGGCCATGCGTGGTGCTGTGCAGATGATCTCTTATGAGATGTCGCTCTGCCTCTGTCTGATTACCGCTGTGATTCTGACAGGTACGATGCAGATGAGTGGTATCGTGGAGGCTCAGACCGGTCCTTGGAAGTGGTTGATCATCCAGGGTCATATCCCTGCTATCATCGCCTTCGTGGTATTCCTCATCGCAGGAAATGCTGAGGCCAACCGTGGCCCGTTTGATATGGCTGAGGCAGAGAGTGAGTTGACAGCCGGACACCATACGGAATATTCCGGTATGGGCTTCGGTTTCTTCTACCTCGCTGAGTTCCTCAATCTGTTTATCATCGCAGGTATAGCCGCTACGGTGTTCCTTGGTGGCTGGGCTCCCGTGAACATTGGTATCGAGGCCTTTGATGCAGTGATGGACTATATCCCCGGCATCGTTTGGTTCCTGGGTAAGGCCTTCTTCCTGGTCTGGATTCTGATGTGGATCAAATGGACGTTCCCCCGTCTGCGTATCGACCAGATCCTGAAGCTGGAGTGGAAGTATCTCATGCCGCTGGCACTGATTAATCTGGTGATTATGACTGTAGTGGTCGCCCTTGGTATATATATTAAATAAGGTATAGCAATGGAAGATAACAAAACATATTTCGGAGAAATCGGGCATGGCCTGAAGACTTTGGCCATTGGCATGAAGACCTCTTGGAAGGAATACTTCAAGGACTTCTTCACCAACAAGTCGACGGAGCAGTATCCCGAGAACCGCAAGACCACACTCCATGTGGCTAAGCGTCATCGTGGTCGCCTGGTATTCAAGCGCAACGAGGACGGAAGCTACAAGTGTACGGCTTGCACATTGTGCGAGAAAGCCTGTCCGAACGGAACCATCAAGATTACAGCCCATATGGCTGAGGATCCTGAGACAGGCAAGAAAAAGAAGGTGCTCGACGATTATGCGTACGACCTGGGCGACTGTATGTTCTGCCAGCTCTGTACCAACGCCTGCAACTTCGATGCCATCGAGTTTACGAATGATTTCGAGAACGCTGTGTTCGACCGCTCTAAGTTGGTGCTCCACCTGAACCAGGAGGTTTATGATGGTGGTTCACTGCCTAACTTGATCGACGGTGGCGCTGCTTTCGAGATTGGTAAGTTTAACACTAAAACGAAGTAACGCAATATGGCAAATTCAATCATGTTTGTAATTCTTGCAGTTGTCATACTTGGTTCAGCCATATTGTGTGT
>JAEEGG010002146.1_pt1 | contig 51585 bp, 43 predicted proteins | sample 9134161 | NCBI WGS metagenome assembly JAEEGG01 (sample SAMN16246543, study PRJNA631951) | gut metagenome | biome: gut microbiome; feature: rumen; material: CR-attached | host: Bos | place: Iran: Karaj | collected 2018-10
TCGCAAATATGACGCAAAATTACGGTAAAAATCCGAAAATAGCAAGAAATGAAACAAAGTTTAACAATAACAAAAAGTGGTGTAACCACTTGGATTACACCACTTTCTTATGATATTCTTATCGTTGTTTATCTATTCTCACTTCACTTCCTCGAAGTCTGCATCCTGAACGTCATCATTGGGATTGGACTGAGTCTGCTGACCTCCCTGGAAGCCAGAACCGGCATTAGGATTAGGGCCAGACTGGGCACCGCCGGCCTGCTGATACATCCTCTGAGAAGCGGACTGCATGACCTGATTCAGGTTATTGATGGCACCGTCGATAGCGGAGATATCACCGGACTTGTGGGCATCGCGGAGTTGCTGTAAGGCCTGCTCCACACTGGCACGGTCGCCGCCCAACTTATCACCATTCTCATTGAGGAAGGTCTCGGTCTGGAAGATCATCGAGTCAGCCTGATTCAACTTGTCCACACGCTCGCGCTCTCTCTTGTCGGCTTCGGCATTCTGCTCTGCCTCGGCCTTCATGCGGTTGATCTCATCCTGTGACAAACCACTGGATGCCTCGATGCGGATAGCCTGCTCCTTACCCGTAGCCTTATCCTTAGCAGAAACCTTCAGAATACCATTGGCATCGATATCGAAAGTCACCTCAATCTGAGGAATACCACGACGGGCGGGTGCAATACCTGTAAGGTTGAACTGTCCGATAGACTTATTCTGAGAAGCCATCGGGCGCTCGCCCTGCAGGACGTGGATGGTCACCTCTGTCTGGTTGTCGGCTGCGGTAGAGAAGGTCTCGCTCTTCTTACAAGGAATAGTGGTGTTGGCCTCTATCAGCTTGGTCATCACTCCACCCAGGGTCTCAATACCGAGGGTCAGAGGAGTCACGTCGAGCAGCACAATGTCACCTACACCGCCTTCCTTGTTAAGGATAGCACCTTGAATAGCAGCGCCAACGGCTACCACCTCGTCAGGGTTGACACCCTTAGAAGGCTCTTTACCGAAGTAGTTCTTCACCAATGTCTGAACAGCAGGAATACGGCTGGAACCGCCCACGAGGATAACCTCGTCAATGTCGGCTGTATTCAGATGGGCATCAGCCATAGCTTTCTGGCAAGGTACGAGGCATGCCTGAATCAAATTGTGAGCCAGCTGCTCGAACTTGGCACGGGTGAGAGTCTTCACCAGGTGCTTAGGCACACCTGCCACAGGCATGATATAAGGCAGATTGATCTCTGTGCTGGTACTTGAAGACAGTTCAATCTTTGCCTTCTCGGCAGCCTCCTTCAGACGCTGCATGGCCATGGGATCGGCCTTCAGGTCGGCGCCCTCGTCATTCTTGAATTCCTGGACCAGCCAGTCGATGATGACCTGATCGAAGTCATCGCCACCCAGATGGGTATCACCATTGGTTGAAAGCACCTCAAACACACCACCGCCAAACTCGAGGATGGAGATATCGAACGTACCACCACCAAGGTCGAACACAGCAATCTTCATATCTTTGTTAGCCTTGTCAACGCCATATGCCAAAGCGGCAGCCGTCGGCTCGTTGACAATACGCTTAACGTTAAGACCCGCAATCTGTCCAGCCTCCTTTGTGGCCTGACGCTGAGAGTCAGAGAAGTAGGCAGGAACGGTGATGACTGCATCTGTCACCTCTTGTCCAATGTAATCCTCTGCTGTCTTCTTCATCTTCTGCAATATCATAGCTGAGATCTCCTGCGGCGTGTACTTACGTCCGTTGATTTCGACACGCGGATAGCCACCCTCATTTACAACCGTATAGGGCACACGAGCAATTTCCTTCTCCGTCTGCTGCCAGTTCTCACCCATGAATCTCTTAATGGAGTAAACGGTGTTCTTGGGGTTGGTAATAGCCTGACGCTTGGCAGGGTCGCCAATCTTACGTTCACCATTTTCTACGAAGCCAACCACAGAAGGCGTAGTACGCTTTCCCTCGCTGTTGGCGATAACCACCGGCTCGTTTCCTTCGAAGACGGAAACGCAGCTGTTAGTTGTTCCTAAGTCAATTCCAATAATCTTTCCCATAATTCTTTCCTATTTTAATTGTTAATATTCAAAATTTACACATTTCTACTAGCAAAGCGCGTGCCAAAATAACTTTTTTCGGTTAAAATTGTTTTTTGTTGCGACATTTTGGCACAAGTATCAAAACTTTTTTATACCTTTGCGGGCAGAAATCAATAAAAATCCGGATATAATATGAAAAAGTTGATTCTTACAACAGGCTTGGCACTTATGGCAATGGTAGTCTTTGCACAGCAGAAGACAGCCAAGGACTATTTAGTCAAGACCAGCAACGTTAAAATGGCAGTGACTGAAGAGGTAGGCAACGCATTAGTTGACACAGCAACTGCCAAAGCTCCTGCTCGTGACTATATCAGCACACATTTTCCGTTCCACAGCCTTTGTGACTGGCAGCCAGGTATGCGATTCATGGTTATGCCAGAGAAGTATGACCTCATTGTAAAGACTTTCTCCGACTATAACACGAACAAGGAAGTCAGCAGTGTGCCACTTCGTCACAAAATCATGGTTTATGACGGTTTTATCGAGAAAGACAAGTCCAGCAACGGTCATGCTCGGATGAACTTCCATTTGGAGGAAAACGGAGCCAGGTATTTCTACGAGATTCCCGTTGGCAGTTTTGCCGACTATTGCTATGACAAGAAAGGTGTGCCTACGCTGGCCTATTTGGGTGACGTAGATATAGCTCAGGATGTTCTTGTTGGCAAGAAGGTATTTACGAAGGCCAAGTACTACCGTATAGACACTGATGCCCAAGATGGCTTTGAAGAGTACATTGTAAGCGATCGTGAGGAGGTGGAAATCGTGGCTGTTGGTGTTGGTACTCGCAGCTATCCTGTGAAAATCATTGTCCAAGACAAGAATGGCAAGCAGTTCTACCAGAATGTGGCCATTTCAAAGACCAACTGTGGTATGCGTGACGATGAGTTCATCAAGGATGAAGAGAAGTTCCTATTTTCCAATTCATTTGAACTGGAGGATGACATCATGATGCTCTCTGACAACTATCGTGACTATATCGGCAAGGTGGTACACACCCGTTATCTCACGAAAATGCTGAACGAGAAGCAGACCAGGAATGTGAACATTATCAGCCAGTCGGGATTCCAGATTATGGAAATGCGTCCTCTTCCCCAGGCGGGCATGATGGCTTTGGTGTTGAAGAGCACTCAGACTGCAGGTATGTATTATAAGAACGTACGTTTTGCCAGTTCTTATAAAGCCGGCGAGGTGCCTGCTGAAGGAGAGGAACTCTTTGGAAAGCTCTTTGCACTGGGTGAAGGTAAGCAGATAGAGACCAGCACTGCCACGCGTGCTGCTATTCGTGAGGGACGCGTCACCATTGGCATGACCGAGGATGAGGTACTCATGGTAATGGGTGACGTAGAGTCGGAAAGCACCAACAAGGCGGGTAATAAGGTCTGGCGCAGCCGTACTCCTGGTAGCGGTAAGGTTCTGGTTATAGAGTTCGGACGTGACGGTCGAGTAATGAAGGCTGAGGTTGACCGTACCACTACCGCCAAGAAAAGAACGTCCCGTAAGACCAGTAGTAAAAAGACAACGTCAAAGAAAACCAGCTGGCAAGACAAGAACGGAACACCGATTCAGTAACGTTGAAGAATCTGTTTCTTGACACATCTTTAAAGGCTGCGCATCTACTATTCAATGCGCAGCCTTTCTTTTTTTGTATCCAATATCAAACAGGCGAAACTTGTCTTAGTCTTCCTGATTGAGAGCCTGCATGATCTTAGCCTCTATCTCCTCACAAAGTTCAGGGTTGTCCTGTAACAGCTGCTTAGTAGCGTCGCGTCCCTGAGCAAGTTTCTGATCGCCATAGCTAAACCACGAACCGCTCTTCTTGATGATATTTTTCTCGACGCCCAAGTCCACAATTTCGCCGATTTTCGAGATACCCTCTCCAAAGGTAATCTCAAATTCAGCCTTACGGAACGGAGGAGCCACCTTGTTCTTTACAACCTTTACACGTACCTGGTTACCGACAGGCTGGTCACCATCTTTCAATGTTGTCACCTTACGGATGTCCAAGCGAACGCTTGCATAGAATTTCAATGCATTACCACCTGTAGTGGTCTCGGGGTTACCGAACATCACGCCAATCTTCTCGCGTAATTGGTTGATGAAGATGCACGTCGTATTTGTTTTCGAGATGGTAGAGGTGAGTTTTCTCAGTGCCTGACTCATCAGCCTGGCCTGTAATCCCACGACATTATCGCCCATATCACCCTCAATCTCTTTCTTCGGTGTCAAGGCAGCAACAGAGTCAACCACCACAATGTCTACGGCACTTGAGCGGATCAGCTGATCGGCAATTTCCAATGCCTGTTCGCCATTGTCGGGCTGGGAGATATAGAGATTGTCAACGTCAACACCCAGTTTCTGAGCATAAAAACGGTCAAAGGCATGTTCCGCATCAATAAAGGCAGCTATACCACCTTTCTTCTGTGCTTCGGCAATGGCATGAATGGCCAATGTAGTCTTACCGCTGGACTCTGGGCCGTATATCTCGATAATACGTCCCTTCGGATAACCGCCCACGCCAAGTGCTGCGTTCAGTCCAATGGAGCCAGTTGGTATGACTTCAACGTTTTCTATGTGCTCGTCGCCAAGTTTCATGATACTGCCTTTGCCGAAGTCCTTCTCAATCTTCGCCATTGCAGCCTGCAGTGCTTTCATTTTCTCCTGCTGCGGAGTAAGCTGTTCGGTTTCTTCTTTCTTTGCCATAATTTTGTAAAGGGTTGTTAGGGTAATTAGGGTTGTTAGGGTAATTAGGGGTTAGAGTTCCAAGTCACCATCATGGATTTCGTGCCAAGGCAGTCCCTGACAGTTCAGCTGTTCCATGAAGGGGTCTGGGTCGAACTCTTCGACATTGTATACGCCAGGTTTCTTCCACAGTCCTTTGCAGAACATCATAGCACCTATCATGGCGGGAACGCCAGTGGTATAGCTAACGCCCTGCATGCCTGTCTCCTCATAGGCAGCGCGGTGAGAGCAGTTGTTGTATACATAATAGGTGTGTTCCTTGCCGTCGTTGCCAATACCACGGATACGGCAGCCTATAGAGGTCTCACCCTCATAGTTCTCTCCGAGGTCCTGCGGATTAGGTAACACGGCCTTCAGGAACTGCAGGGGAACAATCTTTACACGTGCAGTGCCTGTGCCATCAGCCAACGGTGCCTCGTACTCCACCTCGTCAATGCGGCTCATACCAATGTTCTGAATCACTTCGAGGTGTTTCAGATACTGCTGTCCGAAGGTCATCCAGAAACGGGCTCGTTTGATGGTGGGATAGTTGATGACCAGCGATTCTATTTCCTCATGGTGCAACAGATAGCTGTCGCGAGGACCGATGTTAGGATAGTTCAAGTCTTTATGAATCTCCAGAGGCTCTGTCTCAACCCACTTTCCATCTTCCCAATAGAGTCCCTTCTGGGTAATCTCGCGGATGTTGATCTCCGGGTTGAAGTTGGTGGCAAAAGCCTTGTGGTGGTCACCTGCGTTGCAGTCGACAATATCCAGGTAGTGAATCTCCTTGAAATGGTGCTTGGCAGCATAGGCCGTAAAGATACTAGTCACACCTGGGTCGAAGCCGCATCCAAGTATGGCCGTAAGACCTGCCTTTTCGAAACGCTCCCGATAAGCCCACTGCCATGAGTACTCAAAGTGAGCTTCGTCCTTCGGCTCATAGTTGGCAGTATCGAGATATGAGCAGCCGCAGGCCAGGCAGGCATCCATGATTGTCAGGTCCTGATAGGGCAGAGCAAGGTTAATGACCAATTCCGGCTTGTAGTCGTTGAACAAAGCCTTCAGTTGCTCTACGTCATCGGCATCCACCTGCGCGGTCTTGATGTCCATCTTGTATCCTGCACGATGGATGCTCTCTACTATCTTATCGCACTTCGCCTTTCTGCGACTTGCAATCATAAACTCTGTAAACACGTCGGCATTCTGCGCAATTTTAAACGCTGCCACTGTAGCGACGCCTCCGGCGCCAATCATCAGAACTCTTGCCATCTTTACTGTTTTTTTATGTTTTTACTAATTACAAGCACTCCTTCATAGAAGGTTTTGCAAAAATACGAATTTTCTTGCAACCCTGCAAGAAAAGTGGGTTGTTTTTTCCCCTCAAGGTTTTATTTCGTCAGCACGGATGCCCAATGCTGCCATGAGCGAATAGCCGAGGATCTCCTGTTGAAATGTTCCACCTACCATAGGCTGCATGGCAAAAACGGTAGTGGTCTTCTGTCCATTGGTCTGTCGCAGTGTTTCGCGTACCTTATTATATATTATAGGGTCATCGGCATTGGGAATGACCATCAGCCGCTTCACCTCTTGTTGGTTGGCTGCCAGCGCCAATGCCTCTATAAAAAAGTCTTCGCCACCCATCCTGCTGTCAGGACATTCGTAGGCAGAAATCACAAACTCGCCAAGTTCTCCCTTAAAGGCCTTTCCATGCAGTTCGGTCTTGTAGCTGGAGGGAGCAAAATTCTCCAGCTTCACTTTTCCACAACCATAAATCAGGATGACCTGAGTATTGGGTGAAGGAGGGGCAGCTGGTGGGCGCAGCCCTCCATCCAGAGCTACACACTCCAGCCATTTGGCCATATCGGCCTGTGGAATACGGCGGCCTATCATCCGCTCAAAGTTCACCGTCAGGTTGAATGCAACCTTGTCGATGTAGTCAGCGTCTGCCAAAATGACATTCTCGCTCCATTGTGCCTGTTGCTGTAAGATTTTATTCATTGCTGCAAAGGTAACACAAAAATCCGATTGCACGAAATAATTAGGAGATTATTGAAATACGTCAATTAAAAAATCATAAAAAGCACTACCAAAGCAATGTAATACGAATAAATAAGACTATCTTTGTACTCATTAATCTATTAAACACATCAACTTATGAAGAGTATATTGGAAGGTCGTCCGGCACTGAAGGCCGAGATCGACAAAACAGCCGAAGTGGCTGGCTACCTCTGGCAGAACGGCTGGGCCGAGCGAAATGGAGGAAACATCACAGTGAACATCACGGATTACGTAGATGACGAGATTCGCCAGATGTCGCCTATTAGCGATGTCAAGCAGATTGGCATCACCCTACCCCATCTCAAAGGCTGCTATTTCTACTGCAAAGGCACTGGCAAGCGTATGCGTGACCTTGCCCGCTGGCCTATGGACAACGGCAGCGTCATCCGCATTCTTGACGACTGCGCATCCTATGTCATCATAGCCGACAATCCTGTCATGCCTACCAGCGAGCTACCTTCTCATCTCATCGTTCATGCCCGCCAGATAGAGAAGGGCACCGGTTATAAGGCAACCGTCCACACCCATCCCATTGAACTTGTTGCCATGAGTCACAACAAGGAGTTCCTTGGAAAGGATGTGCTCACACGCATTCTCTGGTCTATGATTCCTGAGACCAAGGCTTTCTGCCCATTAGGCCTCGGCATTGTCCCCTACACTCTTCCTGGCAGCAACGAACTGGCCGAAGGCACTCTGAAGGAACTCGAGGACTATGACGTGGTGATGTGGGAAAAGCACGGTGTCTTTGCAAAAGGCATCGACGTGATGGACGCCTTTGACCAGATAGACGTACTATCGAAGAGCGCCAAGATCTACATCAATTCACGTGCTATGGGTTTTGTGCCCGAAGGCATGACCGACGAGCAGATGCAGGAGATGACGCGTGCCTTCAACCTGCCACGCTAAGCACCCTTTTTCACTTCCCATGGAGGGAACCATCGTTTCCTTCCGTGGGAAGTGAGGGTCAGCTATGGTCTGACAGGTTGTTTCTCTTTTGAGAACACTTGCTCTACCTTGTTTTCGGTATTTCTACGATGAAGCGGCAGCCGTTCTTGTAACTGGTATCCAAGAACAGGTCACCTCCAAGGCTCTTTGCATGCCGTTTCGACAAAGAAAGTCCCAAGCCAAGCCCTTCCGACAAATCATCAACCTTGGTGAAAGGCTTGAAAATCATTTCTTCTTTTCCTTCCGGCAATCCTGTCCCCTTGTCCTCCACGGAAAACCTCACAGTAGTGTTGGTCTGTGAAACCCTCACCGTAACATGTTGCCCGTCAGAATACTTGGCAGCATTATAGAGCAGTTCGAGAATAGTTCTTGTCAGATAGAGCGGGATGGTCATTACGCACAGGCTATCAGGCACTTCGGTTTCAAGCCGAATAGCACAGTCAGGAAACTGTTCTTTCGTAGTGGCAATACACTTGTTGGCTATTTCATTGCACGACACCTCTTCTTTCCTTTGACGCAGCATCTCAACAGTATTTCCCGTCTCGGAACTGTCAAAGAGCATGAGCACCATACGTTTCAAGTGAGCGGCATTGTACTTCATCATGGAAGTGATTTCCTTCAGGTTTTCTTCTTGAAGATCGCTTTGTGCATTTACTGCACCCTTCTGTGGCATATTGCTGTTACGCAGTACCTGTGCAAAGCCCAAGATGATGTTCAACGGAGTACGTATCTGGTGTGACACGTTCCTTACAAACTCTGTCTTCTGTCTGACGCTTTCCTCTGCCAGTCCCATGGCGTGCATCAATTCTTCATTACGCCTTTTAGCATTTTCTGTGGTTTTACGGATACTGCCCACATGGTCTTGCAGCGACTGCTGCATCATAGCAAAGCTGTTCTGCAGCTGCCCTATCTCGTCCTCACGTTGAGAATATTGAATCTTCTCATCATAATGACCCTCCGAGATACATTCCGACTGTTTCAAAAGCTGATTGAGCGGACTGATGGAATGGCTCACTGAACGGTTACATAGCCATTGGATAATCAATAGTCCTAAGAGAATGATGACGACTATGATGTAAGTCAGTCGGTGGTAGCTTCTCAGGATCTCTCTTTCTGGACACAAGAGCGCGAGGCTCCAGTCTGTTCCAGGAACAGGACTGTAGCACGCATGATAGAGTCGGCCATTCTCTTTCACATGCATACTGCCCTGTTTGCCTGCTGTCATTTCGTGTCCTAAAGCAATCCGCTCAGGATCCTGTGCAGGATCGGTATCTGAGAAAATGGTCTTCCTGAAAATACGTGTAGAGTCGGGATGTATAAGGTAGCGTCCGTCGGAATCCAGCAATACAAAGTATGAGTCAGAGTAAGCAAGCCTGACGACATTGATAGCTTCGGCAAGGCGGCTGAAAGAGAGATTGGTAGAGATGATCCCTACAATCTTTCCATCCTGTTTCCGTAGCGGCTTTGCGTAGGAAGCAATGGCATCACCAGAAATTTCAGCCCCTTCAGTGTGATCGCAGAACGGATCTAACCAGCATGACTTACCCGTTTCAAGGGGAGTCTTGTACCAATGTCGTACAAAATACTCGTAGTCTGGTTCACGTATGGTGACTACTGTGTCAATGCCTCGTGAAGTAGTATGAGCAGAATAAACCGAGAAGTAACGTCCATACTGAGGAAACACATCTGGTTCAGCACTGATGGAGCAGCTATGTACATGGTGGTTCAGGTTCACAATACGATAGGATACTGCCTGCAATGTGTCGGGTGTAAAGTTTTCCTCCAGTAGCCACGTGTTGGCATCTGCAGAGGTCTCAATGGTGCTCATGTAGTTTCTCGCGCGCTGCATAGCTAAATTGAGCATGCTGTTAGCACGTTCGGAAGCCTCTTGACGAATATAATAACGCGATTGCAAGAACAGTGCCCCTAATGCCAATACAAATATTGGGGCAGCCATCAGCACAATACTGAAGCTGAGTTCCTTGGCAAGACTACGTTTCCTACTCATTGGCGTTCCTCCTCATTGTCTGCATGTGGGACTTCCTTTTGTGGCGGAAGGCCTTTTCTCACCGACTGATTGTCAGCAGTATGAAGCATACTATTGAGCAGATCAGTGATGACATTGCTCTCCCGCTCTATCACCTCCACATTGTGGTCAAGTTCCTGCAGGCTGATATCATGATAGTTATTACAGATTGCAGCAATACTCTTTTCGATGGTAACTGAAGGAATGGTCATCTGATTGGTCATGTAATGCAAGAAGGTAGTCTTCATGCGGTCTGCTTCCTTGGCCTGTTCATAGGCCTTACGCAATACCTTGCCTCGCTCCTGCAAAGTAGTTGACAGATTTTCCAATTCGCCCATATGGGCGGATAATGACTGCTGCATCTGCTGGAAGTGATTCTGCAACTGGCCTATCTCATTCATATTTCCTGACTCGCCTGCCTGCAGCTCCGCTTCATAATGACCTTGAGCTATGCGCTTTGTTGATCGTGTCAGTCTGCGCAGGGGCTTCAACTGTCGTCGGGTAATAAAATGGCAGAACACAAAGAAGAGAATCAGTCCGACAATGGCAATAATCAACACATAATAGAGCAGGTGATTATAGCTTCCGAAGATATCGTCATCAGGATAAATCACGCCTACGCTCCATCCGAGCTGATCAAGTGTTCGCCCTTCCACATTATTACGGATGAAGGGTTTGTAGAACACATGCCAGTCTTGATGGTTCATACGGAAAGACTTCTGACCTGTCTCACCAGCTACCATCGCCTGGGCTGCTTCTTTCATCGTTGAACTGACATCCTGCTCCATCTGGCCAAACGCTATCTGGCTTGACAGTTTCTCCGGATCAGGATGTACGATAAACGATCCATTGTCAGCCAGAAGGGTTACATAGGCATTGGGTGACGGTTTGGCGGCAAGAACTATTTGCGATAGCAGATTAATGGACAGGTCGGTGGCAAGAACGCCTACGCACTCCCCACTTGGGTCAAAAATCGGGAGGCAGAAAGTGATAATCGGCTCTTCTTCAGCATCTTCATTCTTCAGTGGGTCGGTCCAAAGGGCACGCCTCTCTTTCATAGGCTCAGTATACCACACCTGCTCTGTATATGGCCGTCCGGCAAACGAGCCCTTGCTCACAAGTTCTGTACTCGCTTCCTTTGTATCACTATTACCTTTACGATAGACATAGGCCATGAACAGCTTCTGCCCTGGATAAAAATCAGGTCTAAAGACAATGGCACAGCCCTCGATATAAGGATTGCACTCCACGAGATGATGACAATAATCTTTCATGCGGGCAGGCTGGTCAAGATGTGTCAACAGATCCCAGTAAAAATTACCTGCCGTCTGCTCCACACTCAGCAATATATTATCTATCTTCAGGACTGTGCCTTCCAAAGTCTGCTCAGCATCATGCAAAGACTCTTCCTTCAATGCCTGGCGTGAGAAATAGAACATCACAGCCATTGACAACGAGAGCAGCACAGCCACCTCGCCGACCATCAACAGGCTTAGCCTGAGTGAAAGATTCTTTACAATATAGTCAAGCAACTTCATGATTCATGTGCTATCTGCAAAAAGCCTTATGAGTTTTCATCAGAAGGCATGTTTATCTTGCTCACTTCAACGGAACGGGTCCGTTAAGTGTCGGTGTAACAGGGATGATACGCCCTTGTTTGTCGAACGTCAGACGGTCAATGCATACCTCACGGTGAATGCCAGGGTCATGGTCGACAAAATGTTTGTTGATGCGATGGTAGACGATATACCACTCGTCCTTGCCGGGAATCTGGAGAATGGAATTGTGGGCAGTTCCATAGATACCATCCTCTGGTTTCTGACGGATAACAAGATAGTTCTGTTCATCAATGGTAATAGGGCCAAGAGGCGACTTGGCTGTTCCATAGCATACGTGGTAATTAGGCGAACCGGTGTCATCGACCGACCAAAGGAAATAGTACGTACCTTTACGATAGAACACGTAAGCACCCTCACGGAAGGCCCAGGTCTGGAGTGTTCCGCCTTTAGGAGTAAGATGGGTAATCGTCTCTTTCTTCACCGAGAGCAGGTCTTCGTTGAGTTCAGCACCAGCCATGAAACCGTTTCCCCAGTAAAGGTAGTGTTTGCCTGTCTTTGGATCTTTGAAGACATCCACATCGATGGCTTGCCCGCCACGTGCCTGTTGAGGACGGTCAGCATCAGTGATGATGGGGGCACCACTATCAATAAAAGGCCCTGTAGGAGTGTCGCTCACTGCCACACCTATTTCCTTACGGTTTGATTTAGGATTATGGGCAGAATAGTAGAAATAGTATTTATAGGAACCGCCTTTCTGCTTCACTTCTTCGATACATGGAGCCCAGGCGTTGCCTGTAGCCCATTTCACCTGGTCGCCCTTCACGTCAAGCATTTTCCCTTCATCGGTCCAGTCAATGAGATTCATAGAAGAGAATACGCTGAAGTCATGGCCTCCCCAACCAGGAGTACCGTCGGTGGTGCTGTAGATGTAGTACTTCTTGGTCTTGTTGGAGTAGAGTACCTCGGGATCGGCATGAAAGCCTGAGAGTATAGGCTGTTTATGGTTGCCGAACTCTTTCAGCAGGCGTTCTTTTTCGGCACGGGTGATAGGAATGATTGTGCCGTGACGGGGAGTGAACTTACCCTTGGTCTCTGTATTCTGCACGAACTGGAAGTTTTTCAGGTCTTCCGACTTGCAGAACTGGTAGTGGCCGTTGCCATAGCAGTCGTACATGATGATCCACGACTTTCCGTCAATAGCCTTACAAACGCCCACGCCCTCCACGGCTTCCTTGGTCTGCTCCACATTACCATCAAGCATCTGCCACTTGTCGGTCAGCTGTTTGGCTACGGCCTGATAGATGCCACGACCTGACTCCTGCTTGTAGAAGAGATGATAGAGCTGGTCGGCATCGTTGAAGACGATGTCACCATCGATGGTGGCATTACCAGCATCAAAAAGCCATCGGGGCTCTCCCTCAAGGTCGGTGAAGTCCTTGTTGGCGTACTGGTAGTAGATCTTGTCGTACGACCTATGGTCACTGGTGCGCAAAGAGTAGAACACCATGTACTTACCTGCCTTGCGGTCATAAATGGTTTCCGGCGCCCAGACACGGATGACGTTTTTCCAAGTCTTGGTGTAACGAGTAGGAAAGTTGACAGTGGCATGCTGCCAGTTGATGAGATCGGTAGACTTCAAAAGCACCATACCACGATTACTGGACCATCCAAGACTGGAGCGCATATCGGTGCAGACCATGTAGAAGGTCTTACCATCCTCACAACGAAGGATATGAGGGTCGCGTACACACTGGGTCAAGGCTATGGTATCACTACTGATGACAGGTGCTCCGTCATTCAGAGGAGTGAAGTTATAGCCATCATCACTTAGGGCGTAACATATCTGCTCGTCCTCTGGGGCATTACTATTAAAATAGGTAAATAGATATGCCACCATTTCATTTGGGTCTTTTGGCTCTTCCTTGACAATCTGTTTCTTATCCGCAGCCTCAGAGCCAAGAGCTGCGGCAAGAAGCATGGTGAGAATGAATAGTTTCTTTTTCATATTGGCAAATGTGTGAAAAGTTAAAAACTCCCGCCTCCCCTAATGGGAGGTGGGAGATGAATGTTAATAGTTGTCACCGTAGCGTTCACGGGTGATGTCTTCCAGAGAGCGGCCACGAGTCTTGGGTGCGCCGATGAAACCAACAACCAGTGAGATGGCAAGCAGGGTAATCATACAATAGGCTGCTAGCGTGAAGCCCTCGCCGTTGTCTCCATATATATAGGTAAAGACAAGGCCCCAGACTGCAGATAGTCCACGAACGATGAAGAACATTAAGCCCTGAGCACCAGCACGGAACTTGGCAGGGAACAATTCAGAGCCCCATAATGCATAGAATATCTGGGGAGAGGAACCTCCCTGTACACCCCAAAGAATGGCAAAGAGCCAAAGACCTACCATGCCGTTTACACCGATGGTCACGATGACGAGCCAAGCGGAAATAGCCACCAACAAACCGAAGGTATAGATAGCCTTGTGCGAGGTTTTGTCTATGAGCTTTGACACAATGAACGTTACGCCTACGATGATGGCCCACTGGATACAGTTCATCCAGTTAGCCTGTTCGTTGGACACACCGCCTGCCGTTTCGTAGATATGTGGTTGGAAGAATCCCATCACAGAGGCTACAAGGTTCCACGTGAGATAGATGGTGGCAAGGAAAGCAACGGTGCGAACAGCTATTTTGTTGGAGAAAAGCACCTGGATGTTCTCCAAGAGTCCGCTCTTCTCACCCGTGGCTTGGGTGGCAGTAAACTCTGCACTCTCCTGCAGCTGACGTTGCAGGTTCCAGGCGATGAAAGCCACAATGAAAAGGGTAAGGAACACAATTCGCGACGAGAACACATTAATGGCCTCAACAGAAAGGTCGGAGCCACCAAAGGCAAAAGCTACGGACTTCACCCAATCAAACAGGTAGCCGCCAGGGGCAAACAACATGCCGAAAAGCAAAATACACATAGGACCAAGACCCCATGACATCTGTGAGATACAGATATTACGCCCACGGTTGTTTACTTCTGATGACTCAGAGATATAGGTCCATGAGGCAGGGACACCGACGCCAACGCTGATGCCAGTCACGAGGAATCCGCAGAGCAGCATGGGGAAATTGACGCTGAGCATGATAAGCAGCACTCCCGTCATGTAGACCAGCAGGTTATAAGTAAAAATAAACTTCCGGCCATACTTGTCAGCAAGGAATCCACCAATGATGGCACCAAGGGCAGCACCAAGACAGTTGGCACTGATGAAGTTAAGCCATCCAAGGTGTACCTCAGAAAGCCCAAGATAGTTCTGCCATAATGTCAGGCCGCTGGCACCGGCAACAATGGCACCGGCATCGAGATAATTAGTGAGAGACACGGCAATGGTGCTCTTCAAACTTCCAGAATTAGCCATAATGATCGTTGTTACGTTTTTCGTTATGACGGTTTCTTAACGGCAGACGACATCACACTCGATATCGAAAATCTTGGCCACCTTGAGAATCGTATCAATGTGATGTCCCACAGCAGCTGCCATGTGATGAGTCGGGCCAGCCTCACTCCACTTATTCACAAACTCACGGCAACTCAAAGAGAACTTCGTCCGCATGTTGGTATCACCAAAGGTAAAGATAGGACCTTCCTCGTTGACACCTTCAGCCACCACAAACTTGAATACGCCATTCTTATCCTGCGTAATAGCCAGATAGGTAACGGGACCCGTAGGAGGATAGAACTGTGTGAGATAGCCACCGCCAGCCTTGCCATGGAAAACAGGTACAATCTTCATGGTAGGCTTCTTGGCCTGAGAGATGTCGAAGTCGCCAGAGCCAGAATGTCCGATGATACAGATATCCTTGGGAAAATCAATGGAATACATCTCAGCCAATGTACCTGTGCCAGAGATCGTCTTCAGGATTGACATTGCCATAGCCACCTTCATGTCACCCTCAACAGCACAGGCCGTGTGCTGCTTGATAAGCATTGAGAAAGCAGGAATAAGCATCGAGTCCAGTTTACCGGCAACGCCCTGTGCAAAGCCGTCGTAGTGAGAGGCGATCATGCCAAGTTTTTCATCCTTCACCCACTGCTCGAAAGCCACCACATATTTGGCCATATCCCACACCTTTTCAATGGTACCGCCACCTTCAATGTCAAATGTGTCAAGAATGTCCTGTGCCTTGGCACGGATAGCGGCTTCGTCAGTGATGTTATCGGCAATAGCCCACATCTTCTCCCAGTCGAACTGCTTGGTATAGACGAACATGCGATGGTAGAGATTGGTCTCGTCGATGTAGAGATCCATCATACCAGGATACGGACGGCCTATCTGGGCAATATTGGTGTCACGGAAACGGCGACGCACTTGAGCAGCACGGCACCAATCCTCAATCTCTGCCTGCACACCAGGGTCGCCACCCTCGACGACACCCGTAATCACCGCAGAACGCTTGCCGGCCCGATTCAGGTCAGCCACCATCTCTCCGATGGCACCGCAGGCATACAACTCACCCAACCAGGTGGGAATATCCGTCTTTGCATAATCGGGAGCCAGTTTCTTCTGCAGATTCACAATCACAACGGGAACATCAAGGTCGCGAACAGCAGGCAGCATATTGTAAGAGGTACAGTAGGTAAGCATCTGCAGAATTACCAGATCCACGTCTGCTGCACGGAACTTGTCACCCGCATCCATCGACTGCTCCTTTGTGGTCACCATACCACCATCGATAATCTCAATGGTGTCGGGCAGCGTCTTCTTGAATGCTTCATACTGAGCCTCAAACTCAGGAACGAGTTGGGGGAACTGTGGCAGGTATGCCTGAAGGGCTATTGAGAATACACCTACCTTTGCTTTGGTTTCTACTAACGGTTTTGCCATAATACTTTTTTATTAATATGTTATTTGTTTACATTTTTTTTTGACTTGGGAACAAATTCGGGTACAGGAATGGCATAGCACTCCCTATCAGGGCAGAAGTCTATCATCCACTGGTCAGCGATGATGTGGTCGTCAAGTGCTTTGACATATAACCTGTGTGGACCTTTAGTCAGGTGAACAGATGTCTTATTCAGAGACTGGCCCCTCAGCACGCTCTGCTTCCAACGTTCAGAGCGATAAGGTGTCTTCAGCGATATAACGACCGGTTTCTGATCATCAACCGCCACCTGATACCGTAAGTCACCACGGTCATTGGGCTGCGTGGGAATCATGGCAGTAAGCAGGATGGCATTACCCTCCTGAGGACTGTCAAACTCATACGCTAGCGTTGCATCCTTCGGCAGGGATACAGCGTTCATCGAATGACCCAGCATCTGAATGATTTCTGGGATTCTGCCAGATGATGTATAATGGGTATAGTCGCAGGCATTCCGGGCAATGTAACTCCCGATTGAAGGATGTTGCGGGAACTGGGTCCGCACCTCCCCGAATACGGGTAGGTCACGTGGAGCAGCCGACATCAGCCCTTTCCATTTGCCGTTGCTCATCGTGTTGTAATGATCTGTCAACAGCTGTATCTCTTTATATGCTTTCTTGCTTTCTGGTTCGTATGAAAGCATCTTGCGGGTCATGGCAGCTGAGGCATGGACAGGATATAATACATGGGCGAAGTAAGCATCCTGACGAGAGTCCATCACCAAGGGTCGCCAAGTGTCGACGGTAGCCTCTATTCGGGCAAAAGCTTCCATTCGCCGGTAGCCTTCATCCAGCGAGAACTCCGAACGACCCGGCACAGACTTGCCACCAGGATATTTCTTCTTATCGAGTTCTACTTGTGTCCAACCCATGAACTCTGGTTTGCGGATGGCATTGAGATGATACAGCTCGCGCATGGCCGGAGCGATGGCACGGCCCACTTGTCCACCGAACTGGCGCATGAGCCAACGCTCAAGATGCTGCTCAAGCGAAAGAGGTCCCTCCGTAGAGGCTGTCCATTTCCCCTCCCCCAGAGACGGGTCAGCAAAAAGACAGTTGATGTCCCAAGCCATATCCATGAACAGCTCCAATTGGTAGGCTGCCACCTTGGGGTCATGTACGTTGGCAATCCACAACTTACGGCAGTTGTGGTCATAAGCAGCTCGCATTTCCTCAAAGATGAGTCCTGGCTGTGTATTGGTCAGCCAAAGGTAATCGTGCGGGCGCCCCCAATAGCTCAGATGGTAATAGACACCTCCTCCACCTTTGCGTTTCTGCTGTTCAGCATCGGGCAGACGCGTCAGATAGCCATAGTTATCATCACACCACATCAGCGTCACGTCATCGGGCACCTGCAGACCGCTTTCCAAAATCTCCAGCACTTCTTTGTAGGGAATGAATACCTGGGGAACTGTCTCTACCTTTTTATTATAATATTTGCGAATCAGTTCACGCTGGTCATTGATGACCTGTTGCAGGGCGGTCAGTTTCTCTTCTTTTGTTTTCACACCCTCCATCGATCCGTCGTGAATGCCACGCATACCAAGAGTAAAGAACTCTTCACTATGCTTCACCTGCTTCAAACGCTCAATCCAATATTGCTGCACCTGTGAGCGATTGGTTATGTAGTTGTAAGCACCACGCTGGTTCTGGTTCCATTCAGCCACATTGTTGCGCAACAACGGCTCGCAATGACTGGTGCCTACAACGATGCCAAACGAATCGGCCATCTCCTTGTTGCCGGGAACAGTGAAGAAGCCAGGCGTACCAGGATGCATGGCCGGCCAAAGGGTATTGGCCCGCAGGCGCAACATCAGTTGAAACAAACGTTTGTAGGTCTGCGGTCCCATATTGTCATCCGACCAAGGTCTCAGGCTCCAATCCTCATCGTTGATGAAGATGCCACGATACTCCACTGATGGCGTGTGCTCATAACGGAACGAATCAGGTAGAGTGATGGGATAACTGCGGCTGTATGGACGCACATCGCCCCACCACACCCAGGGCGACACCTCAGCCATGCGGCTCAGTTCCAGAATACCATAGGCTGTACCACGGGCGTTGTGACCTTCCACCACCACCTGTCCGTCCTGCACCCGGATGCAGAAACCGTCATCATCTCCTTTACCCTGTACAATACGGATGTCAGCGCTCTTGGCAGCCACGGCTTTGTGCTTCGTCACCAGCTCCATATCCTCGGAGAACATCTGCAGGGCCTGCTCCACCACTGGAGACACCTTGCCCTGCACCTGATAAGTCACAGGATCTTTGCCGTTATACCACATAAAATCCCGACCGTCAGGCGACACCCGGTAGCGGGCATTCGTCGTCAACGTGCAGAGTGCGAGGATTACTGCAATGGAAAAGCGCTTCATCATTGAACAGACTATGGTTCTATTACTTACTTATCGATGATATTCAGGTATTGCTGGTAAGCCTCATCCCAAACAGATTTGTCCTGTGGTTCGTACTTTGCCAGTTGGATACTGTTAGCGATAATGGCACGCATCTCCCAGATATCACTTACATTTCCAGCAGCCTTGGCCTGCAACATAATGTTACCAATAGCTGTTCCCTCCTGAGGTCCGGCAAGCACAGTGACTCCTGTGGCGTTAGCCGTAAACTGGTTGAGGTATTTGTTAAGGCTTCCACCGCCAATGATATGAAGTATGTCAAGCTTGAACGGAGAGAACTCCTGTATCCACTGGAACACCTGCTTGTAGCGCAAAGCCAAGGAATCAAAGATGCAACGGCATATCTCTGCCGGTGATTCCGGAACATACTGGTTGGTATTGCGGCAATACTGCTGTATGGCCTCTATCATACTCGAGGGATTAGCAAAGACAGCATCGTCGGGATTGATGATAGAACGGAAAGCCTTCACCTGCATAGCCGACCCCTGCAACTCCGGATGAGACAACTTCCGCACCTCCTCCGGCCACTCCTTGCGGCAACGTTCATAAAGCCACATGCCACAGATGTTTTTCAGGAAACGAGTGGTCCCCTCTATACCACCTTCATTGGTGAAGTTACGTTCGTAGGAGAGTTCATTGATGATCGCGTCTTTCACCTCAATGCCCATGAGACTCCACGTACCGCTGGAAAGGTAGGCAAACTGCTCGTTCTTGGCAGGCACGGCAGCAACAGCCGAACCAGTGTCGTGACCTGCAACGGCAATGACTGGTATAGGACCCAGTCCCGTCAACCGCTGCACCTCTTCCGTCAATGTACCTATCTGAGTGCCAGGCTGCACCATCCTGCCGAACATATCACGTTTCAGTCCCACGGATGCCAACAACCGTTCGTCCAGTTCCTTTGTTCTCGGGTCGAGCATCTGGCTGGTCGACGCAATGGTATATTCACACACCATCTCTCCTGTCAGCATCCACGACAGAGCATCGGGTACAAAGAGTATCTTCTGCGCATTCTTCAATGCAGAGTTGCCTTCACGCTTCATGGCATATAGCTGGAAGATACTATTGAAGTTCATGAACTGTATGCCTGTGATGTCATATACCTCTTTTCTGGTTATCACCGATTTCAGGTAGTCATCCATCGCATTGAAGGTAATAGGGTCGCGATAGGCTCGTGGAGTCCTCAATATAGCCCCATCATCACCGACACACACAAAGTCCACGCCCCACGTATCGATACCGATACTGGTGATGCAGAGTCCACGCTGTGCCACTTCCTTCAGACCGCGGATCATTTCGAAATAGAGAGCGTAGATATCCCAATAAAAATGACCGCCCTGCTCAATGAGATTGTTAGGGAATCGTGTCACTTCCTCCAGACTGATTTTTCCGTCGGAGAGGCTGCCGATGATGGTACGGCCGCTAGTAGCACCGAGGTCAACAGCAAAGAAATACTTTTTTAAGTTTTCCATATTCATGTTTTAGTAGTCAGACGTTTGCAATCCGCTTGCAAAGATACAAAAAAAGGGCAAAGTGGAAAAGGAAAAGAAGAAAAAAAATGCTATTGCCATTCAAAAATCCACGTTTTCTGCTTTCGCTGAACAGAAAAGACCGTACAGTCCAAAGGTACTTCCGTTCGGAAATGAAAAGAAAAACACTTTTTCCTTTTGCATTTCGCTCACTTATTCGTACCTTTGCAGCCAGAAATCTGAAACATAATAAAAACAAACAAGAAATGTCAACTTTAACCGTTCTGATTGTCACAGTATTTGTCATAGGCTATTTATGTATAGCACTTGAAAGCGTGACGAGAATCAACAAGGCAGCTGTTGCTTTGCTAATGTGTGTGTTATGCTGGACCCTGCTCATGATAGGGCCCGGTGCTTATTATCCTGAGGTTGCTCCTGACAGTTTGGCACATCACATCTCCGAGGTCATCGAGCACCATTTAGGCGATGCGGCGGGCACTCTGTTCTTCCTCATGGGAGCAATGACCATTGTAGAGATTGTCGACTCCAACGGTGGTTTCAACTTTGTCCGCGACACGATGAAGACCCGTTCCAAGCGGAAACTCATGTGGAGAATGGCTTTCATGACATTCTTCCTCTCTGCCATCCTGGACAATCTCACCACCTCCATCGTCATGATTATGGTGTTGCGAAAACTGGTGCAGAGCCGTGGTGACCGACTGATCTATGCGGCCCTCGTAGTGATATCTGCCAACTCCGGTGGTGCCTTCTCTCCCATTGGCGATGTCACCACCATTATGCTATGGATCAAGGGTGTCATCACCACCCAAGGCGTCATCACTGAGATATTCATCCCTTCCTTGGTATCCATGCTTGTCCCGGCTTTCATCCTTCAATACCAGCTCAAGGGTAAGTTTGACAAGTCGCAGAACCTGCCTAAAGCCGAAGTGACACAGTTTACAAAGTCGCAGCGCAATATTATCTTCTGGCTTGGCGTAGGTGGACTCTGCTTCGTGCCCATATTCAAGACGCTCACCCACCTGCCACCGTTCATGGGTATCCTGTTGGTGCTGGGACTGTTATGGACAGTGACAGAGGTTTTCCATTACAACACATCGGAAGATGACACGATGGCGAAACGTGTCAGCGACCTTCTGTCGCGAATAGACCTTTCCACTATCATGTTCTTCCTGGGCATCCTCATGGCCGTTGCTGTACTTCAAGAGGTGGGAGTGCTCACCGCTTTGGGAGAAGGGCTGAACGAGGCCTTTGCCGGCAACTATTACATCATCAATGGCATCATCGGCGTGCTTTCCAGCGTAGTTGACAACGTACCTCTCGTAGCAGGCTGCATGGGTATGTATCCTGTTGCTGAGACGGGTGCAATGGCGGTTGACGGTATCTTCTGGCAGCTTTTGGCCTACTGTGCCGGTGTGGGCGGTTCCATGCTCATCATTGGCTCGGCTGCAGGTGTAGTGGTCATGGGTCTGGAAAAAATCACCTTCGGATGGTATCTGAAGAAAATCACCTGGATTGCCTTTGCAGGCTATCTGGCTGGCATCCTGATTTACTGGATAGAGCGTATGCTGTTCTTCTAAGATACCGGCTATTCCATAGATAAAAAGAGGCAGACATCTGGTGTCTGCCTCTTTTTATCTATAGAGTTATTAAGTTTCGGTAGTTCTTTGCAGGTCCTTTGTGAAGAGTCTGAGCACCCACGAAGCGCTGGTCAAAGGCTGAATAACTAAAGTGAATTCACTTTTTGTCAAGGGAGGTTTCCCTTGCTTGGACCGTCACGAACGATTGCTTGGATTGCGACCTTAGACTGCTTGAAGGAAAAGCTCCGATTGACAGCCACCGAAACGTCAATAAGAAACTTTCGGCTCCAGTTCCTTAGCCTGATCTATCATCTTCTGCACCTCACTCAAAGCAGGCACACGACCACAGATGTTAAACTGCTCGTTGATCTCAACCAGCTTCGGCTGCAGGTTCTCTGCCACACGATGACGGAACTCCTTGACAGTGTCGACACCGGCCTTCTCCAGCAACTCGGCAAACTGAGGACCTACACCATTGATACGGAACAAGTCTGCATGATTAGTCCAGCGCAGAATAAGCTTCTCACTGATTTCTGTTGCTTCTGCCAACTCCTTGCGGCCCTTGGGGGCTGCGCACTTCTCTAACAGTTCACTGACTTTGTTGATACCTGCGGCAGTTAATTTCTCGGCATAGACATCACCTACACCTTCAATGTCGATAATCTTGTAATCCATAATCTTACGTTTTAAATTGGTTACTGTGCTTTAGCTAATAAATTGTTTTTCTGCTGCAAAAATAGTCATTTATTTTGAAATAGCCATACAAATTCGCTTTTTTTTCGTACTTTTGCCCTCGAAATGAAAATAATTATAGAGAACGACATCTGGGGATTCGACCTTACCGCTGCCTTGGAGGAGATTTCCCCACAACGGCGCGAACAGGCACTGCGCTACCGCCACGAGTTAGGACAGCGTCTCTGCGTACTCGCCTACCTGTTACTGAAACGGGGACTGAACGAGGTCTTTGGCATCAGCGAGAACCCGCTGTTTGAATATGGTGAGCATGGTAAGCCGCAGCTAACCGGACATCCAGGAGTATTCTTCAACATGAGCCATTGCAAAGATGCTGTGGTCTGTGCCGTGAGTAATCGCCCTGTAGGAGTAGACGTAGAGTCGATAGGCCGTTACAAGGAGAGCCTTGTAGGCTATACGATGAATGACAAAGAGTGCAGCCGAATCATGGGGTCAGGACACCCGGAAGTGGAATTCATCCGGCTTTGGACCATGAAGGAAGCGCTTCTGAAACTAACGGGCGAGGGCATCAGTTCTGACATGAAAACCGCATTAACCGATGCCGGAAACTATCATTTTGAAACGGTAATAGAACAAGAGAAGCGATATATCTATACAGTCTGTGAGGAAAATGAAGAATAATACTATCGTTGTTTTGTTGCTGCTTGCTTTGTCATCATGCATGAGCAAGAGCTACGAACTGGTCTGGAGCGATGAGTTCAACGCCAACGGACCGCTATCGGCAGAGTGGACCTTCGAGCAGGGCTTCCAGCGGAATCAGGAACTGCAGTGGTACCAGCCACAGAATGCCTGGGTGGAGGATGGCTGTCTGGTGATAGAAGCACGCCGTGAGCAGGTTCCCAACCTCAATTACAGGGAGGGGAGCCGTGACTGGCGATGGAGCAGAAAACAGGCAGACTACACCTCGGCCTGTGTCACCACACAGGGCAGGCACGAATTCCTCTATGGCCGCTTTGAGGTAAGGGCAAAGATTCCCACAGCTTCAGGCGCCTGGCCAGCCATTTGGCTATTGGGCAATCAATGGGAGTGGCCCCAGAACGGCGAGATAGACATGCTGGAGTATTATATCAAGAACGGACAGCCCTCCATTCTGGCCAATGTCTGTTGGGGAGGACATGAACGATGGACACCTGTCTGGCGCGAGTCGGCCACACCGTTCACTCATTTCTTGACAAAAGACCCGCAGTGGGCAGAGAAATTCCACATCTGGCGCATGGACTGGACGCCTCGCCACATCCGTCTCTACGTAGACGATGAGCTGCTGAACGAAATAGACCTGAAAGAATCCTCCAACCAAGGATTTAGCGGCAACACAGAAAACCCCTTCAACACGAAGGTGAAGGGGGTTGGTCATTATCTGTTGTTGAATCTTGCCATCGGAAGCAATGGTGGCATACCCGATGACAGTCAGTTCCCACTGCGCTATCTGGTTGACTACGTCAGAGTGTATCAGGTGAAAAAGAGATGATTTCCCCTCTTCACACCTCAACTTCATTTCTTTGTCAGGTTTCCTAAGATATCACGCGTCAACTCTTTAGTAATGGTACGCGTGGCCGCACTGGTGGCATTCTTGGCCACACGACCCGCTGCCGAAGTGTTCGACTTCGTCTTCTTGCCAGATACCTTGTCGCTCACCCATGTGCCAAGGATAGTGGCGAGTGTTGAAGTGACCGCAGTCAACACGGCCTTCCACACCTTACTCATGATACCAGGCTTCTTGGACTTGGCAGCTTCCTTCTCGGCCTGAGCAGTAGCCTTCGCCTCCTCAATGGCAGCACGCTCTTCCTCCTGTACCTGCAGCTGTCGCTCTGCATCGGCCACCAACACTTCAAAGGCACTTTCCCTGTCTATGGGTGTATCATACTTTCCATAGACACGGCTCTGTTTGATGATGTCCAGACGCTGACCTTCCGTCACTGCACCTATCTGACTAAGCGGGAAAAGAATCTTCGCACGTTCCACAATGCTGGGGGCACCCTTCTCGTCGAGGAACGACACCAAGGCCTCACCCGTCTCAAGGTTCATGATGGCCTCATCAGTCTTGAACTCAGGATTAGTACGGAACGTATCGGCAGCCACCTTCACTGCCTTCTGGTCCTTTGGTGTATAGGCACGGAGGGCATGCTGCACGCGGTTACCCAGCTGGCCGAGAATATTCTCAGGAATATCGGAAGGACTTTGTGTGATGAAGTAGATACCTACACCTTTCGAGCGGATCAGGCGGATCACCTGTTCAATCTTGTCAAGCAGAGCCTTGCTGGTATCGGTGAACAACATGTGAGCCTCATCAAAGAAGAATACAAGCTTCGGCAGTGCCAAATCACCCACTTCAGGCAGCGTGGTATACAGCTCTGAGAGCAGCCACAACAGGAATGTCGAGTAGAGTTTCGGCTGTAACATCAGCTTGTCGGCTGCCAATACACTCATGACACCCTTGCCTCCTTCATTCTGCATCAGGTCGTAGATGTCGAAAGACGGTTCACCGAAGAACTTGTCAGCCCCCTGGGTTTCCAACTGCAACAGAGCACGCTGGATGGAGCCTACTGTCATACTGGTCACCGTTCCGTATTTTGTCCTGTACTCCTTGGCATGCTGCGACACCCAGTCAAGCATCGCGCGCAAATCCTTAATATCGATAAGCAACAGTCCACGTTCATCAGCAATGCGGAACACGATATTCAGCACACCTGCCTGAGTCTCATTGAGTTCCAGCAGACGCGCCAGCAGCAGCGGTCCCATCTGCGAGATGGTGGCACGCATGGGGTGTCCCTGTTCACCGTAGACATCGTAGAACCTCACTGGACAGGCCTGGAATTCGGGATTTTCTATGCCGAACTCCGGCAGGCGCTTCTCAATAAATCCACTCAGTCGCCCTACCTGTGAGATTCCGCTCAGGTCACCCTTCATATCGGCCATAAAGCAGGGAACGCCTGCCTGACAGAACGTTTCTGCCATCACCTGAAGTGTCACCGTCTTACCAGTACCCGTGGCACCGGCTATCAAACCGTGGCGGTTGGCCATTTTTCCTGTAATAGAGAGTGCTCCCTTGGAGCAATGGGCAATGTAAAGTCCTCTTTCCTTGTCTAACATAGTCTATGGTTTTTATGATTCACATTTGGTTTTTGCGTGCACCGATGCAACTAAACGAGCACAAAAGAGAATATGCTCTCAATTGGCAGAACGCGGGCATCTTTGCCGTAATTCGACGGCAAAGATAGCACAAAAATAACGAAAAGCCAAACTTTTGGCGCGAAAATTTGGTTAATTGAAAAAAACATTGTAACTTTGCACCCGCTTTGAACAAATACCAGCTTTTTGTTCACGCAACAGGTTGATCCGTTAGCTCAGTCGGTAGAGCACAACACTTTTAATGTTGGGGTCTTGGGTTCGAGCCCCAAACGGATCACAGGAACAATCCGCAAGAAACTGAATATCAGTCGCTTGCGGTTTTTCTTTTACACCTCACACCCTACATTCGCACCACTCAATCCCTACGACAAGGTTTTACAAACTGTCTCAAATACCATGAAAGGGCAAATTAACACTTATTAGAGTTGTTCCAATAACTCCCTGCCTTTCTTTGTCAGATAGTATGATTGCATTGGGTGATTTGGAGCCTCAGGATAAAGCATCGCAATATAACCTGCTTCAATGTTTGGCACAATATATGTGCTCACAAATCCTTTTCTATCCTTTCTCTGCATCGATTCCATCAAGGCTCTCAGATTTGAGCCATTTGCTCCAATAGCGGATAATAAAGATTTTAAACGCTTAGCTTTTGCTATCTCGCGTTTTGAGGTTGAGGGGGTTGAGGGGGTATTAACTTGTGGGGTTGTGGGGTTGTGGCGTTGTATGGTTGCGCGTTTGAATGTGACCCACACGAATGCCGCATTCTGATTGAACTCTGGTTCTGGAAGATTAGCTTGCTTACAAGCATCTACCATGCGACTTACACCACTACCCCAGTTCTCCAAGAATGTAGTCTTAAACAGTACGTCAGCAATAGTCGGGTTCTGAGGAAATGAATGATGGGATTGCTTAATGGTCTCTACAGTCAATTCATCTGGCAAATGACCAGTGTTCTCAATCTCCACTCGATCATCATAGATGGCAATGCCAACGGAACTACTTGTATTATGGAACATCCTATGACAAAGGGCATTCGTCAAGGCTTCACGCAAGGCTTCGGCAGGAATCTCCAGTTTCTCTTCTCTTGTAAAGCCCACTATCTTACCACTGAGGGAAAGATGTTTGAAGAAAAATGCCATACCAGCATCAAGCAAAGTGAAGAAGTTGCCATATGCTCGTTGATTGTCGATGAATTCTATCTTGTCGTTGCCACGAAAACGAGCCATGCGAAGCAGGAACTGAGGGAACTGACTTGTATCTTGGAGGAACAATGCAGCAGCTGCATTTTTAAGTTTCCCATTCGTGGTTAGTTTCAGTTTCTCAACAAGGCTTTCCGTAGTTATGGATGGCTATGACCTGACACTTTGGACGATCTGGCACATCAATGTATTCTACAGGAAGATCTATCAGTGGCTCCAGCTTCGCAACCTCTCTGGCAATCTCCTTTCGGGTGTTGTCTGTCACCTCCTGCCCAAGTATCTTCTGTGTCGTTGGGGCAATACCAAAGAACAGCCAGCCACCAGCAGTATTGAGAAAGGCACAAGCTGAACGCATACCATCCTTTAACTCACCCGTTGTTTTCTTCATTTCCAACGTACGAGTCTCGTCACCTTGTATGATCTACATCCTCTATTGTCATAATACCTTCTATCTTTCTAATATGTTTGCAAAATTACAACTTTTTGGGCAAAAAGACAACGTTTTGTTCAAATTATATATGATTTACAATTGTTATTAGTCATAATTTGTACCTTTGCACCCAAAATGGTTTCAGCAATAAGAAAAATGAAGGAAATTTGAAAAAAGTTATCGTTTTGCTTAGTTTTTCGGTTCGCTGAATCGTCCTTGTCGTGTATGACTGATTAGAAAGTCTGTTTATGACCAAAGAAGAATTTGAAAACATATACCGTCAGCATTATGCCAAAATGTATCGTCTGGCTAAGACGATGCTCTATGATGTCGACGAAAGCAAGGATGTGGTGAGCGACATCTTCACCCGATTGTTACGGGACGGTGACGGGCCACAGAAAGATAAGATAGAAGGCTACCTGATGACTGCCGTGCGCAACCGTTGCTGCGACATGATTAGTCACAAAACGATGCGGGAACGGGTGGAAAAACTTATCTTACAGGAGTTGATGCAGTGCCCCATCATCTCCATGAATGATGATGACCGTCTGGAACGGCTGATGCAATTCATCGAAGCGGAACTGCCACCACTCAGCCAAGAAATCTTCCGACTGCGTTTCCTCAGCGAGATGAGTTATGAGGAAGTGGCGCAGGCCACAGGCGTGAGTAAAGTGACGGTTTACAACCATCTGTCGCAGTCATTACAGCGAATCAAAGAGTATTTTCAGCAACAAACAGCAAAACGATAACCATTATGGAACAGCAAGACAAATTGGATCAGTTAGTAGCAGAGAACCAGGAACTGCTCGCACTGACAAAACAAGCCTTTGTGAAGCGTGAAGTCGAAAAGGAATCCGTCCCCGTGGACGAGGAATGGGAAAAGTTCGCAGCGGAACACGCTGATGAATTAGAAGCCCTTGAGAAAGACGAGCCACACACAGCCACCATTACGAGACTGATAGGAATTGTCCCTTACAAGGTTGCAGCAAGCATCATCGGCATACTTTTCACGGCAGGAGTGGCTTTCGCTGCCATCCACATCGTACGTATGGTTAGCCATCCCAAACCGCAGACTATGCAGGAAGAACAAGCCATATCTACCAAGCCTACTCCGGTATTGCCGACAGATACTATCAAGACGGACACGACAACCAATACAAAGCCCATTGTTTTCGACAATGTGGCATTGGATAAGATGCTGCCACAGATAGCAGCCTATTATAATAAAGAGGTGGACTTTCAGAATGCCGATGTCCGCCAACTCCGTTTCTATTTCGTATGGAAACAGGACGAGACGCTTGATGTTGTACTTCATCGGCTCAACCTCTTCGAGAGCATCACCATAGAACTGGATTCGGACAAAATCGTAGTAGAATAAGCCATGAGATTTGAGCATCCCCGTCAAACGGGGAGCGGCTTAAGAAAGGGGCACAAATACAAGAACAAATGAAAAGAACAATCATCTTTCTGATATTTACTTGTGTGGCTATTTCAATAACAGCTCAGCATATTACACGCGAATATAATAATGTGTCGCTCAGCGAGGCCCTGCGCCAGCTGAATGAGCAGACCGAGAAATATACCATCAGCTTCCTCTACAACGAACTGGAGGACTTCCGCATCACCACTTCGGTACACCGCAAAACCATTCCCGATGCCATCCGTCAGATGATAGGTTTCTATCCCATCCGCATGACCATTGAGGACAGGGAAATCATTGTGGAGTGTCCGCAGAAAACAACCTCTCGATACAAAGGAACTATCATCGACGAGCAAGACCAGCCAGTAGCCTATGCCAACATTGCCCTGCTCTCACCTCAGGACTCTACGCTGATTACGGGCGGGGTATCGAACGAAAGCGGTCTCTTCGTCATTCCCTGTGAACAGCAGCCAGTCATTGCACGGGTATCATTCGTAGGCTACAAGACTTTTTATAAGTTATGCGAGACAACGAATACCGGAGTAATCAGGATAAAGTCTGACACTTATACGCTGAAGAATGTGACGGTGAAGGGTTACAAGCCAACAATGAAAATGATTTCGGGTGGCATGGAGATTGATGTGCAGAACACGCTGTTGGCTGATGCAGGTTCTGCCCTTGACGTGCTCTCGCAACTGCCACGTGTCAATGTTACATCTAATGGGGGCGTGGAAGTGTTCGGCAAAGGCAAGCCAGAGATATACATCAACGGCAAAAAGATGCGTAACAAGGGCGAGTTGGAGCAACTGACCTCAAAGGACATCAAGTCTGTGGAGGTCATTACGATGCCTGGAGCACGATATGATGCCACATTAAGCTCCGTCATACGTATCAACACTATCAAGCGGCGTGGTGACGGTTTCAGCCTCTACAGCTTAGCAAGAGGAAGTTATTTCCACGAGTTCGCCAATGCGGCAGGTGTGTCGATAACCTATCGGAAGAACGGACTGGAGATGAACTTCTACCCCTATTTCGTGAACAACTACACTGGCGAGGACAACAATTTCGGCAGCATCCTCCACATGGCCGACCACGACACGAAGACCATGCAGCACGGTCTCTTCACCGACCGCACCCAATCCTTCGTTTCCGACTTCAAACTCAGCTATGACTTCGATGCCAATCATTCTATCGGTGCCTCCTACCGCTATCAGACAACATTGAAATACAACAACACGTTTCAATCTGACTATACCGTTCACCACAACGACGTCCTGCAAGGACTTGTTTCTCAGACGGCTAATCACAAATTTGACGTGACTTCTCACAATGCCAATGCCTATTATATAGGAAAGATTGGCCAATGGGACATCAATGCCGACGGCTCGTTTGTACACACAACCGTCAAGCGCGGACAGCACATCAACGAGCAGAGCCAAGAATTTGAAGACCGCACGGTGAACACATCATCCACGCAGGACAGCCGTCTCTATGCCGGCAAACTGACAGTTGCCTACAAACTGCCTAAAGGCGAAGTCTCCTTTGGTACGGAGCTGACGCACTCTCATGTAGATGCCGACAACCACAATCCTGAAGGCTATATCGCAGAATCCGACAACGAGATACAGGAGAGCAACTATGCAGGCTTTGCTTCCTACGGTCTGCACTTGGGACATTGGTCATTAGAGGCTGGCGCACGTTATGAATACGTTCATTCCGATTACTACTCATACGGCGTTAAGGATGGTGATGTCAGCCGACGTTATAGCGGATTTTTCCCCAATCTCTCGGCATCGTGGAATAAGGGGAAGTGGGGGATGCAGTTTGCGTATGCCAAGAAGACACGTCGCCCGGCCTACGGTCAGCTCCGCAGTTATCAGCAGTACGATAACCGTTATGCCTACGAGGGCGGTAGTCCTGACCTACAGCCTGCCATCAACCACATGCTGGAGGCCATGCTCAACTGGAAATGGCTGAACTTCAGCCTCGGTTATACCTACACCAAGGACTATATGCTGTGGAAGAATGACATTTATAATGAGCAGGAAGTAGCCTACGCCCATTGGATCAACATCGACCATAAACAGGAAGTAAGTGCCTCACTTATGCTCCAACCTAAATTTGGCTGGTATCAACCGCAATTGGAAATGGACTATTATCAACAGTTCTTCGATGCCAAGCGATATGGCTACGTGAGCAATCTGCGCCGTCCCGCTTTTTACTTCGACCTGAACAACAAGTTTGTCATCAACAAGTCTTGCTGGTTGGCGCTTCGCGGAAAATATTCTCGCGCACACGATAATATGTCGCAGGAAGTGGATGCCTTCTGGTACATCAATGCACAGGCCTACAAGAGTTTCTTTGGTGGCGCACTGGCCTTCAATCTCACTATCAACGACATCTTCAACACCGGTATGGAGCGATGGAAGATGCGCACTCACAGCGTAGAGATCAGTAAGGACTGCAACAACCACAGCATGACACGCGGCATCAGACTGCAAGTGACCTACAACTTCAATACCACACGCAGTAAGTACAAAGGCACGGGTGCTGGTAATGCAGAAAAGAACCGACTATAAACTCTCTCGTTAGAGCAGTTGTCAGCCTGGGACATGCACCCTGAAAAGGTGCCCCATCAGTAGGCTGGGCGACCCCGTGACCGCCCACCTCAGTCGGGCTTCAGGGGTGAGAGGACGGGGTTTCGTTGGTGCAAGATCCAATGCAAACGGGAGAAAGGTGGTAGCAAAAACGCTTTTGCCTATACGCAAAACACCTTGCGCCTATACGCAAAACACCTTGTGCCTTAGCGCAAAATCTCCTCGCCTGAACGCAAAAACAAACGACATTTTTCCGAGGCTATCACGGGGGCTGGCGAATCACGGTAAGAGGCCTCGTAATCCGGAAGACCAGAATCATGAGCCCATGATTGCGCGTCGGGTTGTTTGCTACACCATACCGGCAACGAGGGCGTGCACCCCGATGGGGTGTCCTATCTGCATGCTGGACTACTCTGCGGGTCGAATACCGTCGGACGTGCTCCTCGAAAACACATTCTTCTCACAAAAATAATTAAATGCGCAATTGAATATTTGGCATTCTCGCCAGAAAGCACTAAATTTGCGTTCCAATCTAATTCACCAGCTCATCCAGGTATTGTTCCAGACCAAAGTTGTGTCGGTTAAAAAGAAACGTACCAACAAGATGACTGGCAGAGTAGATGGTGAATCATGTAGCAACTATCAATTAGAATCAGAAAAATGGATAATCAGCAAGAGATATTCCCGATTGTAGATGAAGCAGGAAACGTTACAGGTTCCGCAACACGAGGCGAGTGCCATAGCGGTTCCAAGCTGCTGCATCCCGTTGTGCATCTCCATGTGTTCAACTCCAAAGGTGACATCTACCTACAGCGCAGGCCTGACTGGAAAGACATACAGCCGGGAAAGTGGGACACAGCCGTTGGCGGTCATATAGACTACGGCGAGACTCCAGAAGAGGCCCTTCATCGTGAGGTCCGTGAGGAATTGGGCATTATTGACTTCAAGCCAGAGTTCATTGACAAGTATGTGTTTGAAAGCAAACGGGAAAAGGAGCTGGTGTATGTAAATCGTACAACCTGCGACGGCGAGATCAACCCTTCGGCAGAGGAATTGGACGGTGGCCGTTTCTGGACGATGCAGGAAATTCGGGAAGCCATGGGGAAAGACATCTTCACCCCGAACTTCGAGAGCGAGTTCAAGAAGTTCTTCGGCAAGGAGTTGGGAATCAAGTACGCCCTTTTCTTCGATATAGACGGGACACTGGTCAGTTTCAGAACACATGAGATCCCAGCCTCAACGATATTCGCTCTTACCCAAGCTAAAGCCAACGGACACAAAGTGTTTATCTCAACCGGGCGTCCCCCACTGATTATTACCAATTTAGGAGCCATAGAACACCTGATCGACGGTTTTGTGACCATCAATGGCGCATTATGTTTTGTAGGTCAAGGCTGTGGTTTAGTGGGGAAAGGCACAACTTCACTTGCCATTTCCAGTCATGAGCAGACCCAATCAGAGAACTGCAAGGTGGTCAGATGCAAGGACATACCGAAAGAAGCTGTAAGAGTCGTGGTTGGCGATGCACAGGAAAAGCGCTACGGGCTGATTGTTGTAGGAGAAAAGGATGTGGCCGTCCTTGACCCCGAAGGCGAGGTAGACAGAGTTTTCCGTGGTGAGATAGCCGTCGAGAATCTCGGTCTGTCAAAACCGTTGGAGACGGTGCTTGAGCAACGGATACTCCAACTGACACCTTTCTTTCCCGAAGAATACGAGCGGGAATTGATGGCTCGTATTCCAAGCTGCACCTCCGGCCGATGGCATCCGGCATTTACGGACATCACGGCAAAGGGGGCTGACAAGGGGGAAGGGATCCTGGCTTTGGCTACCCACTTGGGATTAGACCCTCACTATACGATGGCCTTTGGCGACGGTGGCAACGACTCTTCCATGATCAAAGCAGCAGGTATAGGTGTCGCTATGGGGAATGCGCTTGAATCACTGAAGAAAGAGGCAGACTTTATTACATCTTCTGTTGATGACGATGGAGTCCTGAATGCTTTGCGCCACTTCAAGCTGATATAGACAGCTGTGCCCATTCTGCCAAGGCTGCCATTCAGGCTAAAACGGCAGCCATACATCCCGAATACAGGCACTTGGCTATTATTCTACATCTTTGACCTACAATTGTTATACGGCTGAAGTGCGAGACAATGACACCAAGCCGTTGGTGACAGTCACAGCTTTTTCTCCCTCAAGCATATCGACAGTCTTATTGATGATATCGCAGATCTTGGCACCAGCACTCGAGAAACCAAGTTTCCTTGCTACAATGGTAGGAATCTTGTCCTTGGGCAAAGAGAATTCTTCTTTGACAACCTCCTTGATGGCATTCGCAATCTCTATGACAGGTATCTCTGTAATATTCCGTGAAGAGGGTGCTCTATAGCCTTTAAAGTTACTGGCGCTCTTCTTGTCCAGCCAAAAACTACAGATGCCATCGACAGAAAGAGGGTCTTGGTATAAACCCGACAAAGCAAGAGATACCGCTTTCTGAACATTAGGTCCAGCATGACCAAACCCCAGAGCTTTTGCCAGTCGCTTGCAGAGATAATTCTCTGTGACAGGCTGCTCGGCCTTCAGGATCTTTTTTATCAGCTTGGCATATTTCTCGTCACTGGGATTGAAAGCATCCTTATCCACATTCTTGATTGCTATCTCGCACTCCTTATATGGAATCAATGCCTCGTTCCTGACAACATCGTCGTCAACACCCGATTCTCTTATCTTTTCTGCATCAAACACGTATGACGCCGTTTCTTCTGCCGGTTCGTCCTCCGACTTTCCCGATTCTGCCAGCTTCAGCTCTTTCAGTATCTGATCCAATGCTCTTTCCCGGTTTTCATACCAATCAATGCAGTACACTCTCATGATTCTCCAGTTAAGCATACGCAACACGCTTGGCTGTACTATTTCTCTGTCTCTGGTAGTCTTTGTCTCAAAGTAGTTCTTCCCGTCGCAAAGTATTCCGAGGATGAATTTCTCGGGATGCTCCTTGGTAGACACTGCGATGTCTACCTTGAAATGAGATCTTCCTACGAATGATTCGGTGATATATCCTTCTTGCGCCAGGGCGTCACAGATCTGTTCCACCACAATGTTAGCATCCCGGTCCTGATGAGAATCCGATACAAACGGCAGTTTGCCAGTCTCGGCAAATTCAAGGAATCCTTTCAGCCCTTCCACACCCTTTGCGTTGGAGCGTTTCAAGTCAATCTGGCTCGATTTCAGGGTAGAGAACACCATCATCTCATATCGCGCTCTTGACACAGCCACATTCAGTCGTCGCTCACCGCCAGCATTGTTCAGTGGTCCGAAGTTCATGGACACCTTCCCGTTCTTATCGGCACCATAGCCAATAGAGAAGAGTATCACGTCGCGCTCATCTCCTTGGACGTTCTCCAGGTTCTTGACAAAGATCGGTTCCTTGCCGTTCATGGCAATCTCCTTCAATTGAGGGTTCTTGTCAAGTGCATCCATCAGATCGTCCTCAATCAAGTCACCCTGGACCCTGCTGAACGCCACCACGCCGATACTGTACTTCTGAAGTTCCTTGTCCGACAGTCTTCGTATGATTTCACTTACGATGGCCTTCGACTCTTCAGGATTGCTCCTTGTCCGGCCTTTGTCATAAACACCATTGACAGGAACCAGCGTCACCTTGGCAACATGGTCATCAATCGACGGGAATGTCAGCAGGTTGTTTCCATAATACTGCGAATTGCTAAACGCAATCAGACTCTCGTGCTTACTGCGATAGTGCCAGTTCAGCTGGTGCTCACACAACGAGAGTGTGATGCAGTCGTCAAGGATGCTCTCCATATCGTCAATGTCGGCCTCCTCCTCTTCCACCTGATTAGAAGAGAAGAAACTGGTAGGTGGCATCTGTTTACTGTCACCGACACAGATAAGAGCCTTTCCACGTGCGATAGCTCCCACAGCCTCACTGGTTGGCATTTGCGAAGCCTCGTCGAAGATGACCAAGTCAAACTTCTCTGCATTCAAGTCAATGAACTGTGCCACAGATATCGGGCTCATCAGCATACACGGGCACAGTCTTGGCAGCAGCGTAGGAATACTGTCGATGATAGTACGGATGGAACTGCCTCTTCCGCCGTTGGCAATGTTTCTCTTCAGAATACTGATCTCCGACCCCTCGGCAATGGCAGCTGAGGTAGAGGGAACCATGGAGGCCAGTTTGCTGTAGAGTTCTTCCTTGCTGAGTTCCTGGAACCTGGCAGTATCACGCTTATACTTCTCTATCTTCTGGCGGAATTTCAACCCGTTGAACATCCTCAGCTGATCGTTCCCATCGATTGCGCTTTCTATCAAGGTATGATACATACCCTTCAGGAAACTCTTCATCGTCTGCTCAGGATCCGATCCTTCCTCAATTCGCGTTATCACTGGCAGAATGCCCATCTGCTGCAGTTCGTGTTTCTTGTCTACCCAGTGATACCAGTCCTTGACAGTGTCGTAGTGGCGAAGCCATGCTTCCAGATGCCCGGCAATATCTTCTTTGGCATTCTCCCTAACGGTCAGGCCGTTTAGTTTTTCTACTATCTGGGTTAGTTCCTGATTGATAGATGTCAGAGACTCTGCCTCATAGAGGAACTCCTGTCGTCTGCCGGAAGTCTGACTGCCAAGATATTGAACATAAGCTTCGTAACGGTCCTGATGACTGAATCCGTTGCTGTGGGCATAAGAGACGAGTTCCTCAGCCTGGGCTTTCAGGCTTTTCTTGAAGTCCTGATAATCCCCAACGAGCTTCAGCGTGTCTTCCACGTCCGATTCGAATACAGCTCCATAGGCCTGCAGTGACTTCAAGTACTTCTTCTTGGCAAAATATCTCGGAATGAACCACTTGCTTTTCACCTCTTCCCATTCTCTTCTGTATGCTTTTACATCCAGTCTGAGAATGTCCTCACGGAATCTCGACAAGATGGACTCATGCAGTTCATCTCTCTCTTTCTCTGAAGACAACATCCCTGCAAACATCTTCAGCCAGTGCAGATCCGCTTCAGTCTTCAGGTTCATAGAGAGAGTAGTGTTCAGCTTTCCCGACTGCCTGGCAAACTGCTCATATAGCTTCTTGAATTCCTCAAGGAGAGCACGAATGCTGTCCAATGTCTCCTGTCTGTTGTCTGTAGGCTCCAGGCCATACATAGCATGTTGCTTCGGCGTTCCCACAATATCAAGGACGGTATTGATCTGTTCCACCTGCTCCTTGCATTGAGCAATGAAGTCAGCCGTTATCTGTCCCTGAGGAGGCAGCTGTTCGCTGATTTCTTCCTCTTTGATGGATAGATACTCAGAAATACACTCATAAAGGCTCAGTCCGCTCGACTGTTTCTGGTGAAGAGCCTCCATATAGCTGATCAGTTCCTTGCGCTCATTATACAACTCTTCTGACCGTTTGGCATACTCCTCCGGCGACTTGATCTTCGTCACCTTCAGCACCTCGTCCATCTGCTCGAAGAAATGCTTTTTCGTCACCTTGTTCGAATGCAGTTCCAGGCAGAATGGTGCCAGGTTGATCTTCTCCAGTCTCGACTGAACCACAGACAGAGCCGCCATCTTCTCTGCCACGAATAGCACCCTTTTGCCCTGATACAGCGCATTGGCTATCATGTTCGTGATGGTCTGCGACTTACCCGTTCCAGGAGGACCGTGCAGTATGAAGCTCCTTCCCCGTCCCGACTCCACGATGGCCTCCATCTGCGAAGAGTCCACATCAAGTGGAATGGCAAAATCCATCGGGGCGCTCTCCTTGTCTATCGATCTTGCGTCTACCGGATTGTCAGCAACAGCCTGCCTGTCCCGTTTGTCAATCAGCGATGCCACCACAACGTTTTCCTTCAGCTTCTCAGCATTAGAATGAATATCATTCCACATGACGAATTTGTTGAAGGAGAACAGTCCCAGCATCGACTCCTCCAGCACATCCCATTTCTTCTGCTCGATGATGGCCCTGCGAAAATAGGTGAATATCAGTTTCACGTCAACCCCACTTTCATCCTTCGGCAGCACTTTCAACGCGTCCATATTCAGCTCGAAGTTCTGCTTCAGCAGCTCAACCAAGGTGATATTCAGGATGATATCCTCATCACGCTTACGGATGATATAGTGATTGCCGCTCTTCCGAACGATATCTACAGGCAGCAGAAGAATGGGCGCATAACGAGGCTGCTCGCTTTTGGTCGTCTCATACCATCGGAGCATGCCTAAGGCGAGGAACAGGCTGTTGGCACCATTCTCCTCCAGTGAAGTCCTGGCTGTCCTGTAGACATGTTTCAAGGCGTTCTGAAGTTCCATATCAGTCAGATAGGATGCAATCTTATGATTCCTTATCAGCTCTGAAACGTAAGTCTTATATTCCGTTGCCTGCTGGGCAGAGTCATACATCCCTTCGGCATTAGGTTCCAGTTTCTTTCCGGGTGTTGGGGTGATGCTATAGTCCTCACCCGCCTGAAGATGGTCTTCCAAATGCTCTATCTCAAAGGAAATGAAAGGGATGACCTTTTTCCCGACCCGCGTATTCAGCAGGTTGTTCCGCAATGTGAAATCCAGCAGCTTCCGCTCCCAGATCATCTGTTTGGTCGTAGGTATCCCCGTATCCTCAAGCCTCAGATCATAATGTCTGAGATTCCTAACATTCTCTGTAGAGTTCCGGTGATCAATACCATCATTGTCGAGTATCCATTTCCCGTCTTTTTCAATAAGTTGGGGTAAGGGTCTGATGTTTCCGAGTCTGCAACGGTGAATATCCACGAAATAGAGGAACAGGCTTTCGTCCTTCATCCTCTGCATGGCGTTTCCGACAGCCTTTTCAAAGCTGATGCCCTCAGAAGAAGTGATGGCTGTCGGATCCAGCAGAACCAGGTTATGGTTGCCGTCAGCCGTTTCTTTCATCAGGTAACTGGCATCATCGCATATCATCTGGTGAAAAACATTCTCAGTCAGCCAAGCACCCACCATAGTATATCCTTGCAGCATCACGAGAATAGGATAAATACCGACACTCTCAAGACAGGATGCCACCAGCAGGCTTGTGTCCAGACAAGTCCCCATTTTCTCCGTCAGCACCTTATCAGCCATGCGGATTCGCAGTCCCGTCTGTTCGAAGCTCGCAGGAGGCGCAGAATAGACGATGCCTTCAGAACGCAGCGATTCATAGATGGCTGCCACCTGGGCACGCACTCTGTTCCTGTCTTGCGTCTGGTACTCGTCAAAGGCTGCCGAGCCGGTCCATTTCTCCAGGAACTTGGCTGCAAAAAGCTTGATTCTCGACAAATGCGGGTTGTTGGGAACCACGAATGCGGCTATGTGCTCAGGCATCACATTGCTGCCTGCCCACTCCTCGTACGACAGGAGTGTAATAGGATAGTCATGTTCGTAAAGCACACCATCCTCGCTTCCGACTGTCAACAGGAACGAGATCTTCACAGCTTCCGTAATCTCACTCAGCACGGCGAAATCTGGTTCAATCTTGATGAATGAAACCTGCACGGACTGTCCTCTTCTCAACATCTCAAACCTGCAACTGCTGGTTTTGATGTATTGGCCTTTTATTTCAACAGACAAATGATGCCAGTCTTTGTCGTCGTTATTCTCCAATACAAGCTTCTTACAAATATCCATGCCACTATTTACCATCGAATAGTTCACACTTGGCAAATAGTCAATTCTGACAACCACTTTCCCGTTTGATTTCTTTCCCTGTCCTGCCATATCATCAGTTTTAAGTTGCAAATATACGTAATTCCCGCGAGATTGTTACGTTTTCACTCAGATTTTATACATTTTAACAGGAAGGATACTTGTCCCCTTTTACCTTCCATATATTAACTGTTGCAAAGTTATTACTTTTCAGAGACTCCGATGTGGATTTTATACCCATAGTCTCCACGGCTAAGTGAATTGTTGATTGACTGGATATTGTCTTCTGTGATTCTGACAGTGTCATTCTTCTCTTCATCCACGACGAAAACAGCAGGCAACCCGTAGGCCACCATCTGCTCGACGATATGACGGAACAAAACACCGGCCATGCCTCCGCCACTGGCAGGAAGTCCCAGTTTATTCATGCTCACAATGATGCTGTACTTAGGCTCATCAGCAGGGAAATAGCCACAGAAGCTAAGCTGATATTCATCCACATAAGTGTCATAGCCAAAATCGTATTCCTTTACCGTTGATGTTCCCGTCTTTCCTGCAACCTTTAGAATCGGAGTACAGGCCTTTCTGCCCAGTCCCTGACTTACTACATGATCCAATACCGTTTGCATTTTGGCGATATTCTCCTTGCTCGCAATTTGCGGATTAATGACCTCCACCTCGCCACTTTTCAGCGTTGGCTTCACCATTTTTCCATTATTAGCAATAGCATTATAGAATGTCAGCATTTGGATGGGGGCAATCTTGCGGTTATAGCCTATAGAACTCCAAAGGATGTATTCGTCCATCCAATCAGAACGTTTAGGAGAATCATAACTTGTGGGATGTAACCCATCTATTCCGTCAATGGAATCAGGCTGTCCATAACTCATAGAATCCAATAGATGATAGAAGTCCTGTTCGTGTCCTTTGAAAATCTTCCAGATGGTTTTACTTACTCCGATATTTGAACTAACCTCCAAAGCCCTGCCCAACGTTATTACTCCATAGCCACCTCTTCGCCAGTTATGGTCCTTCATCATCCAACCATTACCCACAGTCCATATCCCTTCTCCTGTATCGACGATGTCATAGAGCTGGGCTTTTCCCGTTTCCATAGCAGCAAGCAGTGATGCTGTTTCCATTACAGATCCCAGTTCCTGCTGATAGGCGAAGTTATTACAAGGCTGGAATGTCCCATCATATTTACGCTCACGACCTGCCATCGCCAATATCTCACCCGTCTGCACCTCCATCACGATGACCTGCCCCTGCAGACCATCAATCTCCTTCAACTTCTCGTTTAGCAGAGAGTCAACACACTCCTGCAGTCCTGCTATGATAGTAGGATCGCCAGGGTTCTTCGCTACCTGTTCTTCTTGCTCGTCTTTAGATAAGGAATAGCCCACAGTTCCTATAGCAGCAATTACAGCTGCCAGAGAGAATGCGGCTATGACAGTTCTCCATTTCTCCCGCTTGCTCTTTTTCCGAGGTTCGCCTAACACCTGCAGTTCATCATCTCTCATAGCCTAACCTCCTTCCCTGCTTTGGTTTCCATATATGCCTTCAGTTGTTTCAGGGCCTCCTTCGATGCCTGAAGCGTAAAGGTCTGATTGAGTGCCATGTCCGACATGATCAGCGTTTGTCTGTTTACATTGATCTTGAAAATGTAGTCGCGATTGATGATCAATTGTTTACCAATGCGGATAAACGTTTCAGCCTCTTTGCCTAATTGCTTCTCAATCAGTTCCTGACAATGGGCCAGATTCATCGTAAACACATGCTCAGTCTTGTCATGCAGCACCATCGTCGAATAGTTGCCATCCGACTCGACATACACCACCCGCTCCGGCTTCACCCTCACCAGTTCGTTTGTGTTCGATATGATCAGTACCCTGCTCCCCATAAAGTCATTTACTACATCATTCCCTTTATCAAGAAACTACCCACACAGCCTACAATTGCATATACCCATGCCTTTTTGTTGAAATCTTCCAACTCAAGCATTTTGCAAATGCCTTCGCATACAACTACATAAACGATACAACCAATAATGAATCCCATAAAAATACTTTTTTGAGTTAAACTTTTCTGCAAAGTTAAAGCCAAAAATCAAGAATTCATTCATGTATGTTCATTACTTGTATGAAATATACATTTTAATGTACGAAATCATTTCTCATTTAGCAATCCCATTTCCTTGTTCAGGAAATCCAGCATTTCGTCAGCCTGATGCACCATCATATAGTGGTTTTCATTTTCGTCGAACATCAGCGCTGTCATTGTTCCACATCTCTGTAGGTGACGAGCGGCTGAAGGAAGTCCTACTGCACTAGCATCTTTTCCACCACCGAACAGTATTACTTTCGCTTTCGATCGTTTAATGACATCACACGATGTACTGATAAATGTGATTGTTTGGAACTTGTCCGAAAAACTGCGTAAAGCCACGTTCGAAGCAGTTCCACCGTTTGAGAGACCAATCAAATGCAGACGACTCTCTTCAATGTTGTATCCCTCGTTTTTCAGCATTGGCAGGTATTTGGTGAACACCTTGTTGATATCTTGACGGCTGAAGATACCAGACAAGTCCCGCGTCCCAATACTCACCACAAAGCAGTCATTTAATCGAGAGAATAATCCTTGATACAACTCCCAGCTACCAAGATAGCCATGAGCAAAGAATACAACAGGGTACTTTACCGTTTTGTCGTCATGTCTTGGTTTTGTAATATACACCCCATCAAAGTTGGTTCCTGCAATCTCGTTCATTGCTTGGGCATATGCAAACGAACCTGGATTGCTGCCCTGCAAGGACAATCTGTTATATGGAGCATAGAACGTCCAAGCCATTCCGCTCCAAAAGTCGCGCTGAGCATCACGGACAAACCTGCTGCCCAGATTTTTAAAAACAGGGCTAAGCGATGCTGGGGGAAGGATTGCTGTTGCCTTCATACCCGCATTCATCAGTTCCTCCTCGGGCAAGACGGAATTGGCCAGATACACGGGCAACGGTGTGCTGATTCGTTCTCCATCACTATCCAAATACACCAATTGCGTCCGTCCACGCTGGAAATAGTTTGGGATAGCAATGAAGATACACACTATCAGCAGTAGAACTGTTATCCGATAACAGTGTCGTCCATATTTTTGAATCATCCACTGCCGGTTCAGCCAGACAAACAACAGCAAGCAGAGCAGCCTGTACTGCCATGTGGCAAATACAATGACTGCCAGCAACAAAAGGAGAAATGAGGCCATCTTTTTCATATTAAAGCATTACCGTTACAAAATTTTGTTGCATCTTTGCAGCGAACAACAAATCCCAGAGGACTTTAAGAAAAGCCTTCAGCAGAACCCTTCCCAAGGTGCAGAACTTTGTCCAGGCATCCGTAAGATTCGTATGACCATTTCGTCCAAAGGACGAGGCAAGTCTGGAGGTGTCCGCGTCATCAACGGCCAACGCCATCATTGCCGAGCACGAAGGACGCATAGCCCTGCTCACCATTTACGATAAGGAGGATGCGTCCACCGTCAAGTTGAATGTCATCAAGCAGATGGCCCGCGAACTGGGATTTGATGTCTGACTTTCCTGCAACTCTCATATTCTAAATTACTTTTTTCCCAACAACGCCTTCAGTATTACATTACCGATTTTCCGTTCCAACCCAGCCTTTGAGGTTGGGATGCCCGTTTCTCTGGCAATCTTTTGCTTTGCCTGTGTGATGCCCAGTGCTCGCTTCCACGAGAAGCTGAGGCCGGGGATGGAAGTTGATTTCTTTGTCATTAGCTATTGAATATTTGAATTAAGTATGTAATAATGAACCCAGCAACAAGACATACAATTAAGTTAGTGGGGAAAAAGTCGGGTCCCAACTGAGGTACAATCCTGCGCAGGCATTGATTAACCTGGATCCAGTCACAAGGTGCGTAATGTACCGATTGAGGTGGTTCACCTGCAATCCAATTGAAGTTTGTCAATATTTCATCATATAGGAAAAGTCACATGGCATAACTGCCCCAAAAACTTGAGTTAACTCGATCGACCGTTTGAGTTAACTCGATCGATGATTTGAGTTAACTCGATTAATCGAATGAGTTAACTGGATTGAAAATAGCCATTTCCGACATGACCAATCTGTCAAGAATTCTAAATCCCATTACGGGTTTACCAGTACCTTTCTTATGACGTTTCGCAGAGTCGTGTTGCTTATCACTGATGCTTCCTGAACACCAGCCAAGGAATCATGCCCTTCCACTTTGTATGGGGATAATCGGTAGCATTGCCAATGTCATGACGGAGTCCATCTTTATCGCGAAAGAACACATAATCGGCACCGCCGGTGATATATATGGCATCTATAAATCCATATTCACGGAGGGCATCGGCAAAGTCCCAAAGGGTTTCTTTGTGGCGAGTAGCAATGTAGTAAAGTTGGTTGTCAATGCGTCCTATTGCACGACGTTCCACCTTTCCATGTAGGAAGAAACGGCTTGGAATCATGCCATTACTCACAAGGATGAACTGGCGGAAGAACGAACCACCACGATCTATAACATAATCCTTCACTTTCTCGCTACGGCTGATACCTATCACCATATTGCCGTCGGCCATTGCCATATAGCCGAGGCGGGAACGGTCGCTTTGTTTTTCCACTCCCTCTGCAACTAAACTTCCCAAATAACGTCCGTCAGCGGTATGATCAGCACAACGGGAATAGAGGAATACTGATGTGTCTGCAGTATCGGGCTCCTCAAACTCTATGGAGGCCTTCAATCCATGAATGGCATAGAAGTCCATTGCTACGCCAAGAATGCTGTCGCTGGTCATCACAATCTCTGGAGTCTCTTTCTTTACAGGCATCTTAAGTTTTTCGATGTTCTGTTCTGGAGAGACAGAAACGGATATGCCTATATTATAGTAATAGTTCCAAAGATAATAGCCTGCGATGGCTGCTACTATCATACAGCCAACGACTGCAAAGGCAAGGAACCGCTTCAGCCACTTCTGTTTCTTGGAAGGGGCAACGACCTTTGTCACAATCTCCTTGGACTGTGGCTGCTCATCACGCTCGATGATGATGATGGGCACTTCTGGTTTCTGCATGTTTATATCATCCATTGTCTACCCCTTTCTCATTTTCAAGTAACTCCTTCAACTGCCTCAGTCCTTCACGTGCAAGAGATATATTCTGAGGACTGTCGGCTTTAGGCTGCCCATAAAATACGATGGGTTCCTTGATATCGCCTCCAGACAATATGAGTTGCTGCTCCGTCAAGTTGATGACATAGATATATCTCTTGTTGACAATCAGGCTTCTTCCCACTCTGACGAACATATTGTTCTGCAACTGCTGGAAAACCTCATCGAAGAAGTGAAGCTGGAAGGTCATCTTGCGTCTTTGCCCATTAGTCAATACGAGATCAGAATAGTTACCGTCGGCACGGACATAGACAATCTCATCCGTGGCGACTCGCACCATTTCGGTACTGGTAGATATTCTGAGCCATTCCATGCGGCAAATATACACATTTTTGTTGAAAATTCCTCTGATTCAGCATCATTTTTAACTTTGTTTACTAACAAAGCTCCAAAGCAATAATGCTTTTTGTTCTTTATTGACGAGTGACCACAAGTAGTTCATTCCTCTGGAAGAGACAGTGACACAGCCCTGGCAACTTGCACGGTGTAGGGGAATATACCGCATCCAGCAATGACTATCCACCCAGCGAGAACTATGGATCATCAGCCCTCTGGCATAAGCCGACTGATTATCCATATCCATGCCTTTTATCCGAAAGCTGCGTTTAAGCGTGTGGCCATGTTCTTTGGTGACAAGGAAGCGTCCCAATGATGAGCACTCGCTTCCTGGCTTATTACTAAACACAGGACGTTCAGCTGTGCTTCCACCACCTGGCCCGTGCATGACATAGGTGCTTGCTACTATCTTTTTCTGATGAAAGTCCCAAACAAAGAGCCTTGGCGTTCCCGATGGGATACGATAGTCCACAAACAACGCATAATGCTCGTTCATGTCATGACGTTTGGCAAAGGCTAATGCTTTCTCGGCTCTTTCTTCTATCGTCTTATACTCCCTGCGGTCTGGCCACTCAGGCAAGCCATAGTACTTCCATGCCCAATGAAGGCCGAACACTGCTGCCACGATGGTAAACAACAGTATTACAGCCAGACATCCCCATCTCTTACGTCGTTTCATCATTCCTTGTCTTTTGAAGTTGCTGTGAATACCAATATGGTAATACACAGCAACAGAATTTCAGCATAGACCATTTACAGATATTGGTTCACGAGTTTCTTGATGATGCGTGTCACCTCCCCAACAGAAGCCTTCTTGTAGAGTTTTCCCTCAACCTTGTCAACCACTTCGAAGTTGGTGGACTTGATCTTGGATGCATCGGTCACGCTGTAATCACCAGCACTGCATGGTGAATACACCTCGCAGTTCATGCCCTGCTTCTTGTAGTATATGACCAGTGTACGACCGTCACTGAACTGAGTCGTCTGCTTGACGATCAGGTTGGTCGGAACGCTCTTCTTCAACTCGTTTTTGCTGCTTTTCGCTGCAGCGGGCGTTGATGCCATCACGCTCATGAGCGCAACCATCAAAGTAAGAATCAACTGTTTCATTTTACAAATCCTTTGTTTGACGATGCGAAGTTACGAATACTTATTGAATAGGAGAAAAAAATACTTGATGTGTTGTATGAACCTGTTGGTTTGTTGTATGAGTTGTTATCCGTTTCAACAAGCCCCCCAATCTTTTATGATTAATATGCAGGCTATATCTTCAGTACGCTACTACAATGTGGGCATAGCCCATTCTTTCCTTTGTAGCGAGGATGTCCTTTTGCAGCTTGCATCAAACAAGACGGGTCGTCTTTAGGGCAATGGTTATAGGTGAAATAGGTGTGGATAAACTCATGGCATACGACTTTCCAGAAATCCCGTCTGTCTTTTACCCTGAACGTTGAAGCCACGCAAGCGTTACCCGGGATAAGGCTAAGTCCTTGTACACCCCAGTCCTTCTTGCCATGTACGCTGCATGATATATCCTTATGCGTTAATCCGATGTAGATGTTATGTCTGTTAGCATTTGCAGCCATTGATCTTATGATTTTGTCAGCTCTGTACCTTGTATGGCCTTCGTTGGATTTCATCCTACCTTTTCTCGCCATGGCAGAATTGATGCGAGCATCATTCTGCTCATTTGGCTTAACGAAAACGTTCAACAAAGTGTCTGAAAGGGGCAATGGAGGGTGTACCTCGCATTCCAATTCTACACCAAATATGTCCTCGATTCTCTTCGTTAGTTCTTTCCCTAACAGTTGAGCCTCATGTTGACTGAATTTGCCAAATGGTTGAAGATGTATGACTGGTGGGCACAGGCATCTGACTTCTTCCTCATCAGAAAGTTCACTGTTCTCACCATGGTTTTGGGAACAACTGGCCATACAAATTATGGCGCAAAGCAGAACTACAATAGTATTCAATTTCATAGTTATTCTTTGTTATGTGTTAATATCAGAAATGTTTCAAGTTTGTAGCCTTATAATGAAATACTGAAAGTATCAGGTTGTCTGCATCTTCATCGAGCATAAACCATGGAGATCGGAAGGGATTCTCAAAATTCCGCATCACATGGATTTCCCTCGCAGGCGTATTTCCTTCTGCCAGGAGAAAGGCTTTCCTGCCTCTTCTGTTGATGGCCACATCAATCACCATGACTGCATGTCCGTACTTTTGTCCATAACGGGCAGGATAGACAAACACATCACCAGGCTGCATGTCTGCCAATCGTCTGGTCTTCATCTCGCGGCTCAGCGAAAAGGTGCTGGCTACTCCATAGAGATTCCTCAGATAACGCTCAAAAGACTTGCGGGAACCGCCACCTCCATAGCTCAACGTCTTCCCATTCACATTCTGGAATCGGATGCGTCCGTATTGACCTGTGATATAGAGGTATTCTGCCCTCAACCGCATACAAACATCAGCACATTGCTCTGCATTTGACAGCAGAGGCATATCTACTACGGCATAGTTGAGTGACTGGAATCTGGCATTTCCACCAGTATAGAGCTGAACTTTCGCTCCCCGTTCTTTCAGCGGCAGGCTCCGCAAATAGTTTGTGTAAGCCACATCGTCACCACTGATGCGCTCATACCCCCAAGGTTCAGGAATCTCACCAATAGTCTTGTAGTTATTGGGATTGCTCGTCTTGCTGCCGAAGAGAATCCATAGCCCAAATCCTCCAACAGCTATCACTGCCAGGAATGTTCCAATAATCGTCCATTTCAGAATCTTTTTCATCTCGTATTGCTTTTTGATGTTGCAAAGTTAGCCTTTCTATACTACCTGGCCAAGAAAATCCCGCCACGTTGTATGAACTGGCGGGATTGTTGTATGAACGTTGTTCTTATCCTCGGATGATGGTTCCTTTCCTGTCATTGCAATTACACATGACCGTTCTCGCCGCCTTGGTCATCATCCATGAAGTAGTCTTCTTCTGCCATCGCTTTTTTGAAGCTCATGCTGCGCAGTTTGTCGTAGAATGCTTTACGTGAGCGCTTTTCCTTCATAAACATCGCCTTAGTACCTTCAGCATCGGACATGAAGTTCATGCTATGGTCAATACCCATGTTTCGGGCCACCGCCAGAGCATCCTGATTGGCACCGATATAGGTGAAGAGCCAGTTCTTTTTCTTCAAGTCCTCTACCAGCTGGAAGACTCGCTGATGATTCCACTCTCTCGAAGCGTTCTCATAACCGTCTGTGATGATGGTCACCAGGGCATTGTCCTTCTCATCGATGTATCGCTGCAGGTTGGTGATAGAGTCGCCCATGGCATCATAGAGAGGAGTATTGTCTGTAGGCTGATAATCCTTCTCGTTGAAGTCGGATACCTTCGTGATGGGCATACGGTCATAGACTGTGGCAATGTGTTTGCCGTTGAACACGACCAGACTGAGTATCTGTTCCTGATCGGCATTTTCTTCCTGAGCCGTACGGATGGTCTGAATGGTTTCCACTACACCAGCGATGGCTTCGTTTCTGATGCTGTACATGGAGCCAGAGGCGTCCAGAATGATAAGGTTGTAGATTTTCTGATTCATGTTGTTGATTGTTTTTAATGAGTTAATGAGTTTTTGTTAGACATTTTTCTTTAAGTAGATGTAGGCAGGATAGTTCCCAAGGACAAAGAGTGTTACAGGACACAGCCAGATCTTCTTTGTAAATCCAGCAATTCCACTCACCTCATATTGAGCACCACCTGTCAGAAGGGGAACTTTTCTCTGAAACAACTGGCCAGTCCAGCGTCTAAACACCATATGAATCCTTTCAGAACCTTGTAAGACAGCCAAACAAGTGCGACAGCACCGATGACCATTAGGGCGATTTGATAGATTTCCATTTTGATTTGTTTAAAGAGAAATGAGATAATAGCCAATAAGAATATTCAATCCTAAGAGGACCAGATAAAAGAGAATAAAAATGAGCAGGTTCACCATCTGATAGGTTGTATGCCATTTCCTGGCTAACCTCTGCAAATCAACCACGCAAAGGTCAAACGCAGCATTGAATGGCAGATGATAATGCTGCAGCATTTTGATGAAAGCATACACGTATGCGATACCATAGACCAGTAAGACTGCAGAAAGTAACAGCCACCACATCGAAAATGATTCCATCATCTTGTAGACGGCTATTCCAAAGGGAGCCAAGCCTAACAATGCCAGGATAGCTCCCTGCACCCACAGGTTGAAAACCACAGAGATCTGCTTGTAGGTAAGCCCAAAGAGCTTACCTAACAAGAGCAGGAACAACACACACAATCCGAATGGCAGTAATGCCAAGTCAATCCATTTGAATTTTCTCTTCATACTAATCATTATTGATGCTTATTGGCATCTGCTTAATGTAAATGTACTGAGGATAGTGGCCCAAGACGGTAAGGGTGACAGGGCAAATCCAGATTTCACGGGTGAAGCCTTCGAGGCCGTTAACCTTGTAAGTAGCACCTGCAAATAGCCCAGAATACTGCTTCACACACTCGAAATAACCATTGGATTTCATCCGACCTTTTCTCGCCATGGCAGAATTGATGCGAGCATCATTCTGCTCATTTGGCTTAACGAAAACGTTCATGCTGGTCTGTTTCTTCTTGGATGGACGGACTAACACACGTACACGATTCTCTTTCTTTGTATCAAGAAAGGTCAACAGATGATTGGAGCCTGCAACCATGGCGAGGTTGTATCGATCGCCAGGCCAAGGCATATCGATGTACCACATGTTGTCATCATGGACAAACTTGAGGTCATAAACTTTGCGACGGAAGCCGCAGATTCCTTTTGCATAAACCCATGCGAGTTTAGCATACATGATTGTACGATTAAACATTAGAACAAGATTTAGTGGAACGCTTCTGGGAGTTTCCCAAATGCGGGTGCAAGGACCGTGCAAACCGAATGCAGAAGGTTTAGCTCGACAGCCCGAAGGGGAAAGTCAAAGCTCACTTTTTGCTGGGGTGAAGCCGGCGCTCGAGCAGCACTGCAAAGTTACGACATTATTTCGAATTCTCCAAATCTTGCCTATCTATCAGATTAACAGAAGTTTGCGAGTTTGGCACACTTTTTGCTATAACAGCGTTCGTTGTGTAAAAAAGAGTTAAATACGGTCAACTTCCCAAACATTTATAAAAAACGTTGTCTGAACCAAAGGGTGAAGACAGGGTCTGTAATATAAAGTTGGCGCATCTCAGAATAGATGATGTCGCGCTCGATGAGAGCATCACGAAGCCGAACCATGTTGGAAGGACTGCCCAAATCGAACTGAGCACGCACTTTCTTCTCATTATATCCAGAATGAATACCTGAGACAATGGCTCGAAGCAGATTCATCTGGTAACCTGAAAGTGATTCTATCTGTTGCATGTAAAGTGCCTCATTGGTGCTTACCAGTTCTTTGATGGCAGATGGCAACACTTCCTCAATAGCCGTTTCTCCTTGAGGCGTATGGTTCAGGACAATGGAAGCCAGATGCTGCACGTAAGACGGATAATGGTCAACGGCCTCACAGATTTTTGTAACCATCTCATCAGAGATATGCCGACCTGCATGCTCGAAATGACTAACAATATAGCCAGTCCAGTCAGACGTCGGAATCTTCTGTAGCCACATCAGGTCACCAAACTGATAGAAGGGCATGCTGCGATTAAGGAATATCTTACTCATCATGTGGCGCTTGCTGCCAAACAGACAATAGGACGTATCATGATGATGTTGCCATACAGATCGAAGTTTGGCCTGTACAGACTTCGTATTCTCAAACTCGCCTATCTGTTGGAACTCGTCAATGCATACGACGATGTGACGGCCTTTGCGCCTGGCTATCACCTCAACCATATTCAGCACTTCCTCTGAATTGTGAGTCTCAGGAGTGATACCAAGAGAAACACTTATTTCTGAGGTCGGATCTAAAGGGATATTGACTCTTGGGGTGAGCCGTGACAAGAAATCCTTCGCTTCTTCCATCCACAATTGGACTTTGGTGGCTGTTTGCTTCAGTACCGCCGCCGCCAGGACATTGTAGAAATCATACTCGCTTCTACAGCCAAAGATATCCAAGCGTACAGTAATGATATCACTACCCTCCAATTGGCGACAGACATGATCCACCAACGACGTCTTACCCCACCGACGAGGAGAAATCAGAATGGAGTTGATGCCATTCTCGAAGTTCTGTTTCAAACGGCGTGTTTCTTCCTCGCGACCAGTGAAATTGTAGTCACTGACAGCTACTCCATAGACAAAACTTTTCTCCATAACTTATTGAATTTGAAGGCAAAGATAATAAAAAGAATCAAATTTCACAAGTTTGTGATTCACAAACTTGTGAAATTTAAGTATTATTAATTGATAGATACTTTTTCTTCTTGTTCTCTGAGCTTGGCCATCTCGTTGCCGACGAGGTGATGGGCGGTAAAAAAGTCACCTAACTCATTCCGCAGATAGTCTTCCAGATCTGGCATCTGAGGCATGAAAGGGAATACCGACTTACAATGAACATCGACAGTCTTCCCCTCTTCATTAATGGTATAGACTGTCATCGTGGCACAATTGATGTTGGCATGATTAACCGCCTTTCTTAATCTGGAGAACTCGTCAACATCATATAGTTCCACATGTCCCCAATAAGTATCCCAAATACGTACGTACCATCCCTCGTTAGTTGCACTGGCCACGAAATACTCACCTTGATAAGCGAAAAGAATGTTTCCATCCTCAGGGTCTATCTCATACTGACAGCCAATCTTTGTCAGTGTCTCGAGGAACAGGTCCCTAGTGCCTTTGACCTTCTCCTCATCTTTGAACTCCAACGATTCCAACTCAGCCTCTACTTGTTCTTTGATATCCTTTTTCCTGACTTCGTCATTGCGCCTCCCAAAATTCTTTTTCGAATTATTACTGTCCGCTAAACACGAATCCCCATTCTGAACTTGCTTTATAGCCAGCAAATCCAGAAAATCATCCTCTTTCCAAGCCCCCTGTTACGCTATTCGGTGGCAGGGGGACTGCTTATGGCCTCC
>JAEEGG010002147.1_pt1 | contig 51575 bp, 43 predicted proteins | sample 9134161 | NCBI WGS metagenome assembly JAEEGG01 (sample SAMN16246543, study PRJNA631951) | gut metagenome | biome: gut microbiome; feature: rumen; material: CR-attached | host: Bos | place: Iran: Karaj | collected 2018-10
GCCGGAAGGGGCCACCCTGTATGCCTCGCCCTATCTTGTGATAACTCCGCAGGGTTACACCAAGCACTATTATGCGGAGCAGGAACGGATAACCTCGCAGATAGGGAACGGCGGCTTTTCGGGCATAGGTACTCCTTTAGTGAGCGATTCCCTCGTGCAGGTGAAGCTGCAGGCGGTGACGGGCAATGTGGAATATCCCGCAACTTTAACCGTTCCCGACAGCGGCACTTTTGCCTATTTGGACACGCTTACCAACCGGCAGGACGCCACCTCTACGCTCTATTTCTATCACCCTGACCACCTCGGCAGCAGCAGTTGGATTACCAACGTCAATGGCGCTGCCATCCAGCATCTGCACTATCTGCCTTGGGGTGAGGACTTTGTGAACCAGAAGACGGGGTCGTTCAGCTCAATGTACACGTTTAGTGCCAAGGAGAAGGATACGGAGACGGGATACTCGTACTTCGGGGCTCGTTACTATTCTTCGGATTTGAGCATTTGGTTGAGTGTGGACCCGATGGCTTCGAAATATCCGTCATTATCGCCTTATACGTATTGCGCGAATAATCCGGTGAGGTGCGTGGATCCGAATGGGGACACGATTATCATTGTTGGGATTGATGGGATAAATACAATATATATGCCGGGAATGGAAAAAACGGGGGATTATTTTACTCAATCAACAATTGATGCTTTGAATGAACTCTACAACGGGAAATCACCTCTTGCGAAAGAAATGGTAGAAAATCTATCTTCATCGAGTTATAATTATAGTATTGAATATTTTGACGTGAAGAGTGACTTTTTTGAATCTGATTATTATAGTGCTGCTGTAAATGTGCACGATGAATTTCAGGAAATGAGGAAAGCTAAGCTTGAAAATGGAGAAATAACAAATGGATGTGGGGGGATTATACACTGGAAATATTCCAGTTGTCAAGTAAAAGTGGTTAATGGCGTAGATAATATTCCCTTTTTGGGACTCGCTCATGAATTAGCCCATGCTTACGATGCTATGAATGGCTTGTTTGACAGGACTGTCGTGAATGACCTTGCCATGTGCGAATGGCATGCATGCTATGTGGTCAATATCATAAGAGCCAGTTACGGTTTTCCTCTACAAACGCATTATGGAGGGAATTTTTCTGCATGGCCAAATGAATATGGAAATATTAAATACTACTATAATAATGATGGGCACTCGTTGGATGACAGTCCGTATAAATAACCTTTATTTATGAATAGAATAACATATAAATGCTTGGCCTTGTTGTTTTCTTTTTCCACTCTTATTGCTTGTAAATCCAATATGAGTGTTTGTCAATATGTATATAGAAATACAGGGATGGATACGACTATCTCAATGAAAGTCTTTCCTTGCGGTCGATTCGATGATTCTTGTTTTGAAGTAAGACTCTCTTTCTTTCGGGAATTTATACCACGCAGTAATACTTCTTCTTTTTGGAGTGATGGAGACCATGTTTATTATTTCCCCTATGAGGATGGTTATTTCCCCGCCACAATATACATAAACGATTGTTATCTCACTTATAGCAACAATGTCGGCAAAATGGTAAAAGTATTGGATAGTGCCTCCTACTCGGAAAGGTTCGCTTATCATTATTTATTCTATTTACATTCAGCGAAATTTGATAGTTCCGCATGTATTATAGAGCCTGCCTTCATGGTGTGCGAAGGTTCTAACTTTGATCTTAAAATGGATAGAGGAGGTGGGGTTGTTGATTCAGCTCTGAGATACTGGAAGGATATTCGTAATGGTTGGATTTCTTACGGCTATTACGGAGTACGACAAGATGATGTTCAATTATTTGATTCGATGCTAAATTCACTGTCCATCACTCCCATGCACAAATAAAAAACTATCATTGGCAATGCTTGTGACATGTTATTGACAGAGAATATCACGATAATAAATGTAAAAATGAATACCGTACAGTCCCTCTTTCCGAGCAAAATTCCGCATGGTCTGCAGGAGACAGACCCGCAGGGCTACACCAAGCACTACTACGCCGAAACGGAAAGGATAACTTCACAGTTGGGAAGGGGACAGTTTGCGGATGTCGGCACTCCCGTGGTGAGCGACTCCCTCGTGCAGGTGAAAATGCAGGCGGTGACAAACGGGGTGGACCATCCCGCAACTCTGACCGTTCCGGCAAACTCCCGCTTCTCTTATTTGGACACGCTCACCAACCAGCAGAACGACACCTCCACGCTCTATTTCTACCACCCCGACCACTTGGGCAGCAGCAGCTGGATCACTACTACCAACGGGACGGTGAAGCAGCATTTGCATTATCTGCCTTGGGGTGAGGATTTTGTAAACCAACGCACCACCAGTTGGAATGCCCCTTACACCTTCTCCGCAAAAGAACGCGACGCGGAAACCGGTTTAAGCTACTTTGGAGCAAGGTATTACTCCTCCGATTTGAGCATCTGGCTCAGTGTGGATCCGATGAGTGGGAAATATCCCTATCAATCGAACTATGTTTATTGCAGTAATAACCCTTTAAAAGTGATAGACCCTAATGGGGAGGATGAATGGGAAGTGAACAAATCAGGACATATTAGACATGTTGATGGATCAGAAGGGATGCCAGACAAACTTTTTGCAGTTAGAGGATTTGGGGCAAACAAATTTAGGAAAAGAACTGATATTGACGGTCTTAATGTAGATGGCGAAATAATGAAAGGGTTAACTGCTTCTGAAAAGAGTGGAAAGATTTGTTTTTATCAAAGTGACTGCAGTTATGATATGGAAGAAATTTTCAATTATTTAGCAGATAACACTAATGTAGAGTGGGCACTTGCCACTGTTGATAATTATACGGGTACAGGTTTAACTCCAGAACGCGGAGATTACCTAATAACGGATCATTCCCGATTAAACTGTAATTCTGCAGCCCTACTTTCTGCGTGCTATTCTTATAATGGTGGATTAATCCGTTTCAAACATAGTCACCCTGCCTATTATTCATTATCAGAACTGATAGACCCCTCTCAAATACGAACACCGTCTGGGGATCCTAACGGCACAGACTATAATGATGGGGATTATGGACATAAGAGATTATGCACCAAACCAGAAGCATCGCCCAACTGCATTTTTATTTTAAGACATAGAGGTTATGAGAGAAAATACTAGTAATGTATTTAAAAGGGGAATGCATTATCTTTTGCTTGCCATCTTAGGGGTAGGAATGTTTTGCAATCATATTTTCGCACAAAATGATTGTTCATATAAACAGCTTCATTTGGTTATTAATCCAACTAAATTGATAGAAGAAATTTTGGACAATGTGTGCAATTCTTTTAGCAATTGTCTGTGTGTAAGGGAAAGTATTCCTTTTTATTGCACTATGATAGTTAATGATACCACAATGACAATACGCCTTGAGCAAGGGACAAATATAGATCCTCCTTTCCCTTATGTGTTTGTTTACAAGGGAATACCCTTCTTTGTTCATCAATCAGGTGACATTTCTAACTTGTTTCATAAAACTCAAAATTTTCTCTGTTCGGACACCTTGTTTGGCGGCGTTAATTTTAATAAGGATGTTGTTCATGGTTATTCATATTTTAAGGAAAATGATTATTTCGAAGCCCGATTTCTCTTGAATAAAGGACAACTCAACATGTATTGTGAGCATCCGTGTATTTTAGATTCTGCAAATATTCCAAACTTAAAACCGCAAAATATTCATTATACTAAAAGATCGCTGAAAAAAATACAGATTTATAGTCCTTATGTTGATACCATGTCCTATGCAACGGTTTTCCTTTACATAAAATTCAATAATATTAAAGAAATGAAGGTGTTAAATATCAATAATATTTCCTATATGTGGGTGTTCAAATCCACAGACGGCGGTTATCCGAATAAGGAGTTCTTTTATTATGATGGATGTGAAATCTCAGATTCCATACAATATTTGTATTATAAGTCTCAAATTGAAAACAATATCAATAAAATACATTTTTATGTTCCCAAAAAATACACTATGTTAAAAAAAATCAAGCAAAAGTATGGTTTCGGAGACTATACGATAGCAAAATACAAAGTAAGTGATAACGAACCAGTTATTCTGAAGCTCAAGATCCTTCCTTTCAAACACGAATAGAATATCAAACAGCACGACTGTGGTTTTCTTTTACCGTCCCAAACCGTGACGGACGTTTAGGCCATCTATTTGCCACAAACTACAGGTTTATGTCAAAGCCCCCCCCCGCAAGGTAATCCTCTACATCAACGGCAAGGAGGTGGAGGCCTCCGTCAAGCAGATACGTTCCGAGATGAACAAGCTCGTGAACGAGCAGAACCGTATGGCCATCGAATTATACACCCCTTTTCATCGTGCCGTCGTTTCGCGGCGGCCCCTTCCCGTTCTCTGTGGCACGCGCCTGCCGCGCCGCGATATTGTGTGCGGGGGCACGTTTCTACAGATATGAAACGCCTACGGCGTTTTGGGGGATAAAGAACGAAAAACAAAGAACATAGAACGGAGACCTAAGAACCGAGAACACAGAACCGGGAACCGAAACCGCAAATCCCAATTCCCAAACGACAATTGGTGGAAATTTCACCTTCCCCAGCGCCACAATAAAAAAGCACCTGCAAAATCATATTGCAAGTGCTTGCCTGTCTTATGTGGTCCCTCTTGGGCTCGAACCAAGGACCTACTGATTATGAGTCAGTTGCTCTAACCAACTGCGCTAAGGGACCCGACTATCGTGTAGTCTTGAATGAGGCGGCAAAAATACATTTTTTTTGCAAATGCCGCATCAAGTCCCCTCTATTTCTTTTTCTTGACGGGCTTCAACGGCTCGTTGCCGAAAGAGTAGGTCACACCCACCAGCGCATTGACACCGAAATTGTTGAAATTCAAATACTCGGACGCATACTGGCACCCGATGTTGTTAACCTGTGCGAAGGCGGCAAAATGCTTGGTAATGATGTATTCGAATCCCACACCGAAATTGAGTATCGGCTTGAAGACCTTCTTGCCATCAGCATCGCGCATGTCATAATCCTTACGGATGTCATTGACCGTGCGATAGCCGGTGATGACGGTGTTGCCCGCCGCATCCACGCCCGTAACCGGCATCAAAGCCCAACGGTCGAAGCCGACTTTTGCATTAACATCGAAGATGAACTTCTGTTTCAGCACATACTTGCCCTCGAAGCCAATCTCCCACGTGGGCTTGTACCAGGCATGCTCCGGATGTACGGACTTGGGATGGAAATAGTAGCCCCAGTAGTTGGCGTTCAGATTCAAATAGAGATGATCGATGGCCTCCCAACTCAAGTTGGCGCACACGTTCAGATGCCCGACCTTCTCGGCATACACAATGTCGAACTGGTTCTTCAGCATACTGTTGGTATCCAGCACATAGAAGGGCATATCCTTGCTGTAAGAGTAACGTGCGGAAAGGTGATAGTTGAATTTCTTGAAGAGATTACCCTTCACACCTCCGTAGATGCTGACCTGCGTCCGGTTGAAGCGGAGGCTGTCGAGCTGCGGTTTCACGTAGGGATTCTCATAGAGGATGTTCTTCAACGAGTTGTATTCGGAACGGCCGTCCACGCCTGCATAGATGCTGAGCAATCCGCGCACCAAGCCCAACTGCAACTCAGCAATAGGATAGACAGGGCATCTCAACTGCTCATTAGCCATCAGCACCGGAACACCCACACCCAACAAGATGTGGTATTCCTTGATCGTGAAGTTCATGTGCGGACGGAACTCGACTTTGAAGCTGTTGTCAACATTGGGACTTGCCACATTATGCTGGGTACCCGCATTATAAATGGAGTCATTCCAATGGTTGTTATAATACTCCACATTGAAATCCAACTGATAATGCTGGTAACCGGAAATCTTCAGAAAACGTTCATCATACGCAATGAAGGATTTCAGACCCACCGTGTGCTCCATATCTTTCCAATAGGTATGGATAAAATCGTAATTCAAGCGCACATCCTCTTTCACACGCTTGTCTTCGGTCGTATAATTGGAACGGATGCCCAATTCGGCTTTCAGATGGTGGAAATTATTGTGAATACTGTCACGATAATCTTTCTCATAATAAACAGGATCAATGCCCCAACCCTTGTTATAACCATAAAGGTTTGCCATTTCATGGTTGTAGCCCAAAGAGGTGTAAAGGGTATAATTTTTGAAAAACCGGTTCATGAAAAGATGCACGCGGGTGTCGCTGGTGGGCGCGTAGGCGTACTGTTTCTGGATTTTGCCTATCGGCTCGGCCCACGAGGAGAAATGATGGAAATTCAAGCCGTAGGAATATTTGCGGTTGCGGCAATTGTGAATCGACAGTTCTGCTAACGGCGTGATCGGGTAGCCGAAACCCAACTTGATGTAATTCCGGTAATAAAGCTCGCTGATTTCGGGATTCAGCTTGGTCACCTTCATTTCGGCGGCGTTAAAGGAGACCTCCGGCTTCTGCGGACTGATCGTATAGGTGTATTTCACCTCCTCCTGCACGGTGTCCACGATAATGGCGGAACGGTTGATTTTGTTGGAGTTGATCAATTTGGGAACATACTGTATCAGCAGATGCGCGGAATCCACTACTTGGGCGCTCATTCCGAAAGCACAGCAACATAATGCGGCCACCACGGCCATTCGTCTTACATTATTATTGTATTTCATAATCATCCGACTTTAAAATTATTCCTTGTTGTTTTCCAACGCATCCAGCTCGGCAATCCGGGCCTTGGCCATATTGACCAGCTCCTCACCCTCGTAATTATCAACGATACTCTGATAGGTGTGGCGTGCCTGGAAATAATTGCCTTTCGCCTTGTAGAGGTCACCATAGAGGATGAAGGTGCGGGCGTACCAATATTCGGAGGAGTAGTCGCTGCCGAGGATGGCACGAATGCGGGTCTCGCAGGCTGACAAGTCATTCTCCTGGTTGAGGGCGATGTCGGCCAAATGGTAAGCGGCCTCGGCGCAGAGGTCGTTGCTGCCGCGCTTCACCAGTCGGCTGTAATAATCCTTGGCCTTGGCATACTCGCCGCTGTTCTTGGCGGAATTGCCGGCAATGAGCAGCGCCTCATTCAGCAGGTCTGCATCCGTCTGGTTGGAGCTGACAATATTGGCGGCGGCGTTCAGTGCCTTGGGATACTCCTTCAGGAAGTAGGCGCAGTGCATCACCCCGTTGTTGGCAAAGACAAGTTCATCCTCGTCTGACGTGCTTTCTATCAGCTTGTTGAAGTAATTGAGAGCACGGGCATACTCCTTGTCGTTATATAAGATGGAGGCCGATTTGTGCAGGGCCGTCACATTGTATTCGGTCTTGAAGTTTTTGATAATAGCCTCATAGTCGGCGAGGGCCTCCGAGTAGCGGCGCTGTCCGTATTCACACTCGGCACGATAGAAGCGGGCTTTGGCCACAAACGAGCCGTTCGGGAACTGGCGCAGATAGTCGCCGCAGCTCCGTATCGAGGCCTCGCAGTCACCGCGGTTGTATTTGCTCTCCACGGCACGGAAGGCGATGGAATCCTGCCTGTCGGCGGTGATGTTCATGTTCTTGGTGCGCACATAGTCGAAAAACTCGCTCGTGTTGCCCTCCTCGGTATAGATATTCTCCAGGTTGGCCAACGCGTCCTTGGCTTCCTGCGAACCCGGGTAGGTCTCCACCACATATTTGTAGGTGGAGATAGCCATCGGCACATTGTCGCTGTTCAGGTAGGCCTGGGCCAGACGGGTATGTGCCTGCCGCACATACTTGCTCTTCGGATGGCGGGCGATGAAGTCCTTGTAGGCGACGATAGCCTGCTCGTAATCGTTGCGCGTATGATACGTTACCGCAAGGTCGTATTCCGCATCGTCCAGATAGGCCGATTGGGAATATTTGTCCGTCAGGCGGTTCAAAGCGGCAATCTTCTTCGCATTATTCTTTTGGTATCCATAGCACTTCGCCAGCTGATAGATGGCGTAGTCGGCATTCGACTGGCCCAGATTCTCACATTGGGTGTAATACTGGATGGCGGAGTTAAGGTCCTGCTGCATGAAATAGCAGTCGGCCAACCGCGCAGTAGCATCGGCTTTCTCCGCCGGACTGTCCACGTCGCCGTTCAGAAACTCCTTGAAGTAGCGGGCGGCGTCGCGGTAGCGCTTGATTTTCAGCGACGCATAGCCCAGCGTGTAGTAGGACTGGCGGTAGAACTCATTGGATGAGGCACCGGCGGAGCGCTGATAATTCTGCAGCGTGTAATAGGCATCGGAGTACTGCTCGTTGCGGTATTGTGACTCTCCTTTCCAGTACAACGCACTCAAGTTCATGTCCTTGTCCACCGGCGCAGACAAGGTCTTCGTCAAAGTCTGCAACGCCTCCTTGTGGCTGCGGTTGTTGATAAGCTCCAACGCGCGGAAATAGGTGCATCGCTGGTAGGCCTTCAAAATCGCCGGAGTCTTGTTGTTCAATTTCTCAATGGAGGCGATGGCTGTCTGGTAATTTTTAGTAGAAAGATACAGTTTGGAGAGATAGGCCGACACCTCCTCGCTGCGGGAAGAGTGCGGATAGGTGTTCATATACTCCTGCAAGGCCTGGATGCCGTTGTTGAACGGGCTGGTGGAGGTCTGGCATTGGAGTTTGGCATAATTGTAAAGGGCATCCTCCTTTATATCGCTGTTGAAATCATATTTCGAAGCCTCCTTGAAACTCTGGATAGCCAGGTTGTTCTGGTTGGTCCGGCGGTAGCAGTCGCCGAGCAGATAGTAGCAGTTCTGCGTGGTGGCGGTGGGGTGCTTCGGGTTGATGGCCTTGGAGAAATTCTCGATGGCCTTGTCATACGCCTGCGCACGGTAGTAGGTGAAGCCGGCGGCGAAATAGTCATTACTGTCAAGGGTAATCTTGTCGGCGGCCAGCAGCTTGTCGAAGTTGTCGGCGGCCTGCTCATACTGGTTGAGATTATACTGCGAGATGGCCACGCAGCGGAGCGCCTGCAGCTGGGCAGGATCCTTGGAATCGGTGAGCGTCGGTGCCGTTTCCAACACCTTCTCATACTGTCCTTCCTTGAAATAGATCTGCGTCAAGTACTGACGCACATCATCGCGATATTCAGGGTCGTCCTTCAGCAGGAGGAAATCCTCCAACGCTGCCTCGTAATGCCCGTTCTGGTAGGCCAAGTAGGCCAGATAGTAGATGGCGTGCTTCTGATACGGTCCCGACTCCTCGCGAGCCTGGCTGAGATAAGATTTCGCCTTGTCGTAGTCGTTGAGCATGAAATAGGAATATCCTCTCTTGAAGCAGTATTCAGCCCGGTTCTCCGGCTGGATCTCGTTGTCCATAATCTCTTCAAAATGCGGGATGGCCTTTTTCCACAGTTTACGGCTGAAATAATAACGGCCCAAATAGAAATGGGCCTCGTTCACATTGGAATGTACCGGATAGCGGTCGATGAAAGACTGCAACAGATAGGCCGCGTCGGGATTGTCAAGCTTGGCGGCGCAGATGCCCATGTAGAAGAAGGAGTTGGTCTTGAGATCCTGCTGCATATCGTCCGTTTTCTCAAAGACATACTTGAAATACTGCTGCGCGGAACCGTATTTCTCATTCTGGAAAAGGTCCATAGCCACCTTGTACTCGTACTGCGGGGATTTGTAGTTTTCCGTACGTTGCGCCCATCCGGCCAGCGGCATCCAGCATCCCAAAAGAAACGAGAAGGCTAAAATTCTAAAAGGTTTCATATATCAGGCTACTTTTATTTTAGATTATAATAAACGGGCAAATGTAGGAAAAATTATAGGGGCGTTTCCCGCATCGGAAAGAGAATTGTAAACATCATTTTCTTAATAAAAACGTTTCTTTTTTTGTATTTTTGCAACCTCTTAAAAAATGATTCCAATGAACGACATACAAACATTAGACCACATCGAGGAACTGTTTCCGAACGATTTCACCGAAGAACAGATTGCCAAGGCCAAGACCTTGTTTTACAAAAAAATATCCATTGCCGCCCATCAGTTTTACGGGGGCAAGATGCAGACGCTGCCCAAGGCGCCCATCTATGGTTTCAACTGGTTCAACGTGTGGTACACGCCCGGCGTGTCGGCGGTGTCCACCACCATCCGGGATGACAACGACCGTTCCTTCGAGCTCAGCAACCGTTCCAACCTGGTGGCCGTCGTCAGCGACAGCACACGCGTGCTGGGCGATGGCGACTGCACCCCTCCCGGCGGACTGGGCGTCATGGAGGGCAAGGCCATGCTGATGAAATATCTGGGCGGTGTGGACTCCGTACCCCTCTGCATCGACAGCCGCGATGAGAACGGTGAACACCAGGCTGACAAGCTCATTGAGTTTGTGAAGATGGTGCAGCACAGCTTCGGGGCCATTAATTTGGAGGACATCTCGCAGCCCAACTGCTACCGCGTGTTAGACACGCTGCGCGAGGCGTGCGACATCCCCGTGTGGCACGATGACGCACAAGGCACCGCCTGCGTGACGCTGGCCGGACTCATCAACGCACTGAAAATCACCGGCAAGAAGATGTCCGACATCAAGGCCGTGCTCTACGGCGCCGGCGCTGCCAACACCACCATCGCCCGCCTGATGATCACCGACGGCGTGAAACCCGAAAACATCATCATCTTCGACACCAAAGGCACACTCCACAGCGGTCGCACCCAATACCGCGACGACCACCGTTTCTACCGCAAATGGGAATTGTGCCTCTCCACAAACCCACAACATATCGAGACCCATGAAGAAGCCTTCAAGGATGCCGACGTGCTGATTGCCCTTTCCAAACCGGGTCCCGACACCATCAAGCCGGAATGGATTTCCCTCATGGCCGACAAATCCATCGTCTTCGTATGCGCCAACCCCGTGCCGGAAATATATCCCTACAAGGCCAAAGAGGCCGGCGCCTACATTGTAGCCACCGGACGCGGCGACTTCCCCAACCAGGTCAACAACTCCGTATGCTTCCCCTCCATTCTGAAGGGCACACTGCTGGTGTCGGCCCGCAAGATCACCGACACCATGGCCATCCGCGCCGCACACTCCATCGCCGACTTTGCAGAACGTCAAGGTCTTAGCACCGAGCACATCATGCCCACCATGATGGACAGCGACCTCTTCCCGACAGTAGCCGCCGATGTGGCCATGCAGGCCATTCACGACGGCGTGGCCCGCAAGACGCGCACATGGCAGGAGGTCTATGACATCGCCAAGCACGACATTGACGAGACACACACCCTGGCCCGTCTCTTCGAACAACAAGGATTCATCAAGGAGTTTCCCGAAGAGAAAATCCGACGCATCGTACGGGAAGCCTGTGATGCTGTGCGCTCATGATCACCGCCGAAGCACATATCCGCCCCTTTCTCCGGTTGGGCCGGCAGCTCCGGCAGCCGGACATTGTCCGCCAACGGTTTGGAGAAGCCATCCGCATACAACACCAGCGCAACCCTTGGTTCACCCCCGAATGCTGTGAACAGGCGATACAAAAAATCGCCCTGTTGTTGGAAGAAGAGGCCATCCGAACGCTGTTGGAAAGGCATCCTGCCCTACCCCATTCCACTCCACAGACCATCGCCCTCATGGCCGCCGGCGACATGCCGCTGCAAGCCTTCCCCGACCTGCTGCACATCCTGCTCGCCGGGCATCGTCTCCAATGCCGACAAGCCCCCGACGACAACCTCCTGCTGCCCATCATCGTCCAAATGCTAACCGAAACAGATCCCGCATGGGCGCAACACATCCGCATCACAGACAAGATCACCGATGCGGATGCCGTTATCGCCGACGTGAATCCAGAGCAACTCGACACATTCAATCAATATTTCAAAGGGAAACCGCATCTGCTCCGCATCCGGAAAGGGCGCACCCTCATCCTCACCGGAAAAGAAGACGTCCTTGCCCTGTGTCAGATTGCCCACGACATCTGCACCTATTTCGGACGGGGGCCGGAAGCCATCCGGAAACTGATTGTGCCACAAGGGTATGACTTTCAACCTCTCTTCCAACAACTGCAGGAAGCCAGCATCCCTCTTACCACCCACAACCGATTCCTCAACCATCTGGAGTATCAGAAGGCCATCCATTTGATGGGCCGACAATCCTATCTGGATGCCGGCACATTCCTCTTCCGCGAAAACGACAACGACTTTCCGCCGGTGGCCGTGGTCCATTACGCCTATTACACAAACGAACCGCCCATACAAGCCAATCCAACAGAAGACACCCTCACATTTTTGGAACACCTCGTTTAATACATCCTTATGAAAAAACGCATCATTGTAGCCCTGTTCTTCATCGTCGGCATCACCTCCATCCCGCTGATCCTGTCCATCTTCAAGCTCTACACGGAAGCGGAGAAGGTACAGCGAAGCATTTTCGTCAACGAGGTGCTGACCGCCGGAGACGCCATCGTCAACCAGATTGACGCCACCATCCTCAACGACACAGTGGCCATGGCGGAAGCTGTAGGGAAGCTCACCGCCGCCGACACCACGGGTGTGGTTTCCACCATGCACACTCGAAAATTCCTGCTCGACACCGTAACGCAACAGCCCATCGGCGTCATCAAGGCGGTCATCTTCGTCAAGGAAAACAACTCCCGACTTATGGAGTGCGACACCGAGTATTTCAGCGAATCCTACCGGCAGCTCTTCCCCGTCAACAACGACCCATGGTCACCCAAGAACACCAAATCCACCACCCTGCTGATCAACAACACCCGCGATGCCAACCTCATCCAGCTTGACAGCCAGACCGTGGCCCTGCTGAACGCCGAGTTCCTTCACGAAGTCATTGAGAATGCCTTGGCCGCCGAAAACATCACTGCACGCTTCGATTTCTCCCTATACAACGCCTTCACCACCGATTTCGTGGTTGAACCGGAATTCACCCAACCCGAAAAAATGCTCAAAAGTGAATACGTCTTCCGTCTGAAATACAACGAGAAGGTCAGCTCGCCCCACTACATCATCCTCTTCTTCCCCGCCGAGCGCGGCATCTTTCTCCAGCGCATGAGCACCATCGTAGGCCTCATTCTCATCTTCCTGGTCATCTGCTTCACCATCTCCTTCACCGCCCTGTTCTCCCTGTACCGCCAGAAAAAACTGTCAGAGGTCACCAATGAGTTCGTCAACAACATGACGCACGAGTTCAAGACACCCATCTCCACCATCTCGTTAGCCTGCGAGGCACTCACCGACCCCGTCATGCGCAACGACGCCGACATCTTAGAGAGCTACGTTTCCATCATCCGCGACGAAAACGACCGTCTCAAGAACATGGTCAACAACATCTTACAGATTGCCCAACTGAAAAAAGGGCAGGTGAAGATGAACATCGAGCTATTAGACATGCATGAGCTCATCCACAAGGTCTCGGACAGCATCGCCCTGCAGATCAAATCCACCAACGGCACGCTCTCCTTGGCCCTGAACGCTGACACCTACAAGATCTTCGGCGACCGCTCCCATTTGGCCAACGTGATTGTCAACTTGGTGGAAAACGGCATCAAATACTCGCAAGGGGCACCCGAAATCCTCATCAACACGCAGTCGGACGAGAAATATTTCCTGTTCTCGGTCACCGACAAGGGCATCGGTATCCCCAAGAAAGCCATCGCCAACATTTTCGACAACTTCTACCGCGTGCCCAAGGGCAACGTACACAATGTGAAGGGTTACGGCCTCGGACTTGGCTACGTGAAGAAAATCGTTTCTTTGCACAAAGGCAAAATCCTGGTGCAGAGCGAAGAAGGCAAAGGCAGCACGTTCGTGATTTATTTGCCTATAAAGAAATAACAGGGGACAAGGGTTAGTAGTCAGTTAATAGTTAATAGTTAATAGTGAATAGAGAACAGGAACAAGTGACTGCGTTTCCCACAAAGCCCCATAACTATTAATTATTAACTGTTAATTATTAATTGTTAATTATTAATTGTTAATTGTCTCTTATTCCTAATTCAAGTCCCAACACAACGACACGATGTCCTTCCACGGCAGGTCGAGCAGTTCGGCCATTTCCGCGTTGCACAGGTGGCCGTCGTAGCAATAGACGCTCTGCATCAGGGCTGGTGTGCGCTGCAAGGCGAAGCGGAAGCGCGGACTGAACAGGATGTTCAAAATCATCGGAAGCACAAAATTGGACAATGCGATGCCCAACCCTACCGAGGTGAGGGTCTCCGAAAGTATTCTGTCGGTGACGGAGAGGCCCTGCGCATCTTGTATCAAGTTCATTGCTAAAGCAGAAACCTTTTTATGGAGAAGCATTTCCGCCTGCGGACGGCTCATCTGCGCGGCCTGCTGCGTGGAGAGGATAATCTGCCCCTCGCGCATCTGCCCAATCTGCTCCTCCGTGAACGGCATGAACTTCACTAACAGGGGCGACATTGCCGCCAACCGCACAAACTCGTCCTCGAACTCCGCCCCCACATCGGCATAATCCATATCCGAGTAGGGCGAATGTTCCGCAAAACCGCGCTGCATATAGACTTTGACATGATTATCCACCAGCGTGCGGACCGCGTTCGGCGTAATCCACGCAAAATCGCCAAGAGGCATATCATCCGCAATGAAGGCCACGGACACGCCATGGCGCGCAATCTCCACCGCCGCCGGCTTTTCCAACGTCACCGGCGACGCATCATCCCATATCATTCCTGTTGTGCCCATTTCAGCGATGTCTCTTCAGAAAATAATGTTGCGCGTCGTGTCATCCTCCCGTTCGATGCGTACCGGGATGAAATCATCCCCGAGAATGGGTTCCACCTTCTCCGTCCACTCGATAAAGCAGTACGCTCCGCTGGCTAAATACTCCTCAAAGCCGATGCGGGTGGCATCCGCAGGCTCGTCAATACGGTAAAAATCAAAATGATAGACCGGATATCCAGATTCAGTCCAATATTCATTGACAATGGCAAACGTGGGCGATGAGGTGATGTCGCACACGCCAAGCACACGACACATCTCCTTTATCAGCGTCGTCTTCCCGACACCCATTTCTCCGTAAAAACCGAAAACACGCTCCTGTGGATAAGCTTTCAGGATGGCGTCCGCCACCCCTGCCAGTTGCTGCTCGTTTGCCGTAATCTGTTGCATTTTTCTTTCTGTTTTTTTATGCTGCAAAAATAGCGAAAAACTACCACATCCCGTCAAAATCGGTCCAGATGCGGTCGCCGAGTTTCCAGGCGGTCTCCACGGCGGTGTTACCACAACGGTTGGTGAAGTCTGTGAGTGTGCGGATGGCTTCCTGGCGATTGCCGTTTTTCAATTGTTGTAGAGCTTTCAGCTCAATATCTTTATGCTCGTCAATAAATTGTTTCTCAAGAGGTTCCCAAGTCTTGTCTATAACGATATGCATGTCGCCCCAACGCTGGCAGGCCAAGCTACCCACCCGGTTGAATCCCCACCACGCGGCCTCTTTGCTGAAGCCAGTCATGCGGCCATCGGTCTTGTAGGTGGTGGGCAGGTCGGTGACGTTGGCGTAGATGGGCACATAAATGGAGGATGCCACGTTGTCAAGGGCAAACCAGCAGAGCGCACCCACCTCATCGGGCAGGTCGGCACGACATTGGATGATGGTGCCGTAAACGGTGAAATGAACGGCTATATTGCGTTCTCCCAGCTCGTTCCATCCGCCGTTGATGCGATGCAGCTTCAACTCATCAGCCTTCATGAAGGGGTTAGCCATGGGAGAAATCACCTGTTTGCCCTCCTTGTTGGCCACTGTCAGGGTCTTGCGCATGTCGTATGGGGTACCCTCATAATAGTCTTTGAAGACGCTCATCATCTTTTCCAGAGTCACCAGTGTGTCGGGCTTCACGGAGAAGGGATAGTTTTCAGCGTTGGGGTCCAGCTTAAGCGACGGTGCGAGCAGGTCGAAGACGCGCCATTCCCTGCGGCGACAAGCAATCATCGTGCGCGTCTGCGGCGCGTATGCGTAGGCAAACTGAAACGTGGATTTACCATCCCACCAGCCATTCTCCTTGGCCAAGGAATATACGTTGTCGGAGGCCATGAAATAGTCCTTGTCCTTCAGGTTGATTTCGCGAATGGTGGAGGCGTTGGCGTTGACGGCCACATGGTCGTCTGGCACGCGCTGGGCAGCCCACACAGCCCCGCGCTTGTCCTTGCCGGGACCGAGAATCTCTAAATGCCACACCTCGTTCTTGTCGGCGATGGTGAGACATTCGCCCGCATCGCGCCAGCCGTACTCCTTGAGGAGCTCGCCGGCCATACGGATGGCCTGGCGGGCGGTGGTGCAACGTTGCACCATGAGACGGCACAAGGTCTGGCACTCAATCAGCCCGCTGTCGGATTTCAACTCCGACCGCCCGCCAAAAGTGGACTCCCCGATGGCCAACTGCTTCTCATTGACGCAGGGATATGCGGTGTTCAAGAACTGGTATGTGTGCGCCACCTGCGGGATCTCGCCGATGAGGATGTTCTCGTAACGGGCCATCTGGCCGGGCACCTTCTTGGCCCAACGGCGCCAGTACATGCCTTCGGTCTCGCCCGGCTGGTGGTCCATAGCCGGCTCCACCATAATATTGGTACGCGAACGATGGCTGTCATCCGTGTGCGAAGTCATGACAGAGCCGTCGGCGGAGGCTTTCTTACCGATGGTGATAGAGGTACATTCCATGCCTTCAGTCATGGGATCAATATCCGTTTGTGCGACAGCCAAGCTGACGATCGCAAGGAACAAGAGAGTGAACAAAGGTTTCATCATGTTTTTCTATGTTTAAATATTGTAAAATCGTTATAATGCCCATACCAAAAGGCCCCCGCAAATGATAAGCCCACTGACCACCAAATCGATGAGGCAGAAGCCCATGATGTCTTTGGCGTTGAGTTTGGCGATAGCTAATGCGGGGATGGCCCAGAAGGGCTGTATGAGGTTGGTCCACGCGTCACCCCAGGCGATGGCGGTTCCCGTGAGGCCCGGATCCACGCCTAAGTTGGCGCCGGCGGCGAACATGATGGGTGCCTGGATGGCCCAGTGACCACCGCCCGAAGGCACGAACATATTGAGCACGGCAGCACACAAGAAAGTGAGCAACGGATAGGTTGTGGGATTGGATATTGAGATGCAGGCATTGCTGATGACCGTTCCGAAGCAGATGCCTGAGTGCCCGATGCCCGTGATGATGCCCATGATACCGGCATAGAACGGGAATTGCAGGATGATGCCCGCCGCGCCGGAGGCTGCCTTGGTAAAAGCCCGGACATAGGCCAAAGGCGTTCCGTGCAGAATGACACCCACGAACAGGAACAGCATGATGACTGAGTTGAGATCTAACGAACCGCCCCGGAATCCGATTTTCACAATCAGGTATCCAAGCCCTAAAATGGCCACTAACCAATTCAGAATACGGCTGTTCTCCAACTTCTCGGCAGGCGTGGAGGGTACGATATCCGGTTGGGGTTGTTCTTCCGCCAACAGGGCAGGGTCGATAGCCACCACTTTCTCAGGATGCGGGTGCATGAGCGCGTTCACCACCACGATGGCGGCGATGGTGAGTGCCACCATGACGAGGTTGTGCGGATCCAGGATGGTCTGCGTCACAGGGACGGGTTCGGTGAGGATGCCGTTGGTGGCCTTGGTCAGCGCCTCGCCCGGCGTGGCCATCGTCAACGGAATGGACCCGGACAAACCCGCGTGCCATACGACGAAACCGCTGTATGCGGAGGCAATCAGGAGGCGGTAGTCCACCCCTGACAGCTTGCGGGCTATCTCTTTGGCGAAGATCACCCCCACAATCAGCCCGAAGCCCCAGTTGAGCCAGCAGGCCACAGCCGACACACCGGTCACGAGAGCGATGGCTCCGGCGGGAGTTTTGGGAATACCCGCCAGACGGCTGATGCCCTTCTTGATAACGGGAGCAGCAGCCAACGTGGAACCGCAAACCAGCACCAACGCCATCTGCATGGCGAAGGCCAGAAGGCCCCAGACGCCATTGCCCCAATGTTCCATCACCTCCAATGGAGTCTGGTGGCAGATGGGCATCGCTAACAAGGCGGCAAGGAAGGTGAGTAAGATGGCAAAAATGAACGGCTCCGGCAGATAGCGTTGCACCACACGGACGCAGGCATTGATGATTCGTTGGAACATGGAGGTGGGATTATTTTATATGTTACGGAGTACAATATCGATGCGATCGTCGAAAGCCTCACGGGTAGCGTAACCCACATGAGGCACAAGCACACAATTCGGGGCGGAGAATAAAGAATGATCTTCGGCCAAGGGCGGCTCTTTCTCATACACGTCGATGCCCGCACCAGCGAGAAGGCCCGCTTTCAGCATGTCAGCCAGAGCCTCGATGTCCACCACGTTGCCCCTGGCAGTGTTGATAATGACGGCCGTGGGCTTGCACATTTGCAGCAGCTCGCGACTGATGAGATGATGCGTCTCCGTCGTCAGCGGCACATGCAAGGAGATGATGTCACAGGTTTTCATCAATTCCTCCAAAGGAAGATATACGATGCCATGCGCGACCACATCATCGTACTCGCTGCGGCTCCAAGCCACCACCTCGCAGCCGAAATGCTGGAGCAGAAAGGCTGTACGTTGACCGATGGCGCCGGTGCCTACAATGCCTACACGCTTGCCCCGCAACTCGTGACCTAAGAAATTGTTGCGCGTGCCTCCTTTGCGGGTGTCGGCATCCAAGGCCGTGATGCGACGATACACGTCTAACATCAGCCCGATGGCCAACTCCGCCACACCTTCCGTGGCATAACCGGAAGCATTCACCACCTCGATGCCGTGTGCACGGGTATATTCCAAATCAATATGGTCCAAGCCCGTGAAGGCGACGTTCAGTTTCTTCAGCTTAGGACATTGCGACAACACATCGCTTCCGATTTTAATATTGGACACGATGACCTCCTCCGCATCCTTCATCCGTTCGATGAGGGTTTCCGCATCTTCCTTACGGTCGCGGTAGCAGATAAACTCGTGACCTCTGGCGGACAAATCAAATGCAATGTTAACGGCACGCTCTTCGCTGATGCCGATAGGTTCTACAGCTACTATCTTCATATAGTTATGTTTTAATGAAAAATCTATTTCACGCGAAGTTGTTCCACCTGTAGTACTTTCCCGTTGGCCTTATCATGCAGAATGGCCACCACCGAACAGTTGTCGGGATTCCAGTCGTGCCCGGCAAAGGCAATGGAGTGTCCGTATGTGTAGGCTTCGTCTTTTTGTAAAATGCCGTCAGCCGTCAACAGGTCGCCGAAAGTGCCGTTCAACCCCGCACGCAACACATGCTTGTGGCTATAATCCAAAATGGTCTCCGAATGTTTGAGCTGCGGCTTGATGACGTTGTCCTCAACAAGGAACAAAGAGAGTCGCAGAGCATTGGGATAATCCGCCAACATAGTGACCTTGGCATTGACCTTCAGCATACCGGAGGCATCATATTGGTTAATGAGCTGGATGGCAGCCATCGGGGTGCGGTCTTCAGCCGTCAGTTTGGTTTGCCAGCGTGCCGGCGACACGATGCTCGGATACCGGTTGATGATGGCCACTGGGATGCCGTCGATGTTGAAAAAGGTGCGGAGCTCGTTTCCGACATCGGTGCGGAAATCGTACGAAAACTCGGGATGGGTTGCCTGCGGGGCCGCCAAGGCACCGGCATGGATGCCCACCATCACTAAGGTGTCACCGAAAATCGTATGCAGACGGTCCAGCTCATCGTGGCCGTCCGGACAATTCGGACAATAGTGGCCGGTATATTCTTCAATCAAAAGTTTGCGGAAGACACTACTGGGGTCCAACGGAGGAAACTCCACCGTCACATCCTCCACTTCATGGGGGATGATGTAGGGGCCTTCAATGCGGTCGCATGCGGCCATAAGGCCCGCCACGATGAACAATGCTATGATGATGTATCTCATTTTTTCCATTTTTACAATATAAGGTTAAAAAGATGTGGTGATGGAAAGCCCAACGCCGTAGGAGGCGGGTACGGCACGGCAAACGCCACCGATGCAGAGGATCCCCTCTTGGGTCTTGCCGAAGTTGAGCGCAATGCGGGTGGTATTCCACACAAAGGCTCCGGCGATGTTGAAATAGTGTAGCCGACGCGACGGGTCCGGATTGCCGTAATTCCAGTCGTCACCGATAGAGATGAACCATCTCGGACTGATGGAATATTCGAGCATACCATAGACATGACTGCCCTCGTCATCCTTGGTGTATAAATGCTGAAGGTCCAGATGCAGCGCATGCTTGGATGTGATCTTCCATTGGAGGTCGGAGGCCACTAAATGCCCGCGCATCATGCCTCTATGCCCTTGCAGGATTTCAAGATTGTAGGAGATGAAATTGTAGGCTAATGTCCATTTCCATGCTTTGGTGAACCGATGGCTGATTTCCAGTCCGATATCCTGATAGAGCAGATCGGGACCGAATTTGAAGAATGAGGAGGTGTAGCCTTCTGTTCCCATGGGAGTGCCGTATTCCAGGGCCAACGCCACCGGCTGCTGGTCGGTATTGTGGAAACGGGAGAAATTAAAGGTCAGGTCGGTGCCATACTTGCCGCCCAACTTCGTCTTCTTGGGTATCTTGTAGTTGACTTGAAGCTGTACGCCGATCTGGCTGTTGGGCTGGCTGGCGAACCCGTAATCGCTTATGAGCTGGTACGAATACTGCCGGTTGATAGCCGGGATATTGTTGATACTCAACCAACTGTTTTGCTGGACCATACGTTGCGAACGGAAATCCATATTGTCGGAACGGATGAACGAGGCCGCCACGCCGAAGCCTTTCATGGAGTATGTGGCCGAGAGGAAGAGGGCATCGCCTTTCTTGTAGATAAAGTCGTTGGAAACGTTCGGGTCCTGCATCTTCTGGGCGTATTCGGCATCAAAACGGAAGCCCTTGTACCCGAAATTCAGCCTCGTGGCCCATATCGGGATGTTCTGCGGAATCTTCTCGGCGGGAATCTCACCGTCGCACACGCTGTCAGTGCCGGGATACAGTCTGGCGTTGATGGGCTCGTCAGCCTTCTCGAACTTGCTTACGAAAGAGGCCCCGATGTTCGTGATGAAGCCCTTCTCCTGCATCTTGGGGATAAGTTCGCCCAAGGCGATTTCACCGTCAAGCCCCCGCACGAAATCGCGGCGGCCCAAATAGCTTTCGAAATTGAACCGCTCGATACCCCACACGCCCTTGATGGTGATGCCCTTGTACGGGGTCACCTTCACGCGGGCCCCTAACAGACTGTTGTCAATACCCAGTTGCCGGTCCTCATACGCCCGCAGCACAAGCCCATTGCCGAACTGCTCGTAGAAGTTGCCGGCAGTGACCTGGATGAACTTGTTTTTATAATCGGCGAAAAAATAGCGCACGCCTTGGCCCTGATATTGGATTTTCTCGAAATCGATCAGCGGGAACTGATAATACTCGTAGCGCACGCCGGCCGAGAAACCGCCATTCGAATAGAGCAGGTTGATGAAAGCGTTGGCCCTGACTTTGGAGTCCACCTTTTCCGCCCCGATGAGGGAGTCAGGCATATAGTACATGCCGTTGAACCCGAAGTCGCCACTGATACGGCTGTTGCCAAACTGATGCTGGCCCAACAGCGGCAATGCGGATAACGTCATGAAACAAAAGATGATAACAGGTAGATATTTTTTCATACAATAGTGTGCAATGATTTTGACGGATTATTTTCCAGCCAGCTTTTTAATGATTTCATAAACTTCCTCTTCCCCGCCGGCCGCGTAGGAGGTATGCTGCCAAACAATCTCGCCGTTGCCGTTGAGGATGCAGAGATACGGCACATCGTTCACATTCATGGCGCGCTTGAAGTCGGAGTTCACGTCTAACAGGACAGTGTATTCCCAACCTCGCCCGTTGACGAACGGTGCCACGCGTGCGGAAGTCTTCGAGTCGTCAATGGAGATGGCGTACAACTTGACACCGGTCTCCTCCACCCAGTCCTCGTATTCGTCGGCAATGGCCATCAGTTCATTGATGCAAGGTCTGCACCAAGTGGCCCACAAGCTGATGATAATCGGCTTGCCGTCGTTCTGGATGTCAGCAGTGTTGAAGACCTGTCCGTCCAAGGTCTGGATATCAATGGCAGGTATTTTGGCCAGATGCTGGGACTTGGTGTCGTCGTTCTGGGCGATGACCGGCACACAAAAAGCCAGCATACAGAGGATGGATAGGATTCTTTTTTTCATAATACAGTGTTTTTAATTCTTTCTATTGATAAAAAGAGGATTTTCAATTTCTTGTTGTTCTTTCGGAAAATATTTGTTCAAATATTGGATCAGCCCGTTGTCGGGAGATGGCGCATAGCGGTTGAGGATCCGCCCGTCAGCCCCAAAAATCATGTAGTCGGGCAGTGTTTCCATGCCCAAGCGCATCAGCCAGTCGTAATTGCCGTTGAAATGCAGGATCGGCCACGCCACCATCCCGCCGTAGGCCTTGCAGAACTGCTCGTATGTTTTGCGCCCAGGATCAGCACAAATGCTCACAAACTGGACTCTGTCTTGAAAATTCTGATAAAATTCGTTTAACAACACCATCTCCCGGATACAATCAATGCAGTCGGACTGCAAAAACTGCACGTAGATAGGTTTGTCGCCTATTTGGTTTAAACGAAGATGTTTTCCTTTGTCGTTGGTGAACACGGGCATGTCGGCTTTCTGCGCCGGAGGCATGGCGAGTTCGAGAGCGTGAGCTATATAAGGCTGATGTTCCGGAAAATGCGTGGAGACTTGGATGTATTGTAGCAGTTTGATGACGTTCCCGCGATCGAACTCTTCGTTGTCTATCCATTGTTGCAGACTCCGGATGATGACCAGCTCGCGCAGGCGCTCGTTCACTAACTGCGGGTCCCGGCCCACCTCGTTGAAAAGAGTCAAGTAGTCGGGCTTTTCATTAACGGTGCGAGCCAACAGATCTTTGGAAATACGTGGTGAATTGTACAGATAATCCCCGTAAAACTGGTTGAACAATGCCATGTAGGCTGGGTTGTTGTAGAGCACTTTATCGTGATCGAAATACTTGGAATAGACAGCCCGGCGGTCATGCAGGATTTCTAAAAGTCCATACGTGTAGAAAATGTAGGATTCGTAGAAATTTTCCGCATTATACCGGATTGGGAAGCGCTCAGAAAGCAAGGTGGAAACGGTGTCGAACGCCTTCGGATCGTGGTCATACGTGATTCGGAATGCGTAGCGGTCGGTGATGCCGCTGAAATAGCGGGAGAACCGGTTGATCTTGTAGTTGAGATCGGCGGTGTCGGTCTGGTCGGTGGTGATGTGCAGGAATCCGCCGTATGTCTCCGGGTTGAGGAGCTTGAACAGCACCGTGTCGGCACTGATATTGAAATGGTAGCTGTGGAAAGGCACAATGAAGAACTCGGCCTTGGTGGTGCGGATAGCCAACTGCACCAACTTGATGTCGGTGGTAGGGTACGTGAGCTTGAATCGCCCGTTCTTGTCAATCTTGTCGTGCGCTGCCACAGTGGGGATGTTGTTGAGCAGGTCGTCAAACACCAGCAGACGGATTTCTTCATTGCGGGCAAACGGGGCTTCGCCGGTGATAACCACGGGCTGCTGCGCAAAAACCCGCATCCCGAAGATAATCAGGATAAGTAGGAACGGGATTCTGTATGTGTTTGACTGGGCAGTCATTATGGCGCTTCAGGAAGTTTGTAAGACAAAAAGGCGGAATAGTCGGCGTGCAGCGACCACAGTTCCCGCACCAGCGAGGAAGAAACGATGGCACACTCGGGAGATGACGGGATGAAGAGCGTCTCCACATCGGGATTCAAAGTCAGGTTTATCCGGCGCATCTCCTCTTCGGCTGCGAAGTCGGTGGCGTTGCGAACACCCCGTACCAGATAGTTGGCCCCGATTTCACGGCAGAGGTCCGTGGTGAGCCCCTCATACGCCATGACGGTCACCTTCGGATTCCCGTCGTACAGGCCCCGGATCCACTGGAGGCGCTGCTCCACGGAGAAGATGTCCTTTTTGGCGTGATTGTGACCCAAGGCGATGTAGAGGTGGTCGAAGAGCGGCAAGGCTTTCCGAACGATGTCCTCGTGCCCTTTGGTAAAGGGACAAAACGAACCGGCAAACAGGGCTATGTTTTTCATAACAATCAATCTCTGAGGATGGTGAAATTGTAATCGTCGAGGAATTTGATCAGTCGGGAAGGTTTGTAGTCGATGGAGCTGGCGAACTCGTGCGGCACCACGTGATCCATCTGGCGGATGATTTCCGGGGAGATTTCCTCGAACGTCTTCGGGGTGGGTTCGCCGGCGATATTGGCGGAGGTGGAGACGATGGGCTTGCCGAGGGCGCGGATGAGCTTACGGCAGAACTCGTTGCTCGTAATCCGTATGGCGATGGTACCGTCGTCATGGACCAGCTTGGCGGGGAGGTTCTTGGCAGTGGGGTAGATGAAAGTGGTGGGGCGCGAGATGTGCGGAATCAGGTCCCACGCAATCAGCGGGATTTGCTCCACATAATGAGGCAGACGCTCTGCCGAATCCAGCAGGATGATCATGCTCTTCTTCTCGTTGCGCTGTTTGATGCGGTAGATGGCCGCGACGGCCTCCTCGTTGGTGGCGTCGCACCCGATGCCCCACACCGTGTCGGTAGGATAAAGCAGCACTTTGCCCTCACGCAGCAATGCCGCACACCGTTCGATTTCTTGTTCCATATCAGTAGTTCATTAGTAATGGCAAACCAAAGATTTGCAGCCGCAAAAATAATACTTTTTTACACACAATGGGGCGGAAGAAATGAAATGTGTGACATGAGTTTCAAGACGTGAGCTACTGTTGGCCGTTGAGGATTAACCCTTGGGTAATGAACTTAGAATCACAATTGCTTTTAACATTTTCCCACTCTTACGAAAAATATGTACTTTTGCACGCTTTTTTTGGACACCCTGAATATGAAAAAATATATCTTCGGACTGATGTTTTGCGCCTTGAGCCTCGCGGCCCCCGCGCAACAGATTGCCCTGCTCAAGTACAACGGCGGCGGCGACTGGTACGCCAACCCAACCTCGCTACCCAACCTGATCAAATTCTGCAATATCAACCTCGGCATGTCGCTCGACCTCAAGCCCGCCACCGTGGAGGTGGGCAGCGCCGACATCTTCCAATACCCCTTCGTCCACATGACCGGACACGGCAACGTGGTCTTCAGCGAGGCTGAGGCCGAAAACCTGCGCCTCTACCTCATGTCTGGAGGCTTCCTGCACGCGGACGACAACTACGGCCTCTCCACTTTTATACGCAAGGAAATGAAAAAGGTGTTTCCGGAGCTCGACCTCGTGGAACTGCCCTTCAACCATCCGATTTTCCATCAGAAATACAAGTTCCCGAACGGATTGCCCAAGATCCACGAACATGACAACAAGCCCCCCCAAGCCTTTGCCCTCTTCTGGGAAGGACGCATGGTGTTCCTGTTCACGTATGAGTGCGATTTGGGCGACGGCTGGGAAGATTACATTGTACACAAGGATTCGGAAGCCACCCGCACCAAAGCCCTGCAGATGGGTGCCAACATTCTCCAATACGTTTTCTGCCAGTAGGTTGAAAACTCTTAATCTTCGATTTCCGTCTCCTCGCTCGGACCGCTGGTCTGTGCCTTCTTTTCCAATTCCATCTTTCCGAAACGCAGTGTGATGCCCGCACTGATGAAACGGCTGTTGTATCTGGTGGACGAACGGACCACATAATAGGGATTGTCCTCCGCCGTGGCCGACTTGTTCCAATTGAAAATGTCGCTCACATTCAAGTGGAGGGAGATTTTGCGTTGCAGCAGATCCGCCCGCAGGCCACAGTCGATGGAGTAGCGAGGGCGTGTGGTTGTGAAAAGCGACACACTCTTGGAACGGTAGTTGGCCGAAGCGAACACCTCCAGCACCTTCCACAGTTTTGCCCAATAGTTGAGGCGGAAACTGTATCCCAAGTTGGAGAAGATGCGCGGGTCGGGCTCGTTTCGGAAACGATATTCCGAATGTTCGTAGTAAATATTGGCATAGAATCGGATAGTCATAAAGGTCTTCAGGCGGTAGTTCATGTTGAAAGAGGCCCCTGTGTTCAGCGTTTTGCCCGCATTCACCGGCATGGTGAACGTGACCACCCGTCCGAAAATATCGCTGTAGGCCACGTCTGTCAGCGTGTTCACCTTCTGACCCGTATGCTTGAAATAGGCGGAAAGCCCAAGGTTGCCGAACTTGTTCACGAATTTTGTCCAGTTGAACTCCACATTGTGCGTCTGGGTGGCGCGCAACTCGGGATTTCCAATACTGTACGAGTCCTCCCCGTAGCTGATGAACGGGCTGATACGGGAGGCATCCGGATGCTTGATGCGATACGTGTAACTCAGTCGGAAATTGTGCATCGATTTCGTCCGGTAGCTCAGATGCAAAGACGGGAAATAACTCAGTCTGTCCTGTATGACATTGTCCTGAGGGGAGTTTAAAATCTGATAAACCTCATGGTTGTATCGGACCCGAAGGCCCTCTTTCAGGGTGAAGTTCCCGAACTTGTGCTGGAGAGTGACAAAAGCGCTGAGACCACCATTCAGATTGCGTGTGTCCTTCAGGCGCAGAGAGTCCAGCAGGAACACGTCCTCCGTGTTCATCACCAATGTGTCTGATGAGTTCAGGCCGTTGTTTTGGCGGTAGCTGCCCTCCATCCCGACCGAAAGCTCATGGTTGCGGGCAAAGGGACGGGAGTAGTCGAGGCTGGCACGAACGCTGTAGTTGAGCCCGTTGTTGGTTTTCTTCTTATGATAATCCATAAAATCCTGCAACATATAGTCACGGATCTCTTCCGAAAAGGACCGGCTGCGGTTAAAATTGCCCGACACATTCGCTTTCAGCTCGTGACCCTGGCGATCAAAACGATGGAGGAACCACACCCCCCCATAGGCACCCGCCGAAAACGACCGGTTGGCATTGTCGGTAATATAGGCGTAAAGGCCCGCCGAAGGCTCCAGATATTCCCGACGGAAGACATTCTGGCCGTTGCTGTAGCGGCTCCACGACGGGTAGGTGCCCGCCCAGAAACTCATCGTGTTCAAAGTGTCGAATGTGTAACTGCCGTTGAAACTGAAAGAGGTTGAGAAATTGTGCGTTAAGGACTGGCCGCTGCCATGTCCGTTGCTGGAGGTGTCACCCTCGTGGTTGAAACGAGTGGCATACGATTCGCTGACGCTGTTCTGGAAATTATAGCGCCCGCTGAGGTAGAAGTTCAGCGACAGCTTTTCGTTGGCCCACACGTATGACACCCACGGGTTGACCTCCGGACGGGAGGAGCCTGTCACGCCGAAACTGATGAAGCTGTTTTTCTTGATGTTGCCCGCTAAAATGATGTTGATAATGGCATCAGCCTCCGTATTGTATTTGGCTGATGGATTGTTGATTACCTCTATGCGCTCCAATGCGTTGGCGGGTAGCTGGCGGATAAAGTTCTTAAGGTTGTCTTCCGTGAGGTTGGAGGGTTTGTCGTTCATCCAGATCTCCACCGAGGAGGCTCCGTGCAGGGTGATGTTTCCCTCAATGTCCACCTCCACGCCCGGGGTGTTCTGCAAGGCATCGGAAGCAGTGCCCGACTGTATGGTAGGGTCGTCCGACACGTTGTACATGGTCTTCTCCCCCTCCACCATGAACACGGGCCTTTCAGTCACGATGCTAACCTCGCCCAGAGTGGTACTTCCTTTTTTCAGGGCTACCGGTTGCAAACGTACATGTGACTCATCACCGCCCACGGTGACGGGTACGGTGCGCATATCATAGCCTATCAGGGACAGTTTCAGCAGATGGTTGCCCGCCGGCACGTCCGCGAGGGTGAAACGTCCGTTCTGGTCGGTGACGGTGGCTCCCACCATCGCGCGGGAAGAGTCCGTCGTGAAAAGGCCCACGTTGACAAATGCCACGCGACTGCGGTTAGCACTGTCCAGCACCACGCCGTGCAGCATGTAGGTGCGCTGCCCGAACAGGGCCGACACGGAAAAAACAAACATTAACAGGAGGATTATACGGTGTGTTTTTGACATCTTGTTGGGATTTTGAAACAACGGGTGTCCGACTGAAGGATTTTCAGGCTGCAAAAATAAAAAAAATGAAACATCCATCGGAAATATTTTGTATCTTTGCAACGTTAGATTTATTATGGTTAAGAAGAGTTGTAAGTTATTGATAATAATACTGTTGGCTGCTTCTGTGGACGTTTGTGCCGCGGATTTTACGGCTGTTTTCTCCGAAAACCCGTACACAGTGCTGTCGGTGCAGGACACCTCGAAGCCGTCGCAGAAGGCCACCAAGCCAAAAAAGGAGCGTCTCTCCAAGGGAGCCAAGAAGGTCACATTCGAGAGCTTCGAGGCCAACTATGCGAGAGCCATGCGGTATTATAACAACCAGCAGTTTCTCTCCGCCGCCGGCCTTTTCGAGGATCTGTACCCCCTTTCCTTGGGCACGCCCCGCGCCGACACCATCCTTTTCCTCTTCGCCCATTGCTACTACATGAACGCCGACTACACGATGGCCGCCTTCCATTTCCGCGACTATGTGAAGCGCTATCCCAACAGCGACCGCACGGAAGACGCCTTCTACTACTGTATATCCGCCATCAACAAATCCAGTGCCGACTACAATCTGGACCAAAGCAACACTCAGTACGCCATCGAACAGATCAAGGCTTTCCTGATTGCCTATCCCAATTCGAAACACGTGGAGGAATGCAATGTGATGTTAGACGCATTGCGTCTGAGATTAGCACGTAAGGATTTGGAGATCATGAAATTGTATTATAACACAGATCACTATGAAGCGTGCCAGATTGCCGCGAAGAATTTCTTCAATGAATATTCCTACTCTCCCCTGATGCCGGAGGCGATATATTATCTGGTGTTGAACAATTACGAGTTTGCCAGAAAGAGTGTGGAAAAAAAGAAGGCCGAGCGTTATCGCGCATGCTTGGATGCCTGCAACCGCCTCACCCTGAATTACGGGGAGACGAAATATACCAAGGAGGTGGAGAAAATAGCCGCCGACGTTCAGAAACAGTTACAGAAATACAATTAACAAATCAAATTATATTTTAATGAAAGCAGCTGATTACAAAAAACTTAAAATCGATCTCTTTGCAAAGACGAAAGACATCAGACAGTATGACAAGGAGACGGGAAATTTCTACAAGAGCATCGTCATCATGTCGAAGCGGGCGGATCAGATAGCCTCCGACCTGAAGCAGGAGTTCCAGGAGAGTTCCCAGCAATATTCCCCGACGAACGAGTCGTTGGAAGAGGTGTACGAGAACCGCGAGCAGATCGAATTGTCCAAATTCTACGAACAGCTTCCCAAGCCCACGCAGATCGCGCTGTACGAGTTTGAGAACAACCAGGTCTATTTCAAGGATCCCGACGTGGAATAAAACACCGCTGACATGCTGAACGGCAAACATATCGTCATCGGGATCACGGGCGGCATTGCGGCCTACAAGTCGCTGTACCTCATCCGCTTGTTCAAGAGCAACGGCTGTGATGTGCGGGTGGTGGCCACACGGCACGCCTTAGAGTTCGTCACACCACTGACGATAGAGACCCTGTCGCAGAACAAGTTGTACGCCGACCTGTTCGACCCCACGGAGCATCGCGACACCCATCATATCAGCCTGGCCGACTGGGCCGACTGCATGGTGGTGGCACCAGCCACAGCCAACATCATCGGCAAATATGCCAACGGCATCGCCGACGATGCCCTGTCCACACTGCTGCTCGCCCTGCAATGCCCGGTCTTCATCGCCCCGGCCATGAACGACAAGATGTTCGCGAACGCCGCCGTGCAGCACAACATCAGCCTGCTCCGGGAGCGAGGCTGCCACATCATCGACCCGCAGAGCGGATTCCTCGCCTGCGGCAGTACGGGCACCGGAAGAATGGAAGAGCCTGACCGCATCTTCACCATAGTAAATCAACACCTTACCGCCGAACAGCGGTTTGCCGGTCAGAAAGTTCTCATCACCGCCGGACCCACATACGAACCCATCGACCCCGTACGTTTCATCGGCAACCACTCCTCCGGCCTCATGGGTTTCTCCATAGCGGAAGCCGCCGCCGAACAGGGCGCAGAGGTCACGCTGGTGACAGGACCCACGAACCTGCAGACAAAGCATCCCGCCATCCACCGCTGCGATGTGACCACCGCCGCCGAGATGTATCAGGCCTGCATGAACGTGGTGGACAATCAAAACATCTGCATCATGTCGGCAGCTGTGGCCGACTACACGCCGGAAAACCCTGCCCCTGAGAAGATTAAGAAGCACACCGAAGGACTGGATTTACACCTATGCAAGACCAAGGATATCCTGGCCAGCATCGGAAAACAGAAACGCGCCGACCAGATTCTGGTTGGCTTCGCCTTGGAGACGGAGAATGAAATTGAGAACGCCCGCACCAAACTGCATACTAAAAACGCCGATGTCATCGTTTTGAACTCGTTGCGGACCAAGGGCGCAGGCTTCAAGACCGCCACCAACCAGGTGATGATGATGACCAAAGGCGACCATACGGAAACCAGCGAGCTGAAAAGCAAACGCGAAATCGCCGACGACATACTGAACCTGGTGTATAAAATAATGACTCACGAAGTAGAATAATGACAATGAAAAGGCTATTTCTCATCCTGTTGTGCGCATTCGTCTGCGGCGGATTGTTCGCTCAGGACTTCCAATGTCAGGTGTCGATTAACGCCAACCAGGTGACCGGCGGATCCAACACCCAGCGATACAATGATTTGCAGCAGAAGCTGTACCAGTTCATCCACGACCGCAAATGGTGCCAGTACAAATTGAAAACCAATGAACGCATCGAGTGCGCGTTGCAGATCACACTGACGAAAGTGTCGGGCGATGTGATGGAGGGCACGATGAACATCCTGCTCCAACGTCCGGTCTATAAGGCCAGCTACAAGACCACCCTGCTGAATTTCCAGGACAAGCACATCCAGTTCACCTACGCAGAGGGCGATCCGCTGGAATATTCCGACAACATGAACCTCTCGCAGTTCACCTCCCTGATAGCCTATTACCTCAACCTGTTCTTGGCTGTGGAGTTCGACAGTTTTGCACCGAACGGAGGTGCCGCCTATTATAGCAACTGCCAGTCCATCGTGAATCTGAACCAAACCTCCAAGGAAAAAGGATGGAGCGTGGCCGACAACGGTCAAAGCAACCGTTATTGGATTATTGAGAATTTCACCAACAGCCAATACAGCAAACTGCACGAATTCTTTTATCAGTATCACCGCCTTGGACTGGATGTGATGAGCGAAACACCTGATGCCGGACGCGCCGTCATTCTGGAGAGCCTCCGTCTGTTGCAGCAGGTGAACGCCCAGAAATCCGGACTGGCGATGGTGAAGGTCATTGCCTCCACCAAGTGCGATGAAATCGTCAACATCTTCAAAGAAGGAATGCCGAGCGAAAAGACGCAGGTGGTCAACATCATGAAACAGATCGACCCCACCAACTCATCCCGTTACGACGCCATCAATGCCGCTACCAACAAGTAAGGCCCATGCTACAATCCCTGAAAATTGAGAATTATGCCCTCATACATGCCCTCGAGATTCGTTTCGACAAGGGTTTTGTGGTCATTACCGGTGAAACCGGTGCTGGCAAATCCATTCTCATAGGGGCCTTGGCACTCATTTTGGGCAACCGCGCCGACACAGACGTCCTGTATGACAAAAACCGCAAGTGCATCGTGGAGGGCGTCTTCCATCTGGCCAATCCTGAAATACAGTTTTTTTTCGAGCAGCATGACCTGGATTACCATGAAACGACCATCATCCGTCGCGAAATCAATGAGCATGGCAAGTCGCGGGCTTTCATCAACGACACACCCGTCAACCTCACCACGCTCAAAGCGCTGACCTCTCAGCTCATAGACATCCACTCTCAGCACCAGAACCTGCTGTTGCAGGATTCCGGTTTCCAAATGGACATCATAGACCAGTATGCCCAAACCCAATCCTTGTTGGCATCCTACAAGTCGTCCCTTGCGGAGTTGAAAAACACGGTATTAGAGGAAAAACGCCTCAAGGAAGCCTGCTCCCAGGCTGCGTTGGAACATGATTTCCACACCTTTACGATTCAGGAAATCGAGAATGCCCAACTACAGGCCGACGAGCAGGATCTTTTGGAGCAGAATCTGAACACCCTTGCGCACGCAGGCGACATCAAGGCACACTTGTACCAAGCCGCTCAGTTGCTATCGGAACAAGATAGCGACAATATCCTATTGAAACTGAAAGAGATAATACACGAGTGCCACGCTTTGTCTGACATCGGGCCAGAATACCGCGAGCTGTGCGACCGCATCGAAAGCACCCAAACGGAACTGCAGGATATTGCTTACGAAATCTCCCGAAAATACGACGCTGTGGACGTGAACCCACAGGAGATGGAACAGGTGCAGGAGCGTTTGGACCTCATCTATACATTGGAACACAAATACCAGGTGGACAACATACAAGGGCTACTGGACATCCTAAGCAAACTGCAGCGGGAAAGCGAAGCCTATCAGGACAATCGGGAGCAGTTGGCCACCTTGGCCCTTCGGATTGACAAGCTGCGGGCAGCTACATTTGACCTGGCCCGACAACTTTCCGAGCGGCGCAGCGAAGTGCTGGACAAACTATGTGCGGACGTGGAGGCTCGGCTCGTGCGGCTCGGAATGCCGGACGCGAAGTTCGAGATTCTGCTGACCGCCGGCGACGAACTGATGGCAAACGGTGCCGACAGAGTGGAATACAGGTTCTCCGCCAACCGTGGCAGTGCGGCTGCGGACCTTGGCAAGGTGGCCTCGGGCGGCGAACTGTCGCGCGTGATGCTGGCGTTGAAATCCATCATCACCGACAGCCGTCTCCTGCCGACGGTTATTTTCGATGAAATCGATACGGGCATTTCAGGAGAAACCGCCAACCGCGTCGGAGAAGTGATGCGCCTGCTGGCAGACAACCATCAGGTGGTCACCATCACGCATCTGCCGCAAATAGCAGCACGTGGAAATCAGCATCTGCTTGTTTACAAGGAAAATACAGAAAATCAAACTATTACAAACATACGCCAACTGGACGGCGAGACCCGTGTTAGGGTCATTGCCGGTATGTTGAGCGGCAATGAACAGTCGGAGGCAGCCCTGACCACAGCACGGGAAATGCTTCACGACACCATCACCAAATCCATTAATGTCACGACATCATGAAACGTATCATATTGATTATTTGTTTATTGGGAATTATCATACCGACAATTAACGCCCAACACCGAAGCGACCGCCAAGAGAAGAGGTTCGTGTTTATGTCCTCGTTGGGCTTTACCAGCGGAGCAGGCTCCATAAAACTGCCCGACTACACCCGTACGGTTGAGGATTGGATGGTGGTTGTCAATAAGAATACGAATGTGATGATACACCAATTTATCGGGTATCAATTCAATAATAATTTCCAATTGGGTGTCGGGGCTGGCATTGACATTTGGAAGCGTACAGCCTTCATCCCGTTGTATTTGGGCATGAATGTCATCATGTTGGACAAGCGTGTGGCACCGGTCTTCGCCCTCAACCTCGGTTACAGTTTCAAATGGTATATGCAGTCCGCGCCGGAATCGGTGACGCATGTCATACACGGTTCCGATCCGGGCCCGATGGGCGAAGCGGGTATCGGTCTGCGCATACGCTTCAACGACCGGTTAGCCATCATGTTCACCGCATTGTACAAGCTCCAAGTGACCTCCGTCCGTTATACCTCCAATCCGGCCAACATGGATTATGCCTCCCTTCTGACGGATGATATCAAGAAAAACCAACTGTATCATTTCGCCGGTGTACGCGTCGGCCTTTTATATTAAACCTCATGAAAGAAGAACTCACTTATACGGAAGCCTTTGAGCAACTGCAGACCATCGTCACCCAGATGGAAAACGCGGACATCAGCGTGGATGACCTTTCCGAGAATATCAAGAAAGCATCCAAACTGATCAAGATTTGTCGTGACAAGCTCACCAAAACCGAAGAAGAGGTGAATAAAACCATAGCCGAACTGTCGTAGCATGTCCACTTTCGACCTGATAGCCCAAGACATTGAGGAATACTGCGAGGCGCACACCACCCCGGAGGACGCATTGCTGTACCGTCTGAACCGTCAGACGCACCTGCAGACCATCAACCCGCGGATGTGCTCCGGACATTTGCAGGGGCAATTTCTTACGCTGTTGTCCAAGATGATGCGTCCGAAATCCGTCTTGGAGATTGGCACGTTCACGGGCTATTCGGCCATCTGCTTAGCTGCCGGTCTTGCCGATGGCGGCGAGTTGCACACCATCGAATCGAATCCCGAATACGAGGACCGCATCCGGGAGTATCTGGCACAATCGCCGGTAGGCAACCGCATCGTGCTGCACATCGGGGATGCCAAGGTAGTGATTCCCACGTTGAAGCCGCTCTGGGATTTAGTCTTCATTGATGCAGAAAAAGAAGACTACCGCTATTATTACGACTGTGTGTTCCCGCGCGTCCGGCAGGGAGGCTTCATCATAGCGGACAATGTGTTATGGAATGGCAAGGTAACCCAAGAAGTGCTGCGCCACGACCGCGACACGCAGGCCATTATGGAATTTAACGACTATGTGCAGCAGGATGACCGCGTGCGGAATATGCTGCTGCCTTTCCGTGACGGAATTATGATGATCGAAAAACAATAACCATGCGCATAGATATACTCACTCTTTTCCCAGACATGTTCACCGGCGTTTTCGGCAATTCGATTTTGAAACGCGCCGTGGACAAGCAGTTGTTGGAGTTGCATACGCACAACATCCGCGACTGGACCACCGACAAGCACCACAAGGCCGACGACTATCCGTTTGGCGGTGGGGCCGGTATGGTTATGATGATTGAGCCCATTGCCCGCTGTATCGAGGAGCTTCAGAGCGAGCGCACGTACGACGCCATCTACCTGATGGCTCCCGACGGCACACCCTTCAACCAGCACAAGGCCAATCAGATGTCGATGTTGAATAACATCATGCTCCTGTGCGGGCATTACAAGGGTGTGGACGAGCGCGTGCGCGAACTGTTTGTCACGGAGGATATCAGCATCGGTGATTACGTGCTCTCCGGCGGCGAGATTGCCGCCATGGCCATCACCGACGCGCTGGCCCGCATCATCCCCGGAGTCATCAACGACGGCACGTCGGCCCTCTCCGACTCCTTCCAGGACGACCTTCTCTCGGCGCCGGTCTATACCCGGCCGGCAGACTTCCGCGGCCATCGTGTGCCCGACGTGCTGCTCTCCGGCAATGACAAACTCATTGCCGAATGGAAGATGGAACAACAATTGCAACGAACCCAAGCCAGAAGACCTGATCTGTTGAACAAATGAGGAAAATTCTACAGGATATTTTTACAAAAAACGGACATTTCAATGTCTTTTATGCACTGCTCCTGCTGGCAGCGGTCACCTTGCCGATGACCACCTTCCTCATGCTTCCCATCGCCATCCTCATGCTCCTGAATGCCGTGGTGGAATGGAACTGGCGGCAGAAATGGCTTAATATCCAACGCCATAAAGCGGTGCCTTCATTTTTTATTTTCCTGTGCTTATATCTGATCCCGTTCATCGGACTGATATTGTCCTTCAACAAAGGCCGCGCCATGAGCTGCTTCGACGGCTATCTCTGGTTTTTGGTAGCCCCGGTCTTTTTGACATACGATCCGGAATTATTCACAAACAAGCGTATCCGGATTGTTCTTAAGTATTTCGCGTTTTCAACGATTCTGCATGCGTGCATCCTGTTGGGCACCGCCACCTATCGCCTGCTGAAGACGGGCGACAGCAGCGCCTTCTATTATATAAAACTGTCATTCCTGCGTCACCCCTCCTACGTGGCCATGTATTCCACATTCACGTTTTTCCTGTTGTTATATTTTATACATCATTATAAAAAAATCCTCTCGCTGCCCAGCGTGATCACCATCATCCTGTCGCTGATCATTCTGCTTGTATTGATTGTGCTGTTACAATCCAAAGCCGGATTGATTGTGTTTGCCATATTGACCGTCATGTGGTTTGTGTATTTCATTTGTCATGTGCGCTATAAGTTGGCTTGGGGGGCTCTGTTTCTGGCACTAACGGTCGGATTGGCATTCTTGGTTTTCCGCACGGATGTACTGCCGGTCAACCGCCTGCAAGAGACCATCACGCAGGTGCAGCATCATAAGGAGAAACCTTACGGCCATGGCAGCAGCGAAATCCGCCTCACCGTTTGGAAATCCACGCTGGAAATCATTCGCAAAAATCTGCCTTGGGGGGTGGGCACGGGCGATGCCACGGACGAACTTTGCCTGAACGCCATCCACAAAAACTACACCAACCTCATCGGGCATCATTTCAACGCGCACAACCAGTACCTGCAAACACTGCTCACCGTCGGCATTCCCGGACTGATTATATTGCTCACCTACTGTTTTTACCCGTTGTATTTCTCCATCCGGAAAAAGGATATGTTGTATCTCTCTTTCGCAATAATTCTGATTTTTAATCTGTTGGTAGAATCAATGTTCGAAATACGGGCTGGGGTGCAGTTCTTTGCTATCATCAATGTTCTACTATGGCTTCTCTCGGTGAAAAAGAAACCGCAGACAGGTCAAGAAGAAAGAATTACATCAGAAAACGTCCATAATTGACGCCGTTTGCGCCAATTCTACCGATTCTGGTAGCGCCCTTCAATGACGTTCCAATCCACAATCTGCCACAGAGCGTTCAGGTGGTCGGGACGACGGTTCTGGTAATCCAGGTAATAGGCGTGCTCCCATACATCAAAGGTAAGCAGCGGGGTGAGGCCCTTTTGCACCGGATTGGCGGCGTTGGTCTCCTGCGAGATCACCAGCTTGCCCTCATTGTCGGCAGACAGCCATACCCAGCCGGAACCGAACAGGGTGGCACCAGCCTGCACAAAGGCTTTTTGGAACTCCTCAAAGGAGCCGAACTGGCTTTGGATGGTCTCCGCCAGCTGGCCAACGGGCTTGTTGTCGTTCTTCGGCGCATTGAATTGCAGGAAATAGAGATTATGGTTCAGAATCTGACCGGCGTTGTTCAGCATACCACCGGTTGCTTTTTTGACAATTTCTGTCAGCTCCATGTCCGCAAAGGGCGTGCCTTCCATGGCTGTATTCAGGTTATTGACATACCCTTGAAGATGTTTCCCATGATGGAATCCGATGGTTTTTTCGGAAATGACAGGTTCCAGGACATTCGCCGCGTATGGCAGGGATAAAAGTTCGAATTTTTTCATTGTGTGATGATTTTATGGTGTTCAGAATGTCAATTACTATCTACTAATACCCCCCATTCCACTTGCGCAGAAACCACTCGATACCTAACAGCAGTACGATGGCGATGAGATACCAGTAGGAGTTGAGCAGCATGGAGTAATGCTTACGATAGCTGGCAATAGGCTTTATCTGGTCGTTCTGCTTGATTTCCTTGACAATGCGATTCAAATTTTCTTTCGGGAAGAATTGGCCGTTGGTGGCGGTGGAGATGCTCTTCAGCAGGTCGTGGTCGGCGACCAGGTTGGCGGTCTCGAGCATCACCTCCTGGATGGAGAAACGTCCGGACTTCTCCAGTTTGCGTTTGCCCGCCTGCGTGGTAGCCGTCCATGTGTAGTTGCCCACGGGCAGCTCGCCCACGTTCAGATAATAGCCGTTGTTCTGCTTGGAGAACTGCGCCTCGTAGGTGGTATCGCCGCTACCCTTGATCACCATCTTGATATCCGGCTCATTGATAAGCTCGTAGCTGTCGTTGTAGAGTTCCGCCGAAAATTCCACTGGGGCGTTTTCAGCGAAGATGGCAGCATGCTGCACGCGGAACTGGCTCTTGTCGCCCTTGGCGGCCAAGTAAAGCACCATCTTGTCAATCACCTCGTTGAAGGCATCGTGGTTGCCAGCATGCATATAGTTGTACAGTTTCCAACTCCAGAAGCCAGTGCCGGCCACCACCCCACTCCGCGCGCCATTATGGCTGCTGAAAACCACCAACGGGTATTTGGTGTCCACCCCGCTAATCTTCTGATACAGGAAGACATTGGCCGAAACCGATGTCTTGTAATTGCCGAAAATAGTCTTGATGGGCGGGAACTTGGAAAGCATCTGTCGGGAATCCTCCGAGAATGTGAAGGAGGTGAAATTATCATTATACGACGGCATCGCATTGTTGGTCAATGATTTGCTTTGCACAACGCTCATACCCACATTCAGTCCGTTGAAGGTGGTGAGATTGGTTTGCGGGCCCAGTATATACAGGGCGGAGGTGCCGCTCTGGCGGATCTGGGTCAGCAGGTTGGCGGCCGAGTTGGTGGTGGAGGGCAACTGGTGCAGGATCACTAAGCTGTAATCGCTGGGCTTGCCGGAGAACTCAGAGATGGACGAGACCTGCACATCGTAGTTGTCGGTCAGTTCCAAGGCCTCCTTCATGGCCGCTATGTCGGGATGCGGCGAGTTATAGACGATAGCCACTTTCTCGCGGGAGTCCACCACCTCCACAAAGAACTGCGTGTGGTTGTTCTTGTGGGTCACCTCGCCATCCAGCTCGGTGATATCCACCTTGTAATGATGAATGCCGGTGTTTTTCGCCTCAATGCTGAATTTGACGGTCTCAAAATAGCGGTTGCCACTCAGGGTGAGTTTTTTGCTGTAAATCTGCTCGGAACCCTCCTTGACGGTCACCTCGGCAGCACGGCCGGAGAGGCGGTTGGCAGCCAGCTTGATCTCCACCGGGAACATATTCCCTTTCAAGGCCTGCTTATTGTGGTTGATACCGGCGATAAAGAAGTCCGTTGTAAGCTCCGTATTTCCCAAGCCTACCGTATAAATCGGAAAATCAGCTTTTTCCGCCTTGTAATAGGGGTTGGTACCCGTATTGAAGATACCATCCGTCAATAGGACCATCGCCCCGACGTTGCGGTTGGCATATACCATATCCACTTGGTCAAAAAGGGAGGCCAGATTGGAAGATTTGTCGGAAAAGTCCAGATGGAGCTGTTCGTCATCCCCGAGCAGCGCGTCCTCGTCTCCGATTTTATAGGTTTTCACCTCGTAGGATTTTTCCAGTTCGGAAATCATCTCCTGCACCTGCTTGGCATACTCCGTGCGGTAATAGGCGGAATCCTTGCCCGACACCACCGACTCACTATTGTCAACCGCCACGAGGATAAGGGGCTTGTCCACCTGTTTCCGTATCATCTTGAGCATGGGGGCAAGCAGCAGGAAGGCGAGCAGCGACATGGCCACGCCACGCAGGCAGGCCATGACAATTCTCGGGACTTTCTCGAAAACGACAGTGTTGTTCCGGAAATAGAGGAAGCAGGCGTATCCTGCGCCGAGCAGGATGACGAAGATCACGAGCCACAGGGGAAATTCGGTCAGCAATGCCATGATGCAGGGATATTACAGAGCCTTGAATCCGATGATTTCGCGCACCTCGCGCACAGTCTTGGCCGCACTCTCGCGGGCTTTCTCCGCACCCATGCGGGCCACCTTGCTGATGTAGTCGTCTTTCGACCGCAGTTCTATAATGCGCTCATATATAGGCTGTATGAACGCAATCATATCGGCGGCCAACTGTTTCTTCATATCCCCGTAACGAATCTGGCACGCCTGGTACTGGTCTTCAAAGTATTGCACCGTATCCGGCGTGGAGACGGCCTTCATGAGGCTGAAGAGGTTCTCCACCGCCTGCGATTTGGGCTGGCCGGGCTCCGTGGGACCGCTGTCGGAAACCGCACGCATAATCTTCTTGCGCACCACTTCCGGCGCGTCGGAAAGGTATATGCATGAGCCCTCGTTGTCGGACTTGGACATCTTGGTGGAGCCGTCCAGACCGGGAATCTTCACTAACTCGTTGCCGAAGTTATAAGCCACGGGCAGCTTGAAATACTCATGTTTGTAGATGTGGTTGAAACGCTGGGCAAAGTCGCGGGTCATCTCCAGATGCTGTTCCTGGTCCTTGCCCACAGGCACCTTGTCGGCGCGGTGCAGCAGGATGTCGGCGGCCATCAGCACGGGATAGTTGAGCAGGCCGGCGTTGACGTTGTTGGGTTGGCGGCGCACCTTCTCCTTGAAGGAGGCCACGCGCTGCAGCTCACCCACATACACATTCATGGAGAGCAGCAGGCTCAGCTCGCACACCTCGGGCACATCGCTCTGCACGTAGATGGTGGCCTTCTCCGGATCCAGGCCGGCCGCCAGATAGTCGATCAGCACGTTGCGCACATTGGTGCGCAGATCCGTAGGGTTGGGATGCGTGGTCAGGGAATGGTAATCCGCGATGAAGAAATAGCAGTTATTCTCATTCTGCATTTTGATGAAATTCCTCAAGGCACCGAAATAGTTGCCGAGATGGAGGAAACCGGTGGGCCGTATGCCGCTTGCTACTTTATCCATTTTACGATAATTTTTAGGGGTGCAAAAATACAAAAATTATCGTTTGTGGTTCTTTCCACCCTTGTTCTCTCGACAAGATGTCTTTTGTTTTCCTAATGTGGGAATAGGCCGTCCATGAACCGTTGAATATGAATCTCCTACGGAGATTTGAAAACCACGTGTGGCATTTGTTTGCTACAGATAGGCATCCCCTACGGGGATGTTGTACCACGTCTCGTCTCGTCTCCCCCCCACCTCTCCTCTCCTTACCTCACTACCGTCTTCTCCGGTACGGTATGCATATCAGCCCGATGCGGTTGTCTGCGGCGTGGCGGTTGATGCCGGAATCTTGTTTTGTTTCCGAATTCCGCTGAACCCCGTCAGGGGTTCCCTATCTGTAGCCGAGGGCATTCCCGGCCGAGCCCACAACCCCGTATGGGGTTGCACGTTTCGAGTTTTTATTGTGTAAATGCGATTGTTTTAAAACTAAATGGCAAACTCTATAAATACAATAGTCTTGGAAAATCTTTTGATATTGCAGCACAGTTTCAGCAATTATATTTATAGAAAGTATGTAAATAATTGATGGATAGGGAGAAAGAATTTTTTTAAGAGTATTGGTATATTGCAAAAAAGTTATATGTTTGCAGCATGGTCAAAAGCAGTGGAGTATGAAATGGAGCGAACTCAGACGGATAGCCGAATCTAAAGGATGGTATCTTTTGCGAAATGGAGCTAATCATGACATATATGCCCACGCAGAAAAGAATGAACTTTTGAAAATTGAACGTCATGGTTCGCAGGAAATAAAGTACGGATTGTATTGCAAGTTGAAGAAATTGATTGGTTTTTAATAGAAATCAACAAAAGCATAGAATTATGAAAAAGAAAGTCGCATTAATAGAAATTGGCAAAGACGGAACATTCGGTGTGTTCTCTCCTGACACAAAATCCGTTATGTTTGGAAACGGCAGTACTGTCGCCGAGGCTAAAGCCGATTTTGAAAATTCAGTTAGGGAATTTATAGAAGTGTTTGAGGAAACGGGAAAAACCGATCCCGACGATTTGAAAAACACGACATTCGTATATAAATATGATATGCCTTCTTTCTTGAGTTATTACAAAATACTGAATATGACACAATTTGCAAAATATGCTGGCATCAACCCCTCTTTGATGCGCCAATACAAGCACGGCCAGTATGTGTCGGAAAAGCAAGTGTCAAAGATTCAGACCGCGATTCACAAGATTGGAAGAGAACTGGCCGCGGTACAACTCTTATAGTTGTTTTTTGCCGTGTCGTTTTCGGACGCACATTGTAGGAGCATTTGAAAGGAGGCAGGATCTCCTGTGAGAATGCTCCTACAATGTTTTTAGGGTGCAAAAAATACAATTGTTTTAAAACGGGAGAGCCTTCCATTAGCCGTTGAATATGAATCTCCTACGGAGATTTGAAAACCACGTGTGGCATCCGTTTGCTACAGACAGGCATCCCCTACGGGGATGTTACACTACGCCTCGTCTTACCCTACCTTACCTCACCTCACTTTACCTCCCCACCGCCTCCTCCGGCACGGTATTGCATATCAGCCCGATGCGGGTGTCTGCGGCGTGGCGGTGGATGCCAGAATCTTGTTTTGTTTCCCGAATTCCGCTGAACCCCGTTAGGGGTTCCCTATCTGTAGCCGAGGACATTCCCGGCTTGAACAAGCACTGATATGTCATCCGTGTCAATTTCAACGAGAGACCTGTATGTGTAATCCTTTATTTGCATTATCAACTTCCATGACGGATTTTTGTCTTTTGTGTCGTAAAAACATGCGAGCTTGAAGTTGTTCGGTGTCTTATACATAATCTCTGTATATTTGTCCGGTGTAGTCGTTAAGTATTCGCCGGATATAGAAAAAAAGGCTGACCCATAACAGGTCAGCCTTAACGTTTATATGTTCCATCGGGATATCTTAAAACCGCACCCCGATACGGAAAGCCGGACCTGGATATATCATATCGCACCCTAATGCCATATAAACACTCTTTTTCTCTTTAAATGAATAATTACAACCCACAAAAAATGATATATTGTCAAATAACGGATATACGTCCGCATACTCCATCGGACGATTACGAGTCTTGCCCACTATCGTTAATCCCACATTCCATTTGAACATTAAAAAAGGTGTCCATTTATATTTTTTAAGAATAAAATACCGCAAATCCAAACCACTCGAAAATGCAAGCACATCACAACCTTCCCCATCATTGCGATAAATATTGGCATACAAAAATTCCAAATTCAAACCCACCACCACGTGCTGTTTAATCAGCATCCCATGTGTTTCCCGAATGGACACTCCCCAAGTTGATACTCCTGGTTTCCATTTTTCAAAACCTGACCCTAAATCTATCGAATGATAATATTGTATTTTTTTTGTTGATTCTACATTATCTGTTTGTGAAAACGACAACAAACAGATAATCAATAACATAAAAATAAAGACTGATTTTTTCATAACAACATCGGTTTAAGGGTTAACAGATTGATTTTCATGGTTATGGACAATCACACCCAAATGAAAATCACCTTCATTAATACAAGACGAAGCAGCTAAACTCAAATATGCAACCTTAAAAATATCACAATACGACAAGGAAGTGTCGGAAGCAATAATAGAGTCACAATATGTTTCAAGTATTTCGATCGTATTTTTCAATGCCTCTCTATTGTCAAACACCATGATACCATCATTATTCACATACGTGTCATACTGGTTAATTTCATCAAGCATACTTTCAAAAAGAGGATTATCGAGACATAATTCGTAATTTAAGAATTTATAGCCAAACACATCTTCCTTTTTACAAGAGCTGGCAACAAATAGAAGAACTACTAATAATATTAATTTATAAAATTTCATAACGTTTTATTTCTTTGGATGAATAAATTTGTATTGTATTGTCCCATTCCATTCCTCCCGCACAGGGATCCTTTGTTTCGACGGGAGGAATCCCAAACACCGGGAGACTTGTTCTGGCACGCCCACAAAAGGGCTTCTGACTTATATGGAAAAGGTATCTTCCTGTCAAAAGTTTTCATGGCAACAAATAGTATATTAATTCAACGGTGCAAAGATAATAAAAAAATCCAACGCAAAAACCACATCCTCATTTATAACTATACCCCCTCCCCTTTTTCCCTATTTTTGGTTACACCACACCGGAAAAGCGCATACTATTTTTGTGCGTTAAAAAAATTGTCTATGCGAAGAATTTCCTTTTTACTCTTATTTCTAACCTGTTTATTTGGATTTCAATTTGTTAACGCCGCTTCCACCGCTGATTCCCTGTCGGCCAAAAAAGCGGACACCGATTCGGTGTGCTCCCGTGGCCGGCTGACCATCGGCGGCTATGGCGAGGGCGTTTACAAATACAATTTCTACAGCGACAATGTGTTCCGCTACTCCCATGCGGACCGCTACACCCAATCCAAGGGGCACGGGCGCATGGACCTTCCGCACGCCGTATTCCTATTGGGCTACGATTTCGGTCATGGCTGGACGTTCAACACGGAGGTGGAGTTCGAGCATGGTGGCACGGAATCCGCCGTGGAGGTGGAGGCCGAGGAGTCGGGCGAGTTCGAGCAGGAGACGGAACGGGGCGGCGAGGTGGCCTTGGAGCAGTTCTGGCTGCAGAAGTCCTTCCTCGGCTCCAAAATCAACATCCGGGCCGGACACATCGTGGTGCCGGTGGGCGGCACCAACAACGCACACCTCCCCAATGAGTTCTTCGGCGTGTATCGTCCCGAGGGCGAAAACACCATCATCCCCTGCACCTGGCACGAGAACGGCATCGAGCTATGGGGTCGCATCAAGGGATGGCGCTACGATGTGATGCTCATCCCCGCCCTCAACTCCAGTTTCTTCAACGTGTCGGGATGGGTCCACAACGGATCCGCATCCCCCTACGAGTTCCGCGTGGCCAACAAGTTGGCCGTGGCCGCCCGCGTGGACAACTACAGCGTCAAAGGCCTGCATGTGGGCATCAGCGGTTATGTGGGCAACTGTTTCCGCAACGACATCATCACCGACGAGCACTCCACCCGCTACGCCGATGTGCGCGGCACCGTGGCCATCGGGGGGCTGGACTTCAGCTATCAGACTGGAGGTCTGATTCTGCGCGGCAGCGGCCTCTACGGTTATCTCACGGATGCCGCCATGGTATCCTCCTTCAACGCCACACTCTCCAACAGCAGCCAGTCGCCCTACCCGCACACGCTGGTGGGCATGGCCGCCTGGACCGCCGGCGGCGAGGTGGGCTACGATTTTTTCCGACTTGCAAAAGAGAGCTCCCGCCTGCGGGGACACAACTTCTTTGTCTTCGCCCGCTACGAATACTACGATTCCTACATCCCCGCTCCGGAACTCATTGATTACCAATGGAGTGACCGCCATTGCGTAAGCGGCGGCATCAACTACCGGCCCATACCCGAAATCACCGTCAAGGCCGAGGCCGGCGTCAGGCTGCTCAAATCACAGTACAACATCGAGCCATGGATGGCCCTCGGCATCACCTGGGCTGCCTTCTTCAAACATGATTTCCACAAAGGGGAATAGAGAAAAACTCATTTTACAACCGATTACTATAACTATTAAATATCATAACAAAATGAAACACGTATCCAAACTCTTGTGCATTGCCCTTTGCATTATCGCGGGGCTTATGTCCTCCTGTCACCACGGGGGCAATTACCTTAAAGATGAGACCCAGGCCGCAATCCTGAAGCAGTATGTGGAAAACACCATCCAACCCACCTACACCAACTTGGCCAACTACACCGACCAGCTTGTGACGGAACTCAAGACGTTCCAGGCCAGCCCCACGCAGGGCAACCTCAACCAAGTATGCGCCACCTTTCTCACCGCCCGTTCCTGGTGGGAGAAGAGCGAGGCTTTCCTGTTCGGTGCCGCCTCCGACTTCGGCATCGACCCGCACATTGATTCCTGGCCATTGGATGAGGATGCCTTCCTCAATCTGATGAGCAGCCCGAACATGGTGGCCGCCCTCGGGGGCGAGGATGGCGATGTGGTGGCCGGCGAGCAACTCGGCAACTCGCTTCTCGGCTTCCACGGCATTGAATACATCCTCTTTGCTGACGGTCAGCCAAAGAGCGCAGAGACCATCACGAACACCGAACTGGTATATGCCATCGCCGTGGCCGGCGACCTCCGCAACCGCTGTTTCCAATTGGAGGTAAGCTGGATTGGCGACAATGCCGCCAAGTCGCACCGCGACAAAGTGGAAGAGCTGGAACTCAACACCACTGTCAACGGCGGCAGCTACAGCTATGGCGACAATCTGATGAAGGCGGGCAATGCCGGCAGCACCTACATCAGCACCGTGCAAGGCCTCCTCGCCATCGTGGACGGCTGCAAGACCATCGCCGACGAGGTGGGCACCTCCAAAATCGGCAAGCCTTACAACGGAGAGGATCCCACCTACATTGAATCACCCTACAGCCAGAAATCCATTGAGGACTTTTATAACAATATAGTAAGCATCGAACATGCCTACTATGGCGGCATAGCGGGAAGCCAAAGCGAAAAATATTCTTTGCACGGCTACGTAAAGGCTGTGGACGCCGACCTTGACAGCCGCGTGGTGGAGGCTATCAACAATGCCAAGGCCAAGATCAACGCCATGCCCGTGCCGTTTGTACGCAACTATGCCAACCCAGCCAACGCGGAAGCCATCACCGCCTGCCAGAATCTCGACGACATCCTCTCGGAAGTCAAGGAGGCTATAACCAGCAAATAAAATCATTTCAGAATTTTTAATACTACTGTAATATGAAAAAATCGTTTTTTATACTTATTGGTTCGCTCTTTGTAACAGCAGGGATACTGTCGGGATGCCACCGGCAAGTTGAAGAGCCTGACTGGCTGGAAGAGGAGACCTATGCCGGCGGCAAGTTAGGCACCACATTCAACAGTTCCTCCTCCGCCTACGAGGACCCTGCTCCCGCCGTCAACGACATCGCCGCGTTCAAATACGGCGAGTATCTTTTCGAGCGTGACTTCAACACCAACACCCCTCCCTTCAACGGCCTCGGCCCGCTCTATATCCGAAGCTCCTGTATAGCCTGCCACCCGGGTTACGGCCACGGCAAACGTATGGACCGTTATGCAGCCAACGACTGGGGCAACGGCTATCTGCTGGTGGTCACCGACCAGAACGACAACTACATCTCCTCGCTGACGGGCATGCCGCAGACCAAGGCCACCCCGCCCTTCACAGCACCCATCGATGAATCGCAGATCCAGATCAGTTGGTTGGACTACGTTGACGAATGGGGCAATCGTTTCCCCGACGGCGAATCCTATAATCTGATCTACCCGCAGGTGACCATCCCCTCAACGGCCTATTACGTCCCGCTGGAAGTCAACGGCACCACCATCCCCTACGGTAGTGAGATTGTGCGTTTGGAATCCACCATCGGCATTTATGGCACTGGCCTGTTGGATGCCATCCCGGACGATTCCTTGAAAGCCCAATATGAGCGGGAACACCGCGCCGGCGTACACCTCAACCCGGCCATGTGGGCGGGTTCCGACTGGGCACCCACAGGACTCTACGGCAACACAAGACATCCCAAACGCTTCACGTATGCGTGTTCACGCGGGCCTCTGCAAGACGGCCCCGGGGCTAACGCCATCTGGAACATCACCAACGTGACGCGTGGCGACCGCCGCTACCACTACATGACCGCAACGTATGCCCGCGTGGCCTCCCAGGATCCCAATGTGCAGGCCCATTTTTACCAATATTATCCCCAATACAACACCGGCGATGTAGAAGCTGACATATACAACTACCTGATGAGCCGCGATCTGCCTGCCGAGATGAGCAACGACGACTACGTGAACCTCATGATCTGGCACCGTGGTCTGGCTGTACCCGCTGCACGCAACCTGAGCGACACCGTCATCCAACGCGGCCGTAGGCTCTTCCGCGAAATCGGCTGCGCCCACTGCCACCGGCCCAGCTGGACCACCGGCCCGGACCGCTTCACCGACCCTAACGGTTTCTTCACAACCGGCGACCGCCGACTGCCGAGCTATCCTCACCAGAAGATATGGCCTTATACCGACATGATTCAGCACCAGCTGCACATGCAAAACGACATCCGCACCGGCTGGTGCCGCACCACCCCTCTGTGGGGGCGCGGACTCTCCGCCATCTGCACAGGCTCCGCCGACCGTCTGCACGACTGCCGCGCACGCAATGTCATTGAAGCCATCATGTGGCATGGCAACGTCCAGAGTGACGCCCGCCGTTCGGTCGAGCAATTCCGCAACCTCAGCAAGGCAGACCGCGATGCTATAGTAAAATTCATCAACGCAATATAATTAATTGTTGAGACGCATGGCCATGCGTCTCAACAATAATTAATATATTTGCAACCCGAAAATCGTAAATCGTAAACCGTAAACCGCAGAATGAAATCCCTCCGACATATCCTCACCATCCTGATGGTTTCCCTGATAGCCGTATTGGCGGCAGGCACCGTTGTGGAAAAATTCCACGGTTCCGACTACGCGCTGGCGCACGTATATGGATCTTGGTGGTTTGCCGTGCTGTTGGCCCTGGCCGCCGCCGGCATGGTGGTCATGCTGCTGACCGGGAAATCCTGGCGGCGGCCAGCCGTCTGCACCCTGCACCTTGCCGTGTTGCTGATTCTGCTCGGCGCCCTGCTCACCAAGCTCACCGGCCAGCACGGGGAGATGACCTTGCATCCGGGCGTGGCCGCCGACTGCTTCACCCTTGAGCAAAAAGACGGGAGCGGCGAAGCGCAGTTGCCCTTCACTCTCACCCTCGACCGCTTCGAGGTAGAGACATACCCCGGCACCCGCTCGCCCATGGACTTTGTGAGCTACCTCATAATCACCGACGGGAAATTCCTCTACGACGCACGGATTTCCATGAACCACATTTTGAAATACCGTCATTACCGCTTCTATCAGAGCGATTACGACGAGGAAGGCAACTCAGTGCTCGCGGTGGCCCACGACCCCTGGGGCACAGGCGTGACTTACGCAGGCTACATCCTGCTATTCATCGCCTTGGTATGGCTGTTTTTCGAACGGGACGGCCAGTTCCGGAGGCTTCTGCGCAAAGCCTCGGCCCCAGCAACCGCATTTTTGGCACTATTCCTCACATTTGGCATCACACTGTCCGCCGAGGCGGCCAACAAACCCCGCACCCTGCCCAGAGAAAGCGCTGAAAAGATGGGACAGATGTACGTGATGTACAAAGGCCGAGTATGCCCACTGCAAACCTTGGCCAAGGATTTCACCACCAAACTCTGCGGCAACGCCCGCTATCGCAGCTACACACCGGAACAGGTATTCAGCGGTTGGCTGTTCTACGCCTACGACTGGCAGAATGAGCCCGTTTTCAAAATCAAAGGCAGCACCGTACGGGAAACACTCGGAATTGACAGCAAATATGCCCAACTGGCCGACTTCAGCGATGCCTACGGACAATACAAACTCGACGAAGTGATGCAGTCGCTCCCCATGGGTGACCCGCAACGCAAAAAATACAGGGCCGCCGACGAGAAATACCAGCTCATCCAGATGCTCTACAATGGCAAATTGCTCAAGATGTTCCCCCATGCCGACAGCACCGAAAAGATCACCTGGTATTCGCAAAATGACGAATTGCCGCTCAATATCTCCGATGACGAATACCTTTTCATCCGCAAGCAACTGAGCCTTTGCCAGGAATATGTGGTGAAAGGCGATTTTGATGCTTTGAACGAGGTTTTTGAAAAAACGCGAATCTATCAAGAAAAATACTCTTTAGGGAATGTGCCTTCCAAGGCGCAGTACCGTGCCGAACGGATTTACAACCGACTGACAACGGGCAAATGGCTGGCGATGGTCAACATCACGCTGGGCCTGCTGTGTTTTGCGGCAGCGCTCTTCTGCGTCGGGAAAGGGAAGAAGCTTCCCTCGATTGTCCGACGCGCGGCCATGGTGTGGATGGCGCTGCTGGGTGTCTTCTTAGCACTATTGTTCGTGCTGCGCTGGATTGCCGGCGGCCATGTGCCGATGGCCGGGGGCTTCGATGCGATGAACCTGCTGGCCTTGAGTATCGTCATCATCACCCTGATCATGACCGGCAAGTATGAGCTGGCCTTGCCTGCGGGCCTGCTGATGACCGGCTTCGTGCTGTTGGTGCAGATGATGGGCGGCGCCAACCCGCCGGTAACCCATCTGATGCCTGTGCTCACCTCACCATTGCTCAGTCTGCACGTCACCGTGATCATGATAGCCTACGCCCTGTTGTTTTTCATCATGCTCAACGGCATCAGCGCGGTGGTGGTGAGAATCACACAGCCGGGAAACACCGAATATCTGGAACGTCTGCAGAACATCAGTCTGCTCATGTTGTACCCCGCTGTGGCATTGCTGGCGGCAGGCATCTTCATCGGCGCGGTTTGGGCTAACATCTCCTGGGGCCGCTATTGGTCTTGGGACCCGAAGGAAGTGTGGGCACTAATCACACTGCTGGTTTACGCAATGCCGCTGCACAGCACAGTCTGGCAATCGTTCCGCAAGCCGATGTTCTTCCATGTTTATGGCATTGTGGCATTCCTGAGCGTACTCATCACCTACTTCGGCGTGAACCTCATTTTGGGTGGCATGCATAGCTATATGTAAACGTAAGACAATGAAACGACTGGCTTTAACGGTTTTGACAGGCCTTCTGCTCGCATGTTCCGCGCAAGGACAGGAGGATGCACAAAAGAGGATTGTAGCGGGATTCAATGGCGGCATGATGGTCCATACCGGCTATCTGCAGGGCACACTGCAGGGATTCGAGTACCGCGCGCAAGGTGCGCCTTTCGGATTGGGAGGAGTCATCCGCGTGGCCTTGGGCCGACATTGGATGGTTGGAGGCGAAGGGTACGTCTCCACGCTGCGTCAGATGCGCAATGGAAGCTATATCAAATACGGATGGGGCGGTCTGTTAGGCGAGTTCTATTGGCCCTTCAAGCATGTCATGCCCTATGTGGGTCTGACGGTGGGCGGCGGTACGCAGACCACTTTCCTGCTGCTTGACGGCAGCGCCACCGACTGGACCAGCGAACAAAATGCCATCTTCCACAAACAGGGCTTCTGCGCCATCACCCCTTTTGTGGGTTGCGATTTCATCCTCACCAAGGTTGTGCATCTTACGTTGAAAGCCGACTGGTTGAACAACATCTCACATACCGGATGGATAAAACCCACCGGCCCACGATTCTATTTCGGCGTGATATTTTACCATTAAAAAGAATTCCTGTTTACGGCATCAACTCCTCCGGAACTTGTGGATGTCGGAAGCATCCCACGACTGATACATCAGGATGTTCTGGATGTTGCTGATGATGATGACAAACAGTTTCAGGTCGTTGGCGGCGAACCACTTCATGGCCGCCGGGTCCTTCCGGCACGCCGCTGCAAACTTGGACAGGAAATCACAATGGTACTTCTCCAGCCAGGCGATGGCCTCCGGCTCGTCGTCAATGGCGTTGCTCAGCACGGCGAACTCCGGAAAACCATTGTCCAGAAGCCACTGCTGGGCCGCAATGTTCGAATGGATGGACGAAGACAACGCCTCTAACTCCTGATACCCGTTCTGCATCAAGAAATCGCTGAATTTCCGATCGCCCTGCAGGCTCAGATTGAAAGCGAGCAGGATCTTGGGGTCATAATCGGTGAGGCAATGCATGTCTGTTTTATAGTTTAGAGTTGAGAGATTAGAGTTTAGAGTTTAGAGTTTAGAGTTAAAAGTTAAAAGCTAAAAGCCAATAGCCAACTACTGCTTCAAACTCACCGTCTTGTTGAACACGAGGCGGTCTTCTGTGGAATCCAGGTCGGCGTAGAAGTAGCCGAGCCGCTCGAACTGGAAGTGCTTGATGGCCATTGCCTTCTCTTTCGTCAAGGTGGGTTCTATCCAGGCTTCGCTCACCACGAGAGAGTTGGGGTTGAGATGGTCGAGGAAGGTCTCGCCCTCGGCGCAGTCGTCGGGAGCCTCCACACTGAACAG